>JDSG01000037.1_pt1 | contig 75459 bp, 81 predicted proteins | sample 199341 | NCBI WGS metagenome assembly JDSG01 (sample SAMN02584197, study PRJNA231836) | bioreactor metagenome | isolation source: continuous culture bioreactor short generation time transfer1 day 52 after... | place: Germany: Bremen | reverse complement strand
CGCTTAGCCGGAAGTGATTATATTCATCAAGTGAATTTTATCTGTTCCGTCGTTTGACTATCAATTAGTCAAACACGAGCTTGAAGGTGATGGAAAATCGTTAGAGGATTATCTGTCTGCTTCAATTCTCTTTTGTTTCGCAACTCGTCAGTAACAAGCCGCTAGAGTAATTTAACATGTTTGGTTGATGTTGTCAAGAAGTTTTTCAACTTTTTTCTAAGATCTTCCAATCGCTGAAACCCTTGAAATTACTGGCTTCTGGCTTGTTTTACTCTGTCGCTACCTGAATGGGCAACAGAGAGTATTCTATCACTCAGAGATTCTAAAGTCAACACTTTTTTGCAACTTTATTCATTTTATTTTTCAGGCCCTTTTGGTCCCTAGTCTTTATTCTATATCTAGTGCAATATTAAAGGGCCATCTACTACATATAGTAAACCACCCCCCCTCAAACAACAAATATCATTTATTATGGTTCTATAATAAATATTGGGCTGCACTTTAACATTTTATTATAAATGAGTTGAGCATACGTTGAAATCAATGAAAGATTCTAAAATCAAATATTACATATGATGGCTGCCTAAAGTTAGATGGATATAAGTAAAGTATGCGGAAATGGACTTGAAGCCCAGTTGTTTGATGAATGGACTCATCAACCTACTGGCGTCACTTATATCCATCTAACTTTAGAGCCTTTATACAAAACTAGACAGCTCCAAAGAGCTGTCTAACAAAAAAAATAATCTATATCACTTATCAAGAACTATAATCCAATAGATCTAGCAAGGTCCATAACAAAGTTCTGAAGTGGGTTATTATAATAGAACAATCTGGTCAATATTGATGCCTCAATTAACTCAGATAATTCTGTCGTTGCTTGAATAGATATGATAAAAGACAATCCAAGTGTCCCAATCCATACAATCAAAACGCCAAATAAAACACCCACTAGGAATCCACCCATTTTATTCATTTGATCAAGAACTGGCAATTGACTCACTAGATCAAGTAAAGTGACTATTGCATTAAGCAACAACGATATCACAATAAATAATACCAAGAACACAAGGGCATTAACAGCCATGGATGCAATAGAACTTCCTATATAGTCAACCACATTGGTAACATCAAGTACATTAACAACTTGCGGCGTCATGTTCTCAACTAAGGACTCAACAACATTTCCTGGCAAACTCAGGTCTTCTATTGTATCAAGTGCAGCCACATCAGATACATCAATATTAATGTCCTTCTTTATATTAAGAAGCTCAATGGCCTTTTCACTAATCATTTCATCAAAAGCCGTGTTCTCTACAATGTAACTACTGATTTGTGGCGTTAAAAATATCGTTAACAAAACAGCAAGAATCATTGAAGCGAATCCAAAAACTGTTTTGATAAAACCTTTTACTAGCCCAATAACGGCGCTAATGCTAATGACTGCAATGACAATAATATCTAGTGTGTTCATAAACCCTCCCAAGTTATATGTCTTTCACTTTCAGTATTTCATAATCATATTCGTAAACAACCAGAAACTGATTTCCCGAAAGACCATAGATGTCTATGGCATCTTTATGAAGTCGTGTGTCCCAAACCTCACTGCCTTTTTTGTACTTCTTAATGTGAGACGATAGAATCACATAAAAAGTTTCATCATCACTGGATAAACCTGTAACCTCTTCCTCAAATTCAAGACTGGCAACCACATCACCATTCTTTGAGTACTTAATAATCCTATGACTACTTGACTCTCCTTCAGGGTCCAAAGCTTTACCAAAGCTAATGACCACGCCATCATCTGTAATCACATAATCCTTAATCATCGCTTTGATTGCAATGCTGTTTTGAAGCTCTGGTATCTCCTCTACTTTATAAAAAGAAAGAAGATTATCACCAATAGCCACCCCCCCATGCTCATTATCAATGTAATGCAGTTTGGACGCCATTGTTTCTTTCAAACGCTTTGAACTGACTATTCTGTCTGAATATTCTTCACCAACACTTGAGAAATCAAGAAATGTCAAAACAGATTCAACCATATGTTGACTCACATAGAGATGTGAAGTCATCATTTTGTATGCATTGGGTGACATAGCAACGTTAATTGGATAACCATCATCCTTAAAAACAGTACGTCGTTTTATAATGGGTTCTCCATTATATTGATACATCTGTATATAGTGTTCTTCGTTATTTTCACTTACCAGTGTTAGAAACCCAGTTTCGTTAAGGGTAGCTGATACAATCCCATAATCTGTTTTGATTTCAGCAACACTACCATTCTCATCAAAAATAAATGCTTCTTTTCCTGTTATATCAACAGCCGCCAAATACGGTGACTGTTCAAGAAAAAGAAGCTCATTGAAATGATAGGATTTATTCCATACATGTTCCCCCCCATCAATGGTCATTTTGGTCAAGCCTTCTCTGGTTGCCACGTAGAGTGTGTCATCCATTGTGGCAATCTTAGCTCCTTTTGAAACATCTAGCTTTCCAGCATAGATGCTTCAAGAAATATCTCACCGCCATTCACAACATGGTAATTAGGTCTTATAAAGAAACCATAAAACAATGCAACAATAACAATGGACATAACCAGAATGATAGCCAAAGGGGGGGTTTTTCTACTCTGGTCCATAGACCCTCCCACTAGCTTAAGCCTTCAATATGTCTGTGTAAGACTCAATATATTTCTTGGCAGATTCAGCCCAAGAGAAACGGCGGTTCATGCCACGCTCCACAAGTGCTTCCCACTTATCTTTATCATGATAAAAACCAATGGCTCTTCTAATACATAGCTCGAAATCTTGACCATTATAATTCTTAAAGACAAATCCTGTACCATTCTTAGGATCTTCTGTCACATCATCAATTGTATCAACTAGACCACCTGTCTTACGAACAATTGGTACAGCACCATATCGTAAGCTGTATAATTGAGAAAGGCCACATGGCTCGAACAATGATGGCATCAAGAAATAATCACATGAACCATAGATTTGTCTTGCATAATTCTGGTCAAATTGGATACAGACATTCACTTTGTCAGGATGTGCCTCCATCAATTCTTTCAGACGTCGCTCAAAATATGGGTCGCCAGATCCTAGAATCATAAACTGTACATTATCATGGATTAATTGTTCCATAGCGTAGATGATTAGGTCTACACCTTTTTGTTCAGCTAATCTGGTTACAACACCAAACAAAGGTACATCCACTGTTGGCAAACCAATTTTTTTCTTGAACCATCTTCTTATGGTCTTTACGCTTAACACGAAAGTCTTCAGCATTAAAGTTGGTCAGTAGCGCCGGATCAGTCTCTGGGTTATATTTGTCATAATAGATGCCATTCACAATACCACGAATCTTATTGCTATACTTTCTAAGAACACCATCAAGCCCGTAACCGAACCATGGCGTCTGAATTTCATTGGCATATGTAGAACTCACTGTTGTCACCAAATCACCATAGACAATACCTGCTTTCATAAAGCAGACTTTGCCATAATATTCTATAGCTTCAATGTTGAAGTACTTAGCCGATAAATTAAGGGCATCTAGTGTGTCTTTTTCAAATACACCCTGGTATTGAAGGTTATGAATGGTAAACATGACTCGAATGTCCTTATAAAAATCAAGGACTGCATACTCTTCTTTGAGGAATAAGCCTATTAAGCAGTTTGCCAATCATTTAGGTGAATAATATTCGGCTTCAAATTAAGGTACATAAGCATTTCTAAGGTTGCTTTACAAAAGAAACCAAAACGCTCACCATCATCTTCATAACCGTATAGCGAATCACGTTCAAAATAGTTTTCATTCCCAATAAAATAGGTTGTCAAACCACCTTCGACAAGCCTATACACATCAGCAACATTTGCCTTACCACCAGCTTCAACAATAAAACTAAAAGCTTTTTTCAGCTTGAATTTATCCTCAATACCTTTGAATTTAGGCATAACTCTTGTTGCTTCTACATCTTCATTTTTTAACGCATATGGCAACGCTTCTGCAACGTCAGCCAACCCACCAGTTGCCGCATAAGGCACAATCTCCGGTGAAACAAATAGAATTTTCATTTTTTTTAGCCATTTTACTAATCCCTTTCGATTTCTGTATAGAGATTCCCTTATATAGATAGAATTATTATAACATACTCATATACAATTGTCATTCAAGTTGAAGTTAACTATAATGGTTTATATAGCCTATTTAACACCGACAAAAAAGGAGTTTACTAACATGACTAACAACTTACCAAAACGTAATGATATTGAAGGAAAATATAAATGGCAACTGACGGATCTTATTGGTGATGAAGGGGGGGTTTGGCAGGCCTATTACGATGACATTCTCGCCCTATGTGAGCACTTACTGAGTCTCCAAGGGCAGTTGAAAGAATCAGCACAAACACTTTATGATTGTCTAGATACAAGAGATAGATTAGAGATGAAGTTTTCAAGATTGTATGCCTTTTCATTTATGAGACTTCACCTAGACACTAAAGACAGTATTTCTCAGGAGGCTACCGAAAAAAAATCGACGCCCTACAAGTCAATGTAATGTCAGCCATGGCTTATATTGAGCCAGAACTTCTTTCTATTGAACCTGACCTTCTTGATACATATAAGCAAAGCCTTGATCAACTAAACCTCTATAACCATTATTTCAATGATTTGCTAAGACAAAAAGCACACATCTTACCTAAGGAACAAGAAATGCTCTTAGCTGGACTCAGTGATTTTGCAGGATCACCAAGCAAGATATTCTCCATGTTTAATGATGCAGATATGACATTTCCAGATGTGATTGATGACCAAGGCAATAAATCTATGTTGACCAAAGGCAACTTCAGTAAATACCTTGAAAGCCCCCCCAAGCCAGAAGTAAGAAGAACCGCTTTTCAAACTTTATATGCGACCTACAAAAAAAAGTGAAAACACTCTGGCTGCTATCTTAACTTCCAATCTAAAAAAAAGATGTTTTTATGGCAAAAACAAGGCATTTCGAATCCACATGCCAAGCCTCATTATTTGGTAAAAACATTAATATCAGTGTCTATGATAATCTAGTTGAAACTGTCAATGACAATCTACCTCTTCTACACCGATATGTATCATTTCGAAAGAAAATTATGGGGGGGCTTGATGAACTTCATATGTATGACCTCTATACACCGATGATTTCAGATGTCAAAGAGGACATTTCTTATGACAAGGCTAAAGAAACTGTCTTAGAAGCGCTTGCCGTTATGGGTGAGGATTACCTTTCAACTTTGAACAAAGCTTTTGATAACAACTGGATCGACGTTTATGAGAGTGAAGGTAAACGAAGTGGTGCCTACTCATGGGGGGGCACCTATGATGTTCACCCATATATTCTACTGAATCACCAAAACAACATCAAAAGTATGTTCACATTGGCTCATGAACTTGGCCACACCATGCACAGCTACTATTCAAATGAAAAGCAATCCTACATTTATTCCAAGTACCCAATATTCCTTGCAGAAGTCGCTTCCACCGTTAATGAATCATTACTCCTACAGCATCTACTAAAAACAACAACAGATAAGAAGAAACGTATGTATTTGCTAAACCATTATATGGAAAGTTTCCGTACAACCTTATACCGCCAAACTATGTTTGCAGAGTACGAAAGACTGATTCATGAACTTGCTGAGAAGGGTGAAGCTTTAACCGCTGAGAGCTTAAGCCGACATTATCTTGACCTTAATAAGAAATACTACGGCGATGACATTATTATTGATGAGGAAATTGCAATGGAATGGGCAAGAATCCCTCACTTCTACTACAACTATTATGTTTATCAATATGCAACTGGCTTCTCCTCAGCCATTGCTATATCAAAAGACATCTTAGATAATGGCAAAGTCGCTGTAGATAATTATAAGCATTTCTTAGACTCAGGCTGTAGCCGGTACCCACTTGATACTCTAAAGGCTGCAGGTGTTGATATGACAACCAAAACACCTGTTGAAAGTGCACTTAAGGTTTTTGAAGCTGTTCTTGATGAAATGGATGAATTAATTAAGGCGTAAAGACTCCAAAACACTACAATAATAATCGAAAAGAGAATGATTCCATGTCATTGCATGGTTAATCATTCTCTTTTAAGTGTCACTATTTGTTTTATTTACACTTCAATTGCATCTACAACATCTTTGCTTTTGACTAGTTTGCCTTCACCAATAAATAAAACCCAAGCTGTCGCAAGCCCAAGTACTATAGTAACAGCTATGCCACCTTCAAGACCGAATTCGCCGCCATTAATTAGCGCACTCTCACCAATAGTTGTGGCTTTCAACACGCTGGCTTTCATAGCCATTCCACTAACTTGGATACCGTAGATATTACCTTGAGCGAAATTCCAAATAGAGTGAATGGCACCAATTTCCCATAGGTTGTTGGTTCTTAGAGTATAGACTGACGCGAAAACACCAAATAAAATAAGATTGGCTAACGCAAGAAAACTGACATTTGGATTTAGGAGATGTAAGCCAGCGAATATGACCGAATTAATCATAATCGCCCATATGATTGAAGTTCTTGCACCAAGACTTGTCATTAGATAACCTCTAAGAAAGACTTCTTCACTCATCCCTTGAATCATGAATCCTATGAAAAATAGAACTATAAGACCAATTGGGATTGTCGTATCAATCGTTGTGATTGACAATGTTCCAGTCATCATGCAAATTAAGACTGCAAAACTAAACATCAAGAAACCTAGACCTAGACCTTTTATATATCTAAACAAGAATTTTGTTTTTGAAAAGCCCATAGAACTTAAGGAACGTCTTTCAATGAAACGACAGTAGATGATGGTGAGACCAATCAATATGATTGTAATAAAGAGTTGTATCAACATCCCCCCCTCAGAATCCATCAGAATTTCTTGAAGTTCAAATGCCATGTTGTCAATATTGCCATTACTTTGTCCAAAATACCTAACCATTGCATAGCCACCAGCTATCATACCTACTATAACTGTGTTGATAATATAGATACCAATGAAAACAAGTACTTGGACCACCGGGGGGGTGAGGTTTAAACCTCGCCATTTTTGCTTCTGTTAACATATACTTCCTCCTCCTTCCCCCCCTTCTTTTTTTTATTGTGGGGGGGATTTCTCATCTATAGAAACAGTATTGAAAGTACAAGTCTCATTGATCTCTAAGGTGTCATAGCTTACTTTACTATTATACACAAGAACCTCTAAGCCTTTCTTCATACCCTCATATACGTTCTTAGCTAATGCCAAATCTCTTTCATAATGCATTCTAAACGCATTGATCTCATCAATCTGAATCAAGAAACATATATAATTCTTATACCCTTCTTCTAATCCTTGGGTCAACTCAAGCACATGCTTTGAACCCCCCCGCTCAGTAGGCGCATCTGGAAACATTGCCATACCATCCACTTCCAATGTTACACCTTTTACCTCAATAAAGCCTTTGACATCTGGCGTTTCATAGTAGATATCAAACCTTGAAGCACCATATGTGACCTCCCTCTTGGCATAAGACACATGGCCAATCTCCTTAATCAAGCCTGCTTTCAAGGCCTCATATACAACTTGATTGGGTGCTTGTGAATCAATATTAATAAGCATATTCCCTTTATAGAGGGCAATAAGTGAATACTTGGTTTTACGATTCTTGTTGTCACTTTCCTCCAGAAAAACCTTTACACCTTCGATAAAAAGCTCACGGCAACGACCAGTATTTTTCACGTGAACAAGTTGTATTACACCATCGATTTCTACTTCTGCCACAAAACGATTGAGCCGCTTAACAAAGCGGCCCTCAACAATATTTTTATACCTCATATCTTAATTTAAATGGAAATAATAACTTGAGCTTAGTTCAATAATTTCATAGTTTTCAGCTAAAGTGTGGCAATAATTCTTAAAGCCTTCCATATCCCTTTCTTTCAATAATCTAAGTGCTTCTTTTCTTTCTTTTTGTTTAATGATATCTCCAAAATCATTTACAATTTCTTCTGCTGCAAATATGTCATTAGGTAACATCTTGAAACGACTTAATATTTTTTTCTATTCTATAATAAAATTCTTTAAATGACGTAGCTTGTCCATGAATTCTTGCATCTCAACAAATCCATCAGGATCGTGGGCCATAGCCAAATGTCTGTAGCGTTGCCATTCCTTTATGCATGCTTCTTTCAGAAATACACCTTTATGCTCTGTGACCACATTAGAAATTTTGGTTGCCGCAATATCTTTGAAACTGCTCTCATAGATCAGTGAAATATTCTCTTTATTAAGAAGTTCACTGATTGGTGATATTTCATCATACTTTATAAGCTCATAGAATTCTTTCTTGGTATCATGGTCTTTTTCAAATACTTGGATGATTGGATTTCCATCCTCCATTTGCCATGATTTAAGAACTCTACGTTTATACTCCAAAAAGGACTTACTTAGTTTATCCAAGCCCTCATAATGATTAAATACAACCGGTACCTTTATCTCAGAAGCTACATACAGAATTTCCTCAATGTCATTTTGTGTTCTGTCATTATAAAGAGCTATGCGCTTCTTAATATATGGTGGCATTCTAAAATAACTTTTGATAAATCGATCATGGCCAAGTTTTGTATCTGGATAATGACCAACATTTAATAGAACTTTGTTATAAGAACTTAAATTCATAGTGTCTAGCAACTTACAGTAATACCTAAGACAATCCAAGTCACCCAGAATATCCTTTTCAGATTCTTGACCAAACTGTAGCTTTTCAACGGGGGGGTCCAAAATGATACGAAACCGCTCGTTCTCCATCCACTTGCCTATGGATTCAAATATCTGATGATAGTCCTTATACCAGTCATACACATTAAAAGGATGTGTAGCTATTGGCACAATGTCTCCGTTCATTTTATATAGGTGTAGCCCATTATATGAATTAAACTTAACAAGCGTCCTAAAATCACGGAGATTTCTCATAACCAAATCACTCATTTTCCCTTGGGAATATTCAATTGGATTTAAGGTTCTTGAGGTATGAGAGGTTGTCAATAAGCTCTTTCCTCGGTAACCAACAGACTGTCTAGTTCTTCTAATCATCATGTCACCTATTTTCTTGTTTCATCAATTAATCTAGTTTAGTTGTTTACAGGTATCACCAATAATAAGGGTAGTTGGGATCATGACAGAATCCACTCTTTTGTAGTTAGGTTTTTCAATTTTATCAAGTAGAATTCTTGCGCATTCACGTCCAATTTTACGCATGTCTTGGGCGACACTTGATATTCTTGGACTTATCCACTCAAGCATTTTAAGATTATCATAGCCAATTACTGATATGTCATCAGGTACATTAAGGCCCTTTTGATGACAACTTTTGATAGCACCTAGTGCCATAATATCACTTGCAGCAAAAATAGCTGTAGGTCTATTATCTAGCTTAAGCAAACTATCCATTGCTTCTTTTGATTTATCAAATTCAAAGCAACCGCCATCTTGAAGGAGATTTTCTCTTATAACAATGTTATTCTCATTCAGTACATCCATATAGGCTTGTTTACGGCGCTTACCAGGGTAATGAGAAACATCTGCATATATATGTGCAATTTCCTTGTGTCCCAGCTTTATTAGGTATTCCACTGCTTTCTTAGATCCTAGGTAGTGATCTGAATAAACTGAATTCGTCCCCCCCATCTTAGGGTTATCAAATATGACACTTGGTAGTTGACTCTTCAGAAGCTCCTGAATGCCCTCATTCTCAACATCTGTACAGAAGATGACAATACCATCAACGCCTCTTTGTCTACAATGATTTAAATAGCTGTCTACTGGAGTATCCCCCCCAAGTCCATTGGCAATAAGAAGAGAATCATAACCCTTCCCCCCCTCCATAAACGTCTTAAAGTGTTGGATAGTGCTGGCAAAAAAATGGATGTTCAAGGCCATAATTGGTACTATCTTCTACTATAATACCAACTGTAAAAGAACGCTTCATAACAAGACTACGTGCACTTGCATTTGGCACATACCCTAGTTCTTTGGCTTTATTTATAATGAGATTTTTTTTGTTGAATCACTGATATCTACGTAGCCGTTTAAGGCTTTTGAGACTGTGGTTATTGAAAACCCTGTGGCTTTAGCAATATCACCTATTTTAACCATTTGTATTCTCCCATTGGTTGATAACACAATTATACTATATATATCATTTTTTTTGCATACACTGGCCCGATTTTGTATGACTTTTCTAGGCAGCAAAAACGCCTTTAGACAATAATCTAAAGGCGTGATTTTATGATTTTACACAGCATCATTTGCATTAAATAATAAGCTAACCGCTTCCTCTAACCAATCTAGTTCATCGTAATGATCAACGGACTTACATGCTACGGATACTGTAAAAGGTGTTTCATCATCGCTATAGTTATCTGCTGCTTTAACAATCCTTTTAGCCACGATACTGGCTGACTTAATACCTGTGGCAGGTAAAACCGCAACAAAAACATCATCTGATAGCCGACCGATAAGATCAACATCACGTGTTTCATTTTTCAGAATAATGGCCAGCGTTTGGAGGACAATATCAGATTTGCCTTGGCCGTGTACTTCATCAATCATAGCAAAACCGTCTATACGAACGACTACTATAGATAGTTGATGTTTGTACCTACCAGCTCTCTTTGCTTCATTATTAAGAAGGTCTGAGATGCCACTGTTATTGTAAACACCTGTTGCATCATCAATACTGGTTTCGACAAGTTGTTTTGTTTGTAACTCCATATAATGAGACTGATCAGTAAAGCTTAACACTGTCATAGCTTTTCCATCTGGACCATCCATATGACTTATATCGACTAATATAATCTTCTTATGGCCTTTTTTTACAATCAATCTCATACAATTTGCCTGACACAATGGTCTTGCCAAGACCCAAAGTCGTCTTTAACTCATCAAAGTGTCGACCAAGGACTTCTTCCCTGCTATAATCCGTAATCGTCTCAGCAACTTCGTTATAACTTCTTATGATAAACTCAGCGTCATAAATAATAATTGCTGATTTGATGTGATGAATAGACATATGATTGAATGTACTACGTCTGTCAAATGCATCACTTTCCATTAATAGAGCCAGATCTGTGTTCACCATATCTTCAAAAGAACTCATGATTTCGTGATAACGTTTTGTAAATGTGTGTTCCTTATTATCCTCTATTGCAAGAGTGCCAAATATTTCTTCATCTGGCCATCTAATTGGTACACCTAAATAAGCGACTCTGTTTTCGTCCTTCATAGCCCACTTTTCATCGTTGAACACATTCTCAACGGCTAAAGGTTGGTTGTTGTTTATAACAATATCGCAAAAACTACCTTCGCCAATATTTTGCTTTTTGACAACCCTTTCTTCTGCACCTTTATTGTTAAGAATTGTTTCAATTGAATGGTTCTTTACCCTAGTAATCATCGATACTTTGACACCAAATAAGTTGGCTACAAAATCCAACATATTTTGCCACTTGGCAAGTATCAGTGCATTTACTTCTGGTTTAGCTTCTGCAATCATCAGATAACCTCCTTTTCCCTCTGAGGCATATTTTCTTTAATTATACCATAAGGTAGGACGTTTGCTAGCCATATGAAATGCAATACGTTTGGTACTTTTGTCCCAGTTTTATACGTCAATTGCCTGCAGTAAAGTTAATTACAAACAAATAAAAAGTGCCACTTACCTAAGTAAGTGGCACAAATATTGTTGATTAATTAATTCATATTACATGAATTTTGCAAATTCCTCAACTGAAGCATCGTTCATGTATGCTTCAATAATCTCTCTTCCAAGTGGAGAAAGCTCGTCTGTTAAGAACTGGCTAAGCTCTGCTTTAAAGAAGTCTGTAAGAATTTTTGCACCTTCGTCATAAGCTTGATTACCAACAGTTTGCATCTTGTTAACTTGAAGCATACCTGATGGAATCTTATGTCCGTCAATCTTAAGGCTCTTAAGCGCATATCCTAGAGTTGAACATCTTGATTCTTCAAGTTGATCAGGTCTAAATGTAGCTGAACCTTTTCTTGCAAGGTATTCTCTGTCTAACCACTCAGCTTTGAATCCTACTTTGTAAGAACCAATATGTTGGTTAGGAATCAATACGTATTGTGTATCAGGTGTAGCTTTGATTTGGTCAAGTAGTAAGTTAGCTTGAGTAACCATTTTACCAGTACAGAATGGCCAGTATGAACCAACACCTTCTGAACTCATTCCACCAGTATCAACGATAGATGGGTTCGCATGTCCACGAGGTGCAACAAGTCTCCACAACCAAGCAAGTGCTGGTGGAAGAATGTGAAGCATACCTAAGATACCATAAGTTGGCTCTTCTTTTGTACAAGGTGGTACACGAACTCCGAATGAACGGATATCTACTGCTACTGGCTCAGTAACAACGTCTGGTACAAAGTGTCTTGGCATAACAACACGTGGGTTAGGACAAGGCTTACCAGGTTCATCCATCTTATGTTCCCAAATAAGAACTGTTGAGTCAACGCCTGCTTCCATGTTAAGGAAGATAAGTGGCTCTGGTGGATGTACTGTTAGCTTCTCATGCTCTGGTGAAGTACCATACTCTGTAATATGGTCAAATCTTAAGAACCAACCTGCTTCTGCATCAGATACAACAAGCTTGCTTCCATTTTGATAAGATGGATGACAAAGTGCCATATCATCAGTTACTGGGTGAAGTTCACATGTATCACCAAGCTCCATGTAGATTTCATCATCAGTTACTGTATCTTTTCCAAGAAGAACGCTACCATCAGCTTCTCTATGGATTTCTTCAATCATCTCTGACTTACCGCCACCTGAAGCACCTTCGTGCATGATGTTTACAGCATTGTCATATGGTGTTACAACTCTTACAGTTGATGCATGAGCTGTTACCCAATCTTCTCTTTCGCCAATTGTAAGTAGGATACCGTAAACACCCTTCTTAGCTGATGGTCCTGGATATAGGTTGAAAGAATATACTTCATGAACTGCTTCTGTTCTGTTATGTACAACAACTTGCTTACCATCATAATGAGTGTGTCTAAATGTTGGAGCAAGGTAGATTACAGCTTTTGGTTCAAATCCATCACGTACATCTTCTGCTGGAATAAAACCTTGAAGGTCAGCAAGACCACCCGCAAAGAATGCAGCGTTCTTAGGACCAACTAGAACTGATTCATAACCACCGTGATTTGGATCACCAGCGTAGAAAGGTAAAACAATAATGTCTTCCCCCCCTGCAAGCCATTCAAATGTTTCTTGACGCACTGGCTCAAAATCAGAACCAAAACGGTCTTTGTATTTTGTCTTATCAGTAATACCATCATCACCGATACACATACAGTTTGGATCTCTTCTTCTCATGTATGCTTCTACATAATTAACAGAAACACCATTCTTACAACGTGTTACCGTTGCTTCTTTCTTAAGACCAGCGCCTTCGATGTCATAGTTTACTTCGAAAACATCTTGTCCATGCCCAGTAGCAAGATCAAGAACTTGAGCTCTGCTTTCTGGTACTATGACAGATGGAGCATTTGCAACGATTTTTGCAATGTTCTCATCAAACTTAAATTTTGATAGTACATCTTTACTCATGTGATCCTCCTTTTTGACAATAACCATGTTATTGCCCGCCTTTGTTAATGAGGTGTATAAATTCGGAACCTCATCTGTGTTATAGATAATATTGGGGGGGTTTTTACCTATACACGTATATACTTTACAGGATTGGTGAGAGCATCCTGTTGTTACCTAAGGAATGTTTGTTACTATAGAACATAAAAAAACCCACTATCAAACAATCTGTGTCTGACTAGTGGGGGGGTAGTTCACTGGGTCAAGTTCTTATCAAAGATTCTTTCTAAATATTAAAGTTTTTGCAAGTTTTTGGTAGCCTGGCTTCATATTGAAAATTGCACCACTGGTAAATATTTATCAGAGTTTGCAAAACTACCCACTTATTATAATCTAAAATTATAAGATCATTTTTTTGTCCTCTTGACAAATTTCCTTACAAAAAGCGTTATCTATGCTGTTTTCATAGCAAAATTGCCCTAAAAAATCGACAAATGAGTTGGTTAATTAATTAACTATCCTACTTTAGCTATTTTATTATTCCTCATAAATAATAGCACAGCTTTTGTCTGTTTGCAAGGGAAAAAGAGACATCTTTTAATTTAGTAATTTATTTTGCTAAAGCGTTATTTGACCATATTTTCGTATGGATTTTACAGTTTTTGAACAATAAGATTACCTGATTCATACTTCTTAAGACCAATGTTAAAGCTTGAAAATGCAACAATCAGCCAAACAGCTGTCACTCCAAGGATCACAAATGCCCATCCTATATGAAAATTCTTAACCATTAGGGCTGGAATCATTGTTGCGAAGCCTGCGGGCAAGACTGTGAAAATAATGAACTTAATAAATCCCTTGTAAATGATGGTTGGGTATATGGATAAGGTAATGGTAAATTCAAAAGCTAAGTTGCAATAGCTGCAACATTGCCAAAATGAAATGCCAAGGTATTGAAAGTCACAATGACACTGGTAAATAGCAGAGCCGCTGTAAGCGAAAAAAATCAAGAATACTAAGAATCCTTTTATATCAAGACCTCTAATAATGAAGAAAAGCATAATACCATATACGATATCGCCCCCCCAACCAGATGTAATGCTTTTTGAGGCAACAACATTCACTAGTACATTCTTTGGCTGTAGCAAATATGAGTCAATTTCACCTTTTAGAATCATTTCACATAGTCTTATGGCATTACCGAAGAAGACAAACATCAGTCCAAATCCTGATGATGCAAAAGCCCAGAGTAGCATGACTTCATCAAAACCATAACCACCAATATCCCCCCCAACTTTTTCAAATAGAAGCCACCAGAAAAAGGCAAAGGATGCATTATTTAGAAACATACCAAAGACTTGAATGAGAAAACTACTTCTATATTCCATTGAAGCTGACAGATTTAATTTGAAATATGCTGCCATCATAATAAGATTTTTCTTAACCACCGTTAACATTGAGTTTTGTCACACCCTTTCTATAGACACTGTAACAAAGTATTAGAGCCAATAACAAATAGATGGCCTGACCAATAACCAAGCTAAGAAAATTATCCAAGGAAAAATCCACAAGAAGCTTGGCTGGTCCATAAGTCACATAAGCAAAAGGCAGTTTTTTTACTGACCTGCTCCAAACCCTTTGGGAAAAGATCAAGTGGCAACAACATACCACCAAGGGTAAACACAAGCTTCTGATATATCCAGCGAAAAGCAATATTCTCTTCAACCCAAAACGCTGTCATAGCCAAAGCAAAATTAATGAAATAATTGATAATTGTCCCAAGGACCAAAGCCACAAAGACAAATGGCACCATATATAATTCAAAAGTCACAAGCTTTCCTACAAATAATAAGCCAATACCGATACCTACAAGACAGTTTATGGCCATCCTAAAAAGGACCTTACCCATATTATTTGCAAAACAATAAGTAACATAATGATAGGGTTTGTTTAGCAAGTAGGCTACGTTGCCTGTCTTTATATCCGATGAGACTTCTTGATAGTAATCTGTTGTTGATAAAGTAATAATTTCTGTCAAAACCAAATACCAAATCATCATATTAAGGTTAAAACCTTCAATCACTCCATCACCTTTGCTATAAATAGTCCTCCATAACATTAGATAAACAAATATAATAAAGGCAAAAAAAAGCCGCTACGACCAAGAACATCTAGAACATAAACCATGGCGTCCATGACGGATACTTTGAATATATGAACATATTTTTTTTACATGTAACCATAAATAGAAAGGCCGTCTGTCTACGCTAATTGTCTTCATCTATGCCACCACCTTTTTTTCTTTTATAGATTGAGGCAATGATCTCTTCCATAGGTGGATCCTCTATTGTTATGTCAAGAACTTTTCCTTGGTGCATCAGTCTAGCAATAACTTCATCGATGTCCGTGGTTGCCGTATCTATTTCTACTTTAACCCCCCCGTAGCCCTTTTTCTTAAGGACTTTAATGTCATCATATTCTAGGGTAACTTCATTGGCATATTTGAGGCTGATTATCTTATGGGTAAGATAATTATATTTAAGATTTTTGACACTTTCATCTGTAACGATATCGCCATGGTTAATAACGATAACCCTTTTACACAAATCTTCAATATCACCTGCATCATGAGATGTTAAAAAAATGGTGGTTTTTTTTCATCACTATTGATAGTCTTTATCAAATCACGTATTTTCTGCTTTACTATGACATCAAGCCCTATGGTTGGCTCATCAAGAAATATTATCCTTGGTTCGTGTAAGAGGGAGGCAGCAATCTCACACCTGATTCTCTGGCCAAGGGACATCTTCCTGACTGGGATATCCACAAGTTCACCAATTTCAAAGATATCCGTCAACAAGTTTACCCGTTTTTTTTCAACTGATTGTTATCCAGTTCATAGATTTTCCCAAGAAGTTCAAAACTGTCTGCAGGTGGTAAGTGAAACCATAACTGGGATTTTTGTCCAAAGACAGTACCAATGTTATAACTAAGTTGTTGTCTATCCTTGATAGGATTCAAGCCAAGGACTTCCATTTCACCGCCACTTGGGTGTAAGATACCTGACAGCATTTTGATGGTTGTAGATTTACCTGCACCGTTTGGGCCTATAAAGGCAAGCATTTCACCTTCATTCACATCAAAATCTATGCCATTGACAGCATCCACTCTTCTATAGGATGGCTTCATAATAGACTTAAGACTTCCTCTTAAACCTGACTCCTTCGTTTTCACTTCAAACCTTTTGGATAAATTTGATACGTTGATTATACGGCTCATGATTGACCTCCCTCTTTCTTTTTCATCCCTATACTTCATATTTCCATATTTTTATATATTTCTACATACTATACAGTAATTATCAGTTATATACAACACTTAAATGATATTGTCTGAAAAATACTCAGGATATGCCACCTCACCCTAATTATTTCGAAATACAATACTTTACATTCGATATACCGTATTATTTACTGCCAGAATATGGAAACTAATTTATACAGTATCCTTAGCTCAAATCTACTAGACAGCAAAAAAACACCTACCAGGTTCACAGGCTTATACCTGGCGAATCTGGTAGGTGTTTCATAACATGCTTCACTATACAAATATTCTGTCTAGGGTTAACAAATCTTCAAAGTCATCTGCATCTCTATGAAGGGTACAAGCTGGTATAATCTTATCATTGATACCCTTCAGTAACATTGTTGGTCTCTCGTCCCAATTGTTATGGAGTGGGTCCCACATTTCCATTACTTCAAATGTGTCGTGCTTTGCATTCTGATTGTCATAATAAGGTGCAAGAACCTCATTAATCATACGGTCAGACCAAAATATGCCTTCAATATTATCTCTTTGTGGATTATAGGCTCTACTTTTTTTGACCCCCCCATTGGGATATTCTATCTCAACGGTTATCTTCTTAATAATACCTCTTCTCTTTTCTGAAAAAAACACTCATATATGTACCTCCTTCGTTGACTTCACACTGATGTGGTTGCTGCGTAACTGCCGACACCGGCAGGCAAAGTCAATCTCTTGTAGTGAATTTTCCCCCCCTATGCTTTACTTTACCACGACACAAGACACATTATTAGACAGAATTATTGACTAGAGATTGATTGTTCCATTGAACTAAGAAAATATTTAAAGGCTTAGTGCTTTCTAATAAGAATGCACTAAGCCTTTAAATATTTGCTGAGTCAATTGACCCTATAATCTGGATATTACATCTAGATATGTGTTTCATATGTCCTATACAATAACGTTCCTGGCGGGATTCGAACCCACGGCCCTTCGCTTAGGAGGCGAATGCTCTATCCAGCTGAGCTACAGAAACTCGTGCTTTTCTCGTGAAGTAATATTTCTTTTACTTCTATCTGAAAATCACAGCCAAAGCTTATAAGGTTACATTCAATTCATAGCATATCAATCAATGTTATGGAGTAGAATTCACCTAAGTGAGCTTTCAGCTTTAGCTGCAATTGTCCAATTATATTGCTTAAACCTTTATCGTATTCTCACACTTACTTGCAGCACCACCCTACAAACAAGCCACCAAACGCTCATAGATCATAGGAAATGCTTTCTCAACATTAACAACATTGAATGTTTTATCAACAAATGCGTGAGTGGTGTAACCTGTTGCAATTAAGTCATCATAACGATAGACTTCATAGCTTAGTACCATCTTTACCCTGTTAAGCTCTTTGATAGTAGAAGTAATGGTTACTTCATCCCCCCCATACTTGGCTGGTTTCTTATGTTCACAATGGCTATTGACCACTGGTAATAATAAACCCATGTCTTCTATGTCTTTATAACTTGCAACAACATCTTCAAGAAAATCCGTCCTTGCCACTTCATACCATGGGTAAAAGCTGGCGTGATGGACAACACCCATTTGATCTGTCTCAGCGTATCTCACTTTGATTCGTGTAGTATGTGCTCTCATTAGTCATCCTTCTTGGTGTCATCTTGATTATTGTTAAAGTCAAAATCTACAGTGCCATGTACCCAACTTGTGCATTTGAATCGCATTCCTTTTGTTGGATAACCAACTAAATCTGACTCATTGACAAATACATCTATATTGATATTCATACATTGAACTTTTATGCGAAAAACTTTCTCATCTGTTTCAGGATTGACTAACTCTTCTACATCTTCAATATTCCCAAGGAAAGAATAGATATCATCATGATCGCCAACTGGTACAAAGAAACCTTCAAGGACACTTAGAATATCTTCATTTCTTAGTCTTTCAGATAGAACCTCAGATGCTTCTAAGGCTTCATCATCGAGTATTGCCATAGCATCCTCGTCACCTTTACGAGCCTGATCTAGAAGTTCCTTACGAATCTTTTCCTCTTCCTCTTCTAGAAGAATGTCTGTGGCATCTTTGTCTATTGGCAAAATAACTGTTGCCTCAACACAGTAAGCCGACAAACGAATGTCCTTTATATAAACATCATCTGCTTTCTCAGCATTCTTATAATCTATTAAGTTTTGAAGGAAAAATGAGATAGGCGTTCCAGAATCAAATTCTTCACAGAAGCCATGGTATATCTCTTGTTCAGATTGCTTGACCACATCCACTTCGTGAATATCCGTCACATGTTTACCAAGAGAATAAGGCAACAATGAATGGACATTGAGCTCATCCTCTTGATTTAGGGTACCACGAATCATTAAACCAAAACCATCACCAAATGTCTTATAATATTCCACATTACGTTCATGGTCGTCCGCTTCCCATATCTTTTTTTCAGTTGAATCTTTTATAATTGTGGCCACCAATATTTCAGCTTTATCTTTTGTGTCATAAACGCTAAAACCTAGGGCTCTTATATACAAAATCATTGTACCACCTCTTCAATATGCCCTTTACGACATTGTGTAAAAATAATATAGCATTACCTTGACACTTTGTCTATATGAAATATCATCTAAAAGGCTTACAAGCCAAACAATTTACAGCCATTATTCCATGTAGCCTCTTCAACCTCTTTTGAACTTACATTCTTAATCTTAGCAATCTCCTCTATGATATGTGGTAAATAGCTAGAGTCATTCCTTTTCCCTCTATGTGGTATAGGTGATAAGTAAGGACTATCTGTTTCAACCAATAGCTTGTCAAGAGGAATCTCTTTGACAACTTCAACAAGCTTCTTAGAATTCTTGAAAGTTATAACACCACCTATGCCTATGTAATAACCAAGCTTCACATACATCTTAGCTGTTTCTACACTACCTGAGAAGCAATGTATAACCCCCCCTCCAACCTTATGGGCATTATTCTCATGTAATATATCATAAGTATCTTTTGAAGCCTCTCTGCTGTGAATAATCATTGGCAAATCAAGATCTACCGCCAATTTGATTTGATGTCTAAACCATAGCTTTTGAATCTCCGGAGGTACATTGTCATAATAGTAATCAAGACCAATCTCGCCTATAGCAACAACTTTATCAAAGGCTGTCATAGCCAGCAATATTTCTAAATCATTCTCTTTCATCTCTTGTACATCATGAGGATGAACACCGACTGATGTGTAGATAATCTCATGTGTTTTTGCCAGCTCAAGTGATAACCTTGAACTGTTCATACTTGAAGCTGCATTGATAATACAACCAACACCTGCCCCCCCTCGAACCTTCTTCAGAATCGCTTCCCTATCTTTAGCAAATCTATCATCATCGTAATGTGCATGACTTTCAAAAATCATATGTCTCACTTCTCTTTCTACTGGGTCTACTTTTAAAATTGAAAAGGGACCCTTAGGGTCCCCCCCTATAATCATTTTACCTTACTTCACTACCACTTGCAATATCACCGTCAACTGTGGCGATTTTTAGTTTGCCTTCGCTATCAGATGCAGCCAGTATCATACCTTCTGACATCACACCTCTAAGCTTTATTGCTTTAAGGTTCATAACAACAATCACTTTCTTGCCAACCATTTCGTCAGTAGAGTAGTAGGATGCTATACCTGACACAATCTGTCTGACTTCCTCACCAATTTTTATCTTGGATACAAGAAGTTTGTCAGCATCTGGATGTCTTTCACATTCCAAAACTTCACCGACTTTCATCTCTACTTTCATGAAATCATCAAAAGTGATAGGTCCACCTTCATCTGCTTTCTTAGCTTCTTTATCTTTCTTCTTAGCTTCTTTTTTTTCTTATTCTTCTGAGTTTGCTTCTTGGCTTTTTTTTATCATCCATTTCATCTGCAAGGTCTGGATTAATCTCAAGAAGCTTCTTCTTCTCATCCATTCTTGCAAAGAGGACTTCGCCTTCACCTACATAGTCACCAACAATGATGCCATTGAAGTGTTCAAGAGATTCCCAACTTGTTGCACTGGTGTTGATTTGTTTAAAAATCTTCTCAGCAGTCTCAGGCATAAATGGTGACAATAATACGGTTGCCACTCGAATACTCTCAAGTAAGTTGTAAAGCACTGTACCAAGTCGTTCTTGTTGGTCTTCATCTTTGGCAAGAATCCAAGGACAAGTCTCATCAATATATTTATTACTACGTCTAAGTAGTGTCCATATCTCATCCATTGCATCTGCAACACGTAATGTATCCATTTTCTTAGAAACTTTTGATGGTGTCTCAAGTGCTAAGTTGATGAGTTCATCATCAATAGCTTCTTTGGTATTTGGTGATTGAATCTTACCATCAAAGTATTTAGCAACCATTGCAACCGTTCTATTAACCAAGTTACCAAGGATATTGGCAAGGTCTGAATTGGTTCTTTGAATAAGCAATTCATAGGTTAATGTACCATCTTGTGCAAATGGCATTTCATGAAGGACAAAATAACGTACCGCATCAACACCGAAATGTTTAACCAATTCCTCAGCATAAACAACATTACCAAGTGATTTAGACATCTTATCTTCACCAACCATTAGCCAAGGATGACCAAAGATTTGTTTAGGAAGCTCAACATCAAGAGCCATAAGCATAATTGGCCAATAAATTGTATGGAACCTTAGGATGTCCTTACCTATAATATGAACATCTGCTGGCCAGTATTTGTTAAATAGGTCGCCGCTATCCCCCCCTTCAGGGTTATAATCAAGGGCTGTAATATAGTTGCTAAGAGCATCAATCCATACATAAACAACATGACCTTCATCAAATGTCACTGGGACACCCCCCCAATTAAACGAGGTTCTAGAAACACAGAGGTCTTGTAGTCCTTGATTTAAGAAATTATTGACCATCTCATTTTTTTCTTGATTCTGGTTGAATGAAGTGTGGGTTCTCTTCAATGTGTTTTCTAAGTCTGTCTTCATATTTACTAAGCTTTAAGAAATAAGCTTCCTCATTGGCCTTATCTACAGGACGACCACAATCAGGACAGTTGCCATCAACTAATTGACCTTCTGTATAGAAAGACTCATCAGGTGTACAATACCAACCTTCATAACTGCCTTTATAAATATCACCTTGGTCATATAGGCGTTTGAATATTTTTTGTACTGTTACTTCATGATAGTCATCTGTTGTACGAATGAATTTGTCATAAGAGGTGTTCATAAAATCCCAGATTTCTCTTACTTCTCCAGCAATCTTATCCACATGTTCTTTTGGGGGGGTGATGCCTTCTTCTTCTGCTTGAAGTTGAATCTTTTGTCCGTGCTCATCTGTTCCTGTAAGAAAAAAAGACATCAAATCCTTCAAGACGTTTATACCTAGCGATTGCATCTGTTAAAACTGCCTCATATGTATTCCCAATATGCGGGGGGGTCTTAGATGTATAGGCTATAGCTGTAGTAATATAATATGGTTTGCGAGCCATAATTATCCCTCCGTTCACAATTCTTCAAAATTATGTGCATTCCATCAAAAGAGCTTAGTCAAACTTTCTACTGCTATATATAATGCCAAAGTGTCATCCTAAGAACTATATATAGAAGTAGAATAAGTATAACCGACTTTTGATGTTTTACTCATTATATATGGTTAAGGTGCAAAAAGCAAGGAAACTGGGGGGGCATCCTCAGTCCTTGCTTAACGAATCCTTCTTCTATGTGATTTCCAAGCAATTGATAGGTCTAGTTTAACTACAATTTGCTCTCTCTAGCCTTTTGCAAAAAATCATAGGCCAACTTATAATCTTCCATCTCTGAATAACACTTACTTAGCTCCTCGTAGATCATGGAGGTAATGGAATTGTAAGATTTACCTTCATAATAAGATAAGGCTTTTTCTAGGTAATGGGTTGCTTCTAGGTATTCTTCGTCATTATAATAAGCAGAACCAACTACCATGTTAAACCTGGCCAAGCTATATGGATCATAATCTGACAAATCAAGCTCTTTGGCCATGGACTTTAGACTATTGTTGTCACCATCCATTAGTTTCAGATATAGATTTTGAACTTCGCGCCCTGCCATCAACCGACTGATTAGGTTGTGACCTTTATTATGATAGTCTTTTGCAGTATCAATATCTGCTAGATATGTATTCACTTCTGACAGCTGGGCATATATTTTGTAAAGATAGATGTCAGATACAATCATCATATCCCCCCCTTCAAAGCGTAAAAGCTTTTCATAACACTCTTTAGCTTCCACATATTTACCATCAGCCATATAGGCATTACCCAAATACATATAGGAATTGGTGTATAAATCAACCATCATCCTATTTTTCATGAACATAGGGTTATTAGCAACCTGATCTTCTATTAAAGCAACACTTGCTTTGTAGTCCTTCTTTTCATTAAGGTCAATCAATTCACTGACCATGGCAGCAAGGGTAACTTCTTCTTTTTGTTCATCAAGAAAAAAAACCTAATGGCTTTTCCAACTTACCAGCTAAATACTCCATGGTTTTCATTGAAGGTGTTGCACTGCCATTTTCAATCTGACTCAGCATATTCCTTGTTATACAATCTCCAGCCAGCTCCTTTTGTGTCATTTGCTTTGACAGCCTTAATTCTCTGACTTTCTGTCCAAGAGTCATCTCATTCACAACATTGCCTCCAATCTAATTTCCTTTTCACCACCACGGTGGTAAACTGTATTTACATATAGTGTAACACTTTCTTAACAACTCTGCAAGTACTCTGTGATCATGGACAGAGACTCTTAATTATGATAAGCTTGACAGAGAAGACATAAGGGTTTAGAATAAAGGTAAATACAATTTACCCTACGTGGTGAACATACCGGGGGGGAGGTATTCACATGAAACCTTTATTAAAAATTATACTGCCTATGATGTTACTGGGATCTGTCGAGACCGCATTCTTTCTATATTTACATGAGAGTATGACTTTTCGTTTAGACTCATTTTTCTTTGGTTGGGGGGGTGTGATTTGGTTGATTTTCCTATCATTCAGCGTCAAAGGTACAGGTCCAAGTGGTGTACTAAGAGGTATTGGTTCTAGCGGTAATACGGATGTCATGAACTATAGCACCCTTGCAGCGCCAGCGCAGAATCATCCTTTAGTGGCAAAAAAAAATACCAAATACATCCATTTATGACTTCCATTAATTTCATCTATCTATTATTATTAATATGTAATGTAATCGGGTATATCCTTACCCAATAAGAGGAGGCATTTATATGTCAGAGTGGTGGGACAGTCTTAGTGTTTTATCGAGAGTTTTTTATTATGTTGCAATACCTTCAACGGTTATCTTGTTTATTCAGTCAGTGCTAACCCTAATAGGCATGGGAGTTACTTCAGATGCTGATATGGATTTTGACGCCGATATGGAAGGGGGGGATGTGTCCTTTGATGTAGACCCAGAAGTGGATGCTTCTTTTGATCTTGATGATGAAGGATTTGAAACCTCAGCCAGTGGTGCTGATTTCAGATTCGTCACCTTTAGAGGTATCATAGCATTCTTAACCATGTTTGGTTGGGTTGGTGCAAGCCTAGCACAAACTACAATTCACTTGGTTCTTATTGTTGTCTTATCATTAGTCGCAGGTCTTATGGCTATGTTAGTTATAGCAATGCTCTTTTATGGCATATCTAAGCTGCAATCAAGTGGCAACATTAGTTATCGAAGGGCCATTGGTAAAGACGCCATTGTTTATATTCCAATCCCTCCTAACAAAGAAGGTTTTGGCAAAATTCAATTAACCCTTCAAGAAAGACTGATCGAAGTCAATGCTGTAACCGAAGAACCTGCAATGATAGGCAGCAACACCAATGTACGTATTATTGATATGTTAAATGCGACCACCTTTGTTGTGGAACGTATTTGATTATAAACTTATAACTATAAATAACCTGAGAAGGTAGAAAAAGAAGAGGAGAGTGCATACATGGAATTATTAATTGGATTAATAGTATTTGTTATACTAGTATTCATGACACTTATGGCTTTGTTATCACGTTATAAGAAGTGTCCATCTGACAGAATACTGGTTGTTTACGGTAAAGTAGGTAAAGGTGCCTCAGGTGCCAATAAGAGTGCAAAATGTATTCATGGTGGTGCCGCATTTATTTGGCCAATCATCCAACACTATGAGTTCTTAAGCTTAACACCTATCTCAATCAACGTTAACCTAACCAACGCACTTAGTAAACAAAATATTCGTATTGATGTACCATCAAGATTTACCGTTGGTGTCTCAACGGAACTTGGTGTAATGCAAAACGCGGCTGAACGTCTACTAGGACTTAAGTTAACAGAGATCGAAGAACTGGCAAAAGACATTATATTTGGTCAACTTCGTCTGGTTGTTGCAACAATGGATATTGAAGAAATCAACACAGATCGTGACAAATTCCTAATGGCTGTCTCAAACAATGTTGAAACTGAACTTAAAAAGATTGGTCTAAGATTAATCAATGTAAACGTTACAGATATCAAAGATGAATCTGGTTATATCGAAGCCCTTGGTAAAGAAGCAGCAGCCAAAGCCATCAATGACGCCAAGAAATCTGTTGCAGAGAAGAACAGAGATGGTTCAATTGGTCAAGCTCAAGCACAACAAGACGAACGTATTCAGGTGGCAACTGCCAATTCGTTAGCGATACAGGGTGAGAACGAAGCCAAAGTAACGGTTGCTAATTCAGACGCCCTAAGAAGAGAACGTGAGGCGGAAGCTCTTCGTAAGGCAACCGCTGCTGAAAAGGTACAAGCAGCCAAAGCCCTTGAAGAAGCTTATTCCTCAGAGAAAACGGCAGAGCAAGCCAGAGCTGCAAGAGAAACGGCTACCAAAGAGGCTGATATCATCGTTCATGCTGAGATTGATAAGAAACGTGCTGTTATAGCGGCTGAAGCGAGGCGGAGCAAATTAGACGCAAAGCCAAAGGTGAAGCTGATGCAACTTATGCTAGAATGGAAGCACAAGCCCGTGGTATCGAAGAGATTCTGGCTAAGCAAGCAGCCGGTTTTGAGAAGCTCGTTAGTGCTGCTGGACAAGATCCAAATGCTGCCATCAAGCTGATTATCGCTGATAAGATGGAAGAGCTTGTTAAGACACAAGTTGAAGCCATCAAAGGCATTAAGATTGATAAGGTTACTGTTTGGGACAATGGTTCAGGTGGTGGTCAAGATGGCGAAAAATCATCAACGGCTGGTTTCTTGTCGGGACTAATGAAATCAATACCTCCTATGCAGGAAATGTTTGATATGGCTGGAATGGACTTACCGTCTTACCTAGGTTCTAAGCAAAGCATTGAAGATGATCCATCTAATGATAATGCTACTAAGACCAAAGACGTACCTGACATTCTATAATTAGTAGCAACAACATCTACATTGTGGTATTAAAAAAAGCAGGTTACATCACATTGATGTACCTGCTTTCTTTATACCTATTAGGCAAATGATCATTACTTCTTAGTAAAATATTCTTGTATGCTGTGTAGGGCTTCAACAAGAACATCCAGTTGCTCCCCCCCTTCAAGACGGTCCATAATTTCTCTAATCATCTTGTCATGGAATTGCTCGTGATGGGTATGTGCTCTCTCACCTTTTTCTGTCAAAGATACTAAGACAACTCGGCGGTCCTTTGCACTTCTAACCCTTTTGACATAACCTTTCTTGACAAGGTTATTCATTGCAATTGTCAGTGTGCCAACTGTGACTTCCAATGCTTTAGCAATGGATGACATATTTTTCTTCTGACTAATACCGATGACTTCAATAACATGCATATCGTTCAAAGAGATATCTTTGAACTCTTCAGTAATTAGGGCGTCTTCTTCAAAAGTCAATATATTATTAAACAACTTCACCAACAAATCATTCAGTGCTTCGTAAGCTTCATTCAAGGGCTTCACCAACTTTACTTTGATAATCAAAGTATATCGAATTCCACCGCCATTGTCAATGAAACCATTGAACTTAGACCTCCTCTATTTCATCCTCAGTATGGAACTTATCATACATTTGAAGTAGGGTTTGAGCCAATTCATTCACCATAATCGGTTTTGAACAATAGGCATCAAAACCTTCTTTATAGTAGGATTCTATTTGTTCTGGCATTACATTGGCTGTTAAGGCAATAATTGGCACCTTGTTTAGTTCTTCCCTATATTTCATAATCTTTACAGCCATCAAGCCGTTCATAACAGGCATCTGTATATCCATTAGTACAAAGTCAAATGCTGGGTTAACAACTTCAAGGGCCTCAGCTCCATTGCTTGTAATGATTACTTTAAGACCCATATCAACAAGGATGTCCCTGATAATCATTTGATTGATGTCGTTGTCTTCAACCAACAAGACTTTCATACCTTCTAGTTCATTAATTGTGTATGTAGATGCTGCTTCATCCACTTCTTCCATATCCTTGGCAAGTTCATGTATGGTAAAGAAGGAAAATTCAGTACCTTTGCCAACATCACTTTTGACTCGTATTTCTCCATGCATACGCTCAATGAAATCTTTGGATATATAAAGCCCAAGCCCAGTACCACCATAGCGACGGCTTATGGAATTGTCCTCTTGTTCGAAAGCATCAAATATCATGTTGATTGTTTCAGGCTTCATTCCTTTTCCTGTGTCTTTTACTGTGAAATTAAGGCGTACTTTATCATCAAAATACTCAGGTGCAATGACCAGCTCTACTAAACCTTCATCGGTGAACTTTACAGAGTTTGACAATATGTTGATTAGAATCTGCTCAAGACGTCTTTCATCACCTAGAATAAATCTAGGAAGGTTTTGATGCAATTTTACAACAAAATCAAGTTGCTTTTCTTCGGCCATAACACCAATAATATTAATGGCATTGTTAATCATCAACCTCAGATTGAAATCTTGTTCAACTAGGCTAACTTTCCCCCCCGCTTCAATCTTAGAGAAATCCAATATGTCATTAACCAAATGTATGAGTATATTAGATGAATTATAGGCAATCTTCAGTTGTTGCTTTTCCTTACCAGATATATGTTCTGATCGGCTCAATAGATTGATATACCCCCCCATAATGGCTGTTAATGGCGTTCTAATCTCATGACTCATCTTAGCTAGGAATTCACTTTTACTGCTGTTTGCCGTCTCTGCCTTTTGACGTTCAAGGTTCAACCGATTAATCAAAAATGCTATATAGATTCCTATGAAGCATAGGATTAAAAACAATGTTACTGTCAAAAGTTCATAGAATTCATAGGTTGACTGAATCTGATAATTCTCGTACAGACCCATATCCTCATATTTCTTTAAATTTACCTGACTTGTTATTTCATTCAGAACCTCTGCAAAGACTTCGTTATCTTCACTTAACAAAAAGTGTTTAGAATCGTAGATTTCAATTTCGCCACTTGGTCTTAGATTGTCATAACTCATTTCATTCATCAAATAGGAAAATGTCCACAGTGTCTCTATGGCATAATCAGCATCATTGGAATTCACCGCTTCCATAGCTTCATGAACATTTGGAACATAATAAGGCTCAAAGAGTATTTGATTGGCTATAAGCAAATGTTCTTGCCAGCTTCCTTTGACAAGGGCAATTCTAGAGTCGTTTAAGTCATACAAGTTATGGGCCATGACAGGGTTCGTTTTGTGTCCTATAGCCGCAAGATGTGACTTTGAATAGGGCTGAGTAAGAATAAAACCATCCTTAACATAGTCATTATATGAGCCATAAGAAGAGATTATGTCAATGGTACCACTTCGCAAATCCTCTTCCATAGCCAACATATCTGTATACGGTATGTAGTCATATTCCACGTCCAAAATCTTAGCAATTTCTTTTACAAATTCTGCTGAAATTCCATATTCTCCTTCACCACTCTTATAATCATAGGGAAGGAAGTTATATATATGACCGACTTTAAGCTTACCAATACCATTGACATAATTGATTACAGTACTATCCATATGAATTTGATTGCGAATATAAGTATATTTACTGTTTTCCATCATCAGTTCTATGGATTCTTTGTGGTTATTAATATATTTGTCTATGATGTCAATTAGTATAGAATTGCTTTCTCTTGCCGTCATTACCATGTCACTACTAATATTACGGACCATGAAGTTTCTGGCTATATCATGTTTATTTAAATAACTGTTCAATCTCAGACAATCAAGAATCATCACAGCATCCACGTCCTGATTGTTTAAGCTATCAAACAAGGCATCGTCATTATTATAAAAAAAATGGTGTCATATCAACATCATAGTTTTTCTCAAATGTCTGATAGGAACCTGTCCCTGAAATAAAACCAACTTTTTTCCCTCTTAAATCAAACATGCTCTGATAATTTTTCTTTGAGCATATCCAATAGGATTTTGTTGTTAAGGGACTCGTACTGTAACCCATGCTTACATTAATTAAATCAGAACTAACCCCCCCTACCAGAACATCGATGCTGCCATTATTAACATCTCCTACAACCTCGTACCAATCACCCATTTTATAATCAAACTCAAATCCCGTCTCTTTAGATAAACCTTCGAAGAAATGGTATAAATAGCCGTTATAATGACCGTCATCAGCAATATATAGCTTACTTGAGTCCTCATTCGTCCCAATGATAAATGTCTTATTTTGATGTTGTTCTATATAATTAGATTCATCTTGGGTATAAGAAAGTACAGAAGCATCACTGTCAATAACCACATCGTCTGACGTTGCTGCGAATGCACTACTATAGATCGTAATCATTGCCAAAACAATAATGCATATCAGACGAACTCTATGTGTAATAGACATGTACTTCCTCCTTAAAGATTGTTCTAATCATCATTTTACACTTTATTGACCATTACATCAATCTTCTGCTACAAAAAAAAGGGCTCTCCATTAATGGAAAGCCCTTATCTTAAGCCAACATGGCCATCTGTTCTTTACTTTGTTTTGACATCCCATATTGAATGATATCACTTCGTTTGATAATACCAATAAAAGTTTTGGAGTCATCAACAACTGGCACAAAACCTTGCATGGAAGCCAACTCGATTAATGAATCAATATCTGAATCAATTGATACGGCTTCAACTCGGTAATGTCGTTTCACTTTACGGATACTTTGGTGTTCTAGTTCATCAATATATCGCATCTTCTGTGATTTGAAATACCATAGCAGGTCACCTTCGGATAGGGTTCCTGTATACCTTCCTTTACTATCTATTACTGGCACACTGGTATAACGGTGTTTCTCCATAATATCCATTGCCTGCCCAATACTCATTGATTTATCAAGGGTCACTACTTCACTCTTAGGTGTCAAGAAAAATGCTACATTCATAAGATACTTTCATCCTTTCAAAATTATCGTAACTACACTCCTGTAAACAGTATACATAATCAAAGTGAATATTGTGTGTAGAAAGTATTTAAAAAGTATTAATATGCTCTATTTATGTTATAACTTTAGTATGTCTCTGTATAATTGGCTGCTTCATCAATTATGGCATCTGCTGCTAAACCAATATCCATACCATTAAAGAGCACTTCGTACAAATAGTAGTCCATTGACTCATGAAGGGTTTGTAACTGATAGGTATAAGGTGCAGTAATATTGTAATCAATAGCAAATTCATAGTCTTCGAGATCGCCATTTAGATAAAGGTAATCAGTGTCAACCGCTGTTGTTATGGCTGGTAGACCATCTGCGTACTGGGCAATATAGTTAACTGAATATTCCTGTGCAATGTACTTGTATACCGTTCTAGCAACTGCTGACTTGTTGATGTCACTAGTAACTTGACTGTTAATATGTAATCCATTGACATTATTCACGGAGGCAAAATACTCACCATTAGGTAGTGGCATTGGCCCAACTGGCGTGTAATAATCATAATAGTCATACTCACTCATGTAATAAGGATTAGCTATGACCATTGTCACATTATTGTTGGATATGGCTGTTGTATATGTTTCGAAGTCCATTCCTTCGTAGCCTAGTTGATACGTTACAGGTAAATCATAGGCAAAGGTCAAGGCATCAATTAATGGTTGCCTGTCAAGTACAAACATACCATTGGTGTCAAAATCATAATAGCCACCAAATCCAAGATAGAATGAATAAAGCCAATAACCACCCATATCCTCTGGGTATAAGAAATTATATGAGCTATAACCATTATTAGCTGCATTAATAAGACTATCCCATGAATCAATATTCATGTCTGCCACATCATAGATGTTGACATACAACTGATTGTCAGCATCTATTGTCACTGGCATAGTATAATAACCACCATCATAGAAACCGGCATCATATGCAACATTGTAATATGTATAGTCATCAAAGCTAATCACATTTTCAACATCAGCCAATAGCCCGTAAGCCGCTAAATCTTCTACATACATGGCTGGTCCGTAATAAGCATCTGCATAACCAGATTCAAGGTCAAGCATTAACGAGTCAAGATCTGTCACTTGATACGGATAAACATTCATGTTCTCTTCATAATAGTATATTTCATTTATTGCATACTCAACTTCGTAGAAAGTATTGTCATCAACACCAAACACTGCAACATTAAAGTCTGTACTATCGGACACTGCATTAGGGTTGTTGATGGTATAGTCAAAAGAAGCTTCTTCTGAATAAGTGCCAGAATTGTAATCATAGTAATACATTCTGACTTGATAATCACCACTGGTTAAGCGAATACCATCTTCTTCATAGTAGTACATACCATAGCTTTCTGGATCTGTACCATCTGTCGTATAGTATAATTCCATGGTATCATAATCATAATTGTCAACAAACAATATAATCTCTTCGTTATAGGTACCTGGCTCAGTAGTTACTATCGGTGCATCAGGCATTTTATATACATTGATGTAGATATAGTTCACATAACCTTCAATACCAAATTCATTTATGGCAACTACTGCTAAGTCATAACTGCCTTCTTCAGTAATCTCAATACCATCTTTGTATTTGTCGTCTTTGTCTGAAGGATCCGAACCATCAAGGGTATAATAAACATCAAGTCCTTTTGGTATGTCAAGAACAATTGGTTCATCAATACTCTGATCATAGTCAACCATAGATAAATCAATCATTGGTGGATTCAGTTCATCAAACCAATCTCCAACTTCTTCGTCTTCGTCCAAAATATCCATGGCATAATCATTGATTTCTTCTAACCAATCATCATAGTCCACTTCATCGTCTTCTTCGTAGTCATCTTTGACCGCTTCAAAGAATTCTTCTAGGGTCTCATCAGCGTCTTCATACTCGTCGTCTTTCATATAAGCATTGACAAGTCCGTCCCATGCTTCAAACTCTGTCTCATTTTCATCTAAGATAGCTTCATAAATCTCTATTGCTTCTTTGTAGTCTTTATCTTTTACCAATTCCTTGGCTTTTTCCAGTTGTTTCTCGACACTTGGTACACATCCTGTAAATAAGAACACTGTTATTAGTGCCCATACGGCAAGCTTTTTTTTATCATAGCTCTACCCCCCCTTTCTGTATCAGTTCCTTATATTCTTTCTGTCTATACTCTAATTCTACCAAAAGCTCTTAGAGGTTACAAGAAACCTTTCGCGTAATTATAAAACTAAGCAAACAAATCCGTCACGAATGCTTTTAAGGCTACAGGATCACCTTTTGTCGTTTCAATATTCTTAACAATTGCACTACCAACGATAACACCATCAGCTATTGGCTCAAACCGCTTGACATCCTCATTGCTTGTAATACCAAATCCTATAGCAATTGGTAAATCTGTTTGACTTCTTACTTCATCAATATAAGCGTCTATATTGGAGTGGAACTGGGATGACCTTCCTGTAACACCCATAGATGAGACACAATAAACAAAACCATCGCATCCATCAACAATCATCTTCACACGTTCTTTTGAAGTTGGTGCAACCAGTGGAATCAACTCAACACCTTCTTCTTTCATCAATGGGAAGATCTCATCTCTTTCCTCGTAAGGTAGGTCCGGAACAATCAATCCATCAATCCCCCCCGTTTCTTTACAACGTTTGATAAAACGTTCTTTGCCATAGACAAGAAGTGTGTTGATATACATAAGAAATATCAATGGCTTATCTGTGTATGTACGACATTTCTCTACTAACTCAAATACTTGATCAACTGTTATACCACCATCTAGGGCTCTGTTAGCAGCTGCCTGTATAATTGGTCCATCTGCTAATGGGTCTGAGAATGGTACACCAATCTCAACAATATCCGTTCCGCCATCAATGAGGGCTTTAACCAATTCAAATGATGTCTTAACATCCGGATCACCTGCGGTTAGAAAGCCTATACGGGCTACTTTATTTTCTTTCTTTAAAGCTTCAAAAGTTGCTTTTATACGATTCATAGTGATCCTCCTATTTATTTAACTCTTCCAGACCCTTTTTACCGGCTCTGAAATAATCCATTACTGTATGAGTATCCTTATCACCTCTACCAGATAGGTTGATGACAATAATCTTATCTTTATCCATGGTTGGCGCAAGTTTCATAGCATAAGCTATAGCGTGAGAACTTTCAAGAGCTGGAATGATACCTTCCACCTTAGATAAGAGTTCAAAACCATCTAAAGCTTCTTGATCTGTAATAATCTCATATGTTGCACGTTCAATATCCTGAAGGTGTGCATGTTCAGGTCCAATACCTGGATAATCAAGCCCTGCTGATATAGAGTGGGCTGGTATGATATTACCATTCTCATCTGTAAGAAGTTTGGTTTTCATTCCATGAAGAACACCAAGTGTGCCATCAGCCGCTTCATTAAGAACCACTGCATGTTTGCCCGTTTCAACACCAAGGCCTGCTGCTTCAACACCAATAAGTCCAACTTCCTTGTCCTCTACAAATGGGTAGAATATACCCATGGCATTGGAACCTCCACCAACACATGCAATAACTTGATCTGGCAAGCGTCCAACTTTTTCAAGCATTTGCTTTTTAGTCTCATCACCAATAACACGTTGAAAATCACGTACCATTGTTGGATAAGGGTGAGGTCCAACCACTGAACCAATCACATAGAATGTATCTTCAACACGTCTAACCCATTCTCTGATAGCTTCATTTGTAGCGTCTTTTAAGGTCGCAGTTCCTGATGTTACTGACACCACTTCAGCGCCTAGGAGCTCCATTCTAAAGACATTAAGTTGCTGACGTTCCACGTCCTCTTGTCCCATGAATACTGTACATTCCATGCCAAACAAAGCTGCCCCCCCTGTTGCTGTAGCAACACCGTGTTGTCCTGCACCGGTCTCAGCGATTACTTTCTTCTTGCCCATACGTTTGGCCAAAAGAATCTGGCCAAGAACATTGTTAATCTTGTGGGCACCTGTATGGTTTAGGTCTTCTCTTTTTAGGTATATCTTGGCACCGCCAATTTCATTTGTTAAGCGCTCTGCAAAATATAAAGGCGTTTCTCTACCTACATAATCTTTTAGAAGATATCGAAACTCGTCCATAAACTCGTCATCATTACTGTACTTCTCATATGCTGCAACCAATTCTTTAAGTGGGTACATCAGTGCTTCTGGCACGTACTGGCCACCAAATTGCCCAAAGTTCTTATCCATCATATGCCTCCTTCAATCTTTCAAACAATAAATCTACTTTCACTTCATTTTTTTATCAAATCAACTTCTAAGCCTGAATTAAGGTCTAGAATGTCTGGCTGTACTTTATCATATGCTAATACTACATTATCCGGTGTTAAGCCCCCCCCAGCAAGTATCAATTGCTGGCTAATATCAAGGTCCTTTACTAAGTCCCAATTAAAAACGTGGCCTGTACCGCCTGTTGCACCTTTATGGTAAGTATCAAGCAGTAATCCATCAGCTAAAGGAAACGCTTGTGTCTCATTTAGGCTATTTGAATCCTTTATGGCAATGCTTTTCCATATTGTGACATCCTCTGGTATAAGACTTCTTAGGGTCTTAATAAAGGCATTGTCTTCATTGCCATGTAATTGAACACCGTTTAGCTTACAGACTTTAACAGCTTCTGCAACAAAGTCAATATCATTGTTCATGAATACACCAATAACTTTTACATTTGGGATAACAAGTTCCCTAAGCTCACTTGCCTTTTCCATACTCAATTGGCGTTTGCTTATGGCAAATATGAATCCTATATAGGTCACTGGGTAACCACATACAAGTGAAATCTCTTTTTCTGTTTTGATACCACAGATTTTGATAACAGGTTTCATATTATTCGTATGCCTCCTTAAAAGATTTAGCCATTGTGGGAATATCACCTCTCATAAAACTTTCACCAACTAAAACACCATTAATCTTTGCCTTCTTTAGTACTTTGATATCTTCTGGTGTGAAAATACCAGATTCACTAATTACTATTCTGTCTTTTGGCACGTATTTTCTAAGCTTAAGGGTTGTCTTGATATCCGTATAGAATGTCTTAAGATTTCGATTATTGATACCAATAATCTTTGCACCAACTTTAACAGCCCTTTTGATTTCATGTTTGGTATGTGTCTCAACCAGAGTATCAAGTCCAATACTCTCTGCAATCGTTATGTAATCGCTTAATTGCTTATCTGACAATATGGCCACAATCAACAAAACACAACTGGCGCCAATAGACTTGGCGTGATAGATCTGATTGGGATTAATAATAAAATCTTTATACAGGGTTGGAAGTGATACCGCTTCACTAACATCACGAAGATAGATTTCATGCCCCCCCATGAAAAATTCCTCTTCAGTCAGTACGGATATGGCATCCACAGACCCTTCATACTCCTTAGCCAACTCTACAGGATGAAAATCTTCTCTGATTAAGCCTTTGGATGGTGATGCCTTTTTGATTTCGCCTATAATTGAAAGCCCATCTTTCGCCATGGCGTCGTAGAAGGAAGGACGTTTGTCCACTTCTGCAATTCTTTTAATTAATTCCTCAATACTAAAGGCTTGTTCTTCAAGTCGTATACGTTTTCTCAGTACAATATCACTCAAATACACTCTCTTACTCATACAACTTCCTCCTTTAGTGGTTGTTGTTTTTGTATGGTAGTTACAATTAATTGTTATTTAATGATTAATTATTTCCTTACTAGTTCTTATTATGATGGGAAGTTATTTGTCTTAGCAACAAACTCTTCTAATTTCTTTGTTGCAAGACCATCATCTATAACTTTGGCTGCTAAGTCCATACCTTCTTTAATTGATGTCACCTTGTCTGCAACATACAAAGCTGCACCCGCATTAAGTAAAAGGATGTCTCTCTTAGGTCCCATTTCCCCCCCACCAAGAACAGATTGTAGAATCTCTGCGTTTAGACCTGTCTCGCCTCCTAGCAAATCATTCATTGAGGCTCTCTTAATACCAAAATCTTCTGGTTTAACAGTATAAGTTGTAATCACACCGTCATTAAGTTCTGATACAAGGGTTTCATCGGTGGTAGAAAATTCATCAAGACCATCTCTACCATGAACAACCAATACTTTCCTAAGGCCTAATTCTTTTAGAACTTGAGCAAAGATAACGGTTAATCTTTCATCAAATACACCAACCACTTGGGCTTTTGCATTGGCTGGATTACTTAAAGGTCCAAGGATGTTAAAAATAGTTCTAAATCCAAGGGCTTTTCTTGTTGGTCCTACAAATCGCATAGCACTATGGAAGGTTGGTGCAAACAAAAAGCCAATGCCAATCTCATTAACACATTCCTTAACTTGATCTGGTGTGATGTCTATCTTGACGCCACATGCTTCAAGGACGTCTGCACAACCACATTTGCTTGATACAGATCTGTTACCGTGTTTAACTACTGGTACGCCGGCCGCCGCTGAGACAATGGCCACAGCTGTTGATATGTTATAAGTTCCAGAGCTATCACCACCAGTACCACATGTATCGATTGTATCTAGGTCACCCATATCAATCGGTGCTGCTTTTTCTCTTAGTACTTTTGCGCCAGCAACGATTTCACTAACCGCTTCGCCTTTAATTTTAAGGGCAGTTAAAAAGCTGGCTATCTCCGCGTCACTTTTCTCACCACTCATGATTTCTCCAAGGTAAGTCATCATCTGGTCTTCACTTAAGTCTTTGCCTGCTATAACCTGATTCAGTATTTCATTTGCCATCATCTTTCCTCCTCAACTTGATTAATCAGTGCTCCTCTTGTTTACTCTATTCAATTCACTCTTACATATTTACGAAGTTCTTAATTATTATCTTACCTTCGTCTGTTAAGATGGATTCCGGATGAAATTGTAATCCATAAACAAACAATTCTTTATGTTTCATAGCCATAATCTCATCATTATCTGTCTTAGCCAGAATCTCAAAACAATCAGGTAAGGTTTCATATTCAACAACCAATGAGTGGTATCTTGCCACCTCTATTTCATTGCTGACACCTTCAAACAAAGGATCATCACCTAAGCGGATCTTAGAACTTTTCCCGTGGAATAATGTTTTGGCATGAATTACATTACCACCAAAGGATTGACCAATGCTCTGATGTCCAAGACATACACCAAGAATTGGTATTTTGCCGGATACTTTCTCAATAATGTCAAGGCAGTTTCCTGCATCATCCGGCGTCTTTGGACCAGGTGAAATGACCACTTTATCGGGTGCCATCTCAAGAAGTTCTTCTGCTGTAATTTTATCATTTCGAATAACCCTAATATCTTCTTCAAATTCACCCATGAACTGATATAAATTGTAAGTGAATGAATCGTAATTGTCTATAAGTACTATCATCTATTTACCTCCCGTTTAACATTGAATTTAATTCAGTATCTGTGATACAAGCGACAACGGCAGCTTATGTTAATAGCCAACCTATCAACTGTTTATAGCCGTAATCAACGCTTTCGCCTTATTAACTGTTTCCTCATATTCCTTAGTTGGATCTGAATCAGCAACAATGCCTGCACCAGCCTGAATATGAACCACATCATCTTTGATGACCATGGTACGAATTGCGATACACATATCCATATTCTTATTAAAACCAAAGTAACCAATTGCACCACCATAGATGCCTCTTTTGCTTACTTCAAGTTCTTCGATAATCTCCATAGCACGAATCTTAGGTGCACCAGACAATGTACCAGCTGGTAAGAAACTCATCAAGACTTCAAACATATCTCTCTCTTTGGCTTTTTGCCTTCTACTAAAGATACAAGGTGCATAACATGTGAGTAATTCTGAACTTCCATATACCTTGTTACTTCTACAGAGCCAATCTGAGCTATCTTACCCATGTCATTTCTACCAAGGTCTACAAGCATGTTATGCTCGGCTCTTTCTTTATCATCTGCAAGTAAATCATCCGCCAAAGCTTTATCTTCTTCTGGTGTAGTACCACGTTTTCTAGTTCCGGCAATTGGACAGTTCTTAATATGATTGTCCTTCATTTCAACAAGCATCTCTGGTGAAGCACCTACAATATGATAACTTTCAAAGTTAAAATAGAACATATAAGGTGAAGGATTAACACGTCTAAGTTTCCTATATAGCATAAAAGGTTCTGCCGTACACTTAGCACTCCATCTCTGAGATAATACCACTTGGAAGATGTCCCCCCCGTCATAGATGTATTGCTTAGCTTTACTTACCATATCTTCATAGGTCTCTTTGGCAACATTGCTGGCAAACTCAAGGGGGGGCTCTGCGATGTTGACTCTAGATAAGCCTGTTTCAGCATGAATCTTGTCTTCAATAGAAGCGATTCTCTCTTGTGCTTTGGCACTACCATCAAGGTCATCAGACTCTAGAACAACTATATGGAGCTGATTATAGAAATGGTCAAATGCTACCGTCTCAGTCACAAACATCAGATGAGCATCTGGCGTTCCAACATCGTCTTTGTTCACTGCTGGTATCACCTCATACTGCTTAATCATGTCATAACCAACCGTACCAACAGCACCACCTACAAAGGGTAAGTTGGTGTCATTCACAACATCAATGCCATCAATGTAGTTCTTAACTTCAAGTAGGGCTAGGCCTTCCTTTTCCTCTACCACACCATCTTTCTCAATGGTAATCTGATTGCCATAGGCTGTTACAACCACATCAGGATTGGTTGACATAAATGAGTAACGTCCTTTAGGCTGTTCTTTACTTTCTAGTAGGAATCCCATACCATCACCTACATATTTAGCGTACAAAGTAATTGGTGTATCAATATCACATGGAATGATATGTTCATAAGCTTTCAATTTAATTTGTTCCATCTCTAACCTCCTAATTAACTTCACTTCTATGTGGTTGCTTCGCAACTGCCGACGAAGGCAGGCAAAGTTAATCGCTTGACACCAGTCCTCAATAGACTGGTCTAATGGTAGTACATCTAATAATGAAAAAAAAGACCAAACCTGTCCCGCTTTGGGACGAATCTGATCTTCGCTATGCCACCCAAACAAATGTATTATTCCCAAACAATTAAAAAAAACACCCCCCCGTCATTGAGACGAAATGCCATCGTTGCCACTCAAAAAAATACTTGCTCTCTAACAGATACAGACTTGTCGATATCCTGACTCTATAACGGGAGTTCCCGGCTCAGGCTACTTCATATTCACCCTGCATCTCATGAAACCATTCATCTAACATCCATGTACCGTACCTCACACCAATCGACGGCTCGCTTAAACACTTTCTCTAGACTACTCTTTTCAATCATAGACTTTTTCATTTGACAATATTATAGCACAGGACTTTATGGCTGTAAAGTGCTAAGTTCGTTGTTATGTAGTCATTACAATTTGAACACATGTCTTTATTTATAGTATACTCTTTATTAGAACATAGTGTTTGTATCAAATATCCTCAAACTATCAATCAACATAGAATTAGGGAGTAATCTATTATGAGAGAAAAAGTAATTATGTGTTTTGGTGACTCCAACACATATGGCTACAATCCTGAAACAGGCGGTCGGTTCTCTTTCACGGAGCGCTGGACTAACCAACTTCAAGATAAACTTGGAGATAATTACCACATTATTGAGGAAGGCCTCAATGGAAGAACCACTGTATTTGATGACCCTATAGAAGGGGGGGATAAAAATGGTAAGAACCATCTTCCTATTTGCATCAATACCCACTCACCAATAGACTTAATTATTATTATGCTTGGAACCAATGATTTCAAACCAAGATTTCACGCATCTGTTGACGATATTACAAAAGGTATGGAAGTACTTCTTATGATGATTAAAGCAACCCTTCCTAATCCCTTCACCAAAATTCCAGATATTCTTCTTGTTGCTCCCCCCCCTCCTTTTAGGGACATATTATCTAAGGATATGGCAGCAATATTTGGCAATGGCCAGCTTCGCAATAGAAGTTTTAGCCTTGCAAGGAACTATGAAAATCTGGCCTCAACTTATAATGTACATTTTTTTAAAAGCAGATGATATTTCCTCAGGACTTGATGGATTACATATATCAAAAGAGGGTCAATCCATACATGCACAAGCTCTATACAATAAGATTGTTGAGATTGGCTTATAAAGCACAAGCCATCAGCACATTTGTAATCTTCTGTAGCATATTCATAACATACAACCAATAAGTGCTTGATGACAAGACACCTATATGATAAAATAATTCTCGGAGAGTATTCTACATCGATGCTTTTACAGCAACATAAGGATAGGGGGGGTGCTATACATGCAACTGACAGGTTTTGTGAGGAAACTTGATGTGCTTGGACGTATTACCATTCCAGCTGAGCTTAGAAAGAAGCTGAATATCGATACGAAAGACGCAGTGGAGATTTTTCTTGATCGTAACAACAAGATTGTACTCAAAAAGTACGAGCCTTGTGACATGTTCACGGGGGGGGACATGAACGAATTGATTGATTTCCAAGGAAAGAAAGTTTCAAAGAAAAACATTGTGAAAATGGCAGAAATTGCGGGACTGACATTAGTAGATGAGACATAATAGAACTCGTATGAGTAGGATTTTAAAAAAGCAAACCAAGTTGGTTTGCTTTTTTTTGCTGTCTTACTATTCCCTATATCTTATATACTCTCAGTAATTACCTCATCCTCATACCCATCAACAACCGGAGCAGCATAATCTTCTTTCTTGTAATTCTTTACCAAAAGCACAGTCATGATGACACAACCCACAGCCCCCCCAATCACCATAATTCGATTAATGAAATCCATTGACTCTGTGTCAACGAAAATAGAATCCATCAGTAAGGAGGTTGTGTTAAAGGTAAAATGTATCAGTATTGGCATCCATATAGAACGGTACTTAAGGTATATGACGCCGAAGATGATGCCAAGAATAAAAGCATATGTTCCTTGGACAATATTCCAATGCATGACACCAAATGCGATGGCTTGAATTACCACTGCCAGCCATACAGGTAGCGCTTTTTTTGAAATCGTTTAGGAAAACACCCCCCCGCACTAGAATCTCTTCAAACAAGGGTGCCATAATTGATCCAGTTAGTATCACCATAATTAGTGGGCCGTTAAAGAGATTAGAGATAACCTCACTATAGCTGTCAATTAATGGTTGTGGCAATATATTCATTGCATAGGTGAGTAGGCCAACAACCAACATATTCATAAATACACCTAGTACCATTATCATAAGCATATCAAGCACTTTAACTTTTCTAAATCCTACATATGTCATGAATTGGTCTTTTCTGGCAAGAAAAATCAGTATGACAAAGCCGATAGTAATCAAGTTGCTAATTATAATCAAGGGAAGCATAAATGGTTGCATACCATTAAGTATGATATCGTTCACCCCCCCTGCAAAATCACCCTGGATAGCCGAAATATCCGCTGCATATTGTATGGAAACAATTATACCAAATCCAATACCTAGAACTATGTTTACCAGTAGGTAGAATGCAAACACCATCATCATAAACCCAAAAGCCTTAAAAAAAATTCTTCACCCTATACCCCCCCTCTTTTCTTTATCATCAACGTTTTTACAATATCTAATCAAGTAATGTGTACGATTTATCAGTTAAGGTAAATATGTCTTTCAAGCCTGATGACAAAGTAATATTGTAATCCTTGTCCAGGTAAAGGCATTCAATGCCCTCCATTGATTCTATTAACTCAAGGCCATCAACCATAGTTTTAGTAAAAAGGAGTGTGGACATGGCATCTGCTGCATAGAAGACTTAGCTACAATAGTGACTGATACTACATCACCAACTACTGGATACCCAGTATTGGCATCAAATATATGATGATACAGCTGGTCATCTTGCTCAAAGTATCTTTCGTATGGCCCCCCCGATGTAACCACTGTCATATCATTAAGTGTGACGTAGCCAAAGTAAGTGTTTCGAGTATCATACGGCGTCTGCACACCCACATTCCACTTATCCCCCCCACTATCTTTCAAACCATGAGCGTAGATGTTACCCCCCCCAAGGTCAATCATCGCCTTTTTTACGTCGGCCTCTTTTAGCAAACGAACCACTTCATCAGCTGCATAACCTTTGGCAATACTTCCAAGGTCAAGGGACATACCAGCAAGAGGTAAGTATACTGATCTATCTGTATCACTGAGTTCCACCAAAGAATAATCAACGTAAGCTAAGGCTTGATCTATTTCTGATACTTCGGGAAGTCTAGCATCTTCCGTACCAATACTCCACAGTTTTATGATTGGTGCAACGGTTGGATCAAAGCTGCCTTCTGACAACTGAGCGTATTTTAGTGCTTCCTTGATAACTATGTATGTCTCTTCTGAAACAAGAACAGCTTCTCTACCCGCCGCTTCTGTGATAGCACTCAGTTCACTGGTGGTCTGTTGCATAGACATAAGTTGTTCTATCTCTGTTACCCTAGTAACTAGAGAACTCATTAAAGTCTCATCACCTTCATCAAAGAGGTTGATGGTTATAACCGTTCCTAGAGCATAAGTTGTTTTTGTCAGTGGTTCTTTTGGGGGGGCTTGTGTGCAGCCTGTAATAATGACCGCCACAAGCATGCATAGTACAAGTGATTTTATATTATTTCTCATAATGGATTTCTCACATTCTATGGTCTTTTTAAGGGAAATTCCTATGATATGAAATAGTTATAGATTTCTCTCTTAGGTTTGTGTCTGTCTTTAGCAATCTGTTTGATGGCATCTTTCTTACTAAGACCTTTCTCAAGATAATGTTCCAAATGGTCCTCAAGACTTAGTGCTTCAAATAGTGCCTCTTCTTTTTTAGCTAACTCACTCAGTGCCTTGCCAGCAACAACTAAGACATATTCGCCTCTTGGATCATTGTTGTTGTAATATTCTATAGCTGTTTCAAAAGTTAGGTTCAATATCTCTTCATACTTTTTTTGTCAATTCTCTAGTAATCGTAATTGGTCGATCAGGGCCAAAAACTTTAGCAAAATCTGACAGTGTATTTTTGAGCTTATGAGGGGGGGCTTCATAGAAAATCATGGTCCTTGTCTCAGACTCAAGTAGCTCAAGACGTTCTTTTCGCTCCTTCTTCTTAACTGGAACAAAGCCTTCAAAAACAAAACGTCTTGTGTCTTTACCTGACAATATAAGGGATGTGATTAAGGCAACCGGTCCAGGGATGGATGTTACTGTAACGCCCGCTTCATGACATAATCTAACAAGGTCCTCTCCAGGATCTGATATGGCTGGTGTCCCTGCGTCTGTAACAAGAGCTACATCTTTACCACTAAGTAAATCTGTCACTATGTTAGGCCCTTTTTCAATTTTGTTGTGTTCATGGTAACTGACCATTTGCTTTTTGATATCAAATGGTTTAGTAGTTTGATGCTATGCCTTGTATCTTCAGCAGCGATATACGCCACTTCTTCTAAGATTCTAACACTACGATAACTCATGTCTTCTAAGTTACCAATTGGTGTAGCAACCAGATATAGTATCCCCCCCGTACCCATATGGCACCTCTTTTCCATTATTAACACTCGAATATTTTGTCAGACTCTATAGATAACTAGATTTCCTTGTCATACCCATAGATGTCATAGATTTCATCATGATAGACCCCCCCTTTTTCCTTGTAGATAACAAGGGGGGGTGGCATGACCCTTATCTGTGGATTACCACCTCTGGTGGCTTCTATCAGGACCATATTAGCTTCACTCCCAGCATAAGAATGAACCATTCTAAGCTTTTTGGGCTCTAGCTTATAAGTTCTAAGTAGGGTGATAATGTCCACTAGTCGGTGTGGTCTATGAACCATAACAAAGCGTCCACCAACTCTAACCAGTCTACTTGCAGCCTTTATGACATCCTCAAGGTTACAGAGCACTTCATGTCTAGCAATGGTTTTGGCTGTCATCTCATTGGTCAAGCCTTTGCCTGAATCCATATAAGGTGGGTTACAAGAAACCACATCATATGTTGACAAAGGAAGCAGAGACTCTGCTTCCTTAATATCACCTTGTACTATATCAATTGTCTCTTCAAGTTTATTGAGTGTGACCGACCTTCTTGCCATAGTCACATTGGCTTCTTGTATCTCAAGCCCTGTGATATGAGCACAGTCGTATTTACCTTTAACAAGCAGGGGGGGCACTATACCATTGCCTGTTCCAAGGTCCAACACTTTATCTGTAATTGTTGCCTTCACAAAATCTGACAACAGAACTGCGTCAACACCAAAGCAAAACATCTTGGGATTCTGAATAATCTGGAGACCCTTTAGATGCAGGTCATCCAATCGTTCCATCTCACCTATTTCAATATGCATTACTTATCCTCTTTTGATTCTGATTGCTTGTTGTTATCGCCACCTGCTTGTCCTTGAGGCTTTTTGTTTCTATTTCTATTTCGATTTCTGTTACGGTTTCTATTGCGGTTACGGTTCTTATCACTGGACTTTTGATCCTTTTGCCCTAGCTGTTCTTTACCTTCACCGTTTTCACTTTCTTGCTTTTTATTTTCTTGCTTCTGGTTTTGCTGCTTTTTATTTTGTTGCTTCTTATTTTGCTGCTGTTTCAGATTCTTGTTACTATTATTGACGTTTTTGTCGCCTTGATTATCTTGAGCATCTTTTTTGTCTTGATTGTTCTTGTTTCTATTATTGTTGTTTCTATTTGGTCGTTTATTATTCCTGTTATTACGGTTCTGATTGTTCTTCTTCTGGTCTTCTTGTCTATCCCCCCCTTTTTCTTCTTTCTCAAGGGCTTCAAGCTTCTTCAGTGCTTCTTCTTCTTCTTTGCTGACTTTAGTTTCAATACGACGTTTGCCACCGCGAATCTCAAGAGCATCCAGTCTCATTTCAACAATCTCAGGATCACCATCTTTGTGGCGAATAACCAATTTAACCAGTTGTCTAATGATATTGGTATTAATAACTTCCGCTCGTTGACCAGTCTCTTTGATAGTAACTGTATGACCAACACGTGGTAAGTTCTTGTTTAGCATCTCATATGTTTCCTCTTCATACTTAAGGCAACACATCAAGCGTCCACACACACCAGATATTTTGGTTGGGTTCAAGGATAAATTCTGCTCTTTAGCCATTTTGATGGATACTGGGTGAAAATCAGATAAGTGAGCATGACAACATAATGCCCTACCACATATACCAATACCTCCAATCATCTTCGTCTCATCACGTACACCAATCTGACGCAGTTCAATACGTGTCTTGAATACAGATGCCAGATCTTTAACTAATTCTCTAAAATCAATACGCCCATCTGCTGTAAAGTAGAATAACAATTTGTTGTTGTCAAACGTATATTCACATTCAATCAACTTCATGTCTAGTTCATGTTTGCGAATCTTCTTAAGGCATACTTCAAATGCTTCTCGTTCCTTTTCCTTGTTCTTTGCCTCTAAGGCATCGTCTTCTTCTGTTGTGATGCGTATAACCTTTTTTTAGAGGTTGAACAACTTCATCATCAAGAATGTCTCTATTCCCTAACACTGCACTACCGTATTCCACACCTCTGACGGTTTCAACGATAACATGCTGTCCTGGTTTTATCTCTAATTTGCCTGGATCAAAATAATATATTTTGCCGGCTTTTCTAAATCTAATCCCTACGACTTTAATCATGGTTTCTCCTTATAGTTCCTACGACGCACTCAGTGCTTTGATTAACATCACTTCAACTGATAGCGTATAATTTATATGTAAACGATCATATCTTAGTATCTGATAGGTCCCATCAATTAACATACTGATTCTATTATACGACAAATGGACCACTTGTTTCAACAACTGATTCTTCTTGTCCATATGAATAAGAAGCGCTTCCTTATCAGTGCTCTTAATGACCATCAAATCTCGTAGCCAAGTAAGGAGCAAATCAAGGAAATCACCTTTATCGTCTTTATACTTTTCAAAAACAGAAACACCATCTAACACATCTACTTTTTGGCCCTTGGAAAGTACATCCATAAAGGAAGCCATATCATCTCTCATCTCTTTAAAAGCTTCCGAATGTTTAAGGGCAATGGCCCTTCCAATATTCCCCCCCCGTGCAAAGGCACTATATAGTCTGGCTTGGTAATCTGGCAGAGCCAATTTCTCTTCCAAATATTGGCTAATAATATCCTGACCTTGAGGTTTAAGTTTAATGACCACGCACCTTGATAAGACAGTAGGAAGGAATGGATAGCTAGAGGATGCTAATAAAACAAACCTTACATAGCTTGGTGGTTCCTCAATTGTTTTAAGCAATGCATTTTGTGCTTGGATGGTCATCTTGTCTGCATCCTGAATAATATAAACTTTATAATCAAAGACATAAGGCTTAATATGGACGTCTTTATTAATAAACTCCCTAATGTCATCAACACCAAGGCCAGTTTTCTTTGTTGCGACAACATTTATGATGTCTGGATGGTTGCCACTATTAAATAAAATGCATGACTGACAAACGTCACAAGCATCCTCTTTGTAATCACTACATTGTATTGCTTTGGCATAAGCCCCCCCTGCAAGCAATTTCTTTCCCATACCCACTTCTCCTTCAAGTATGTAAGCATGAGACACTTTATTCATTTGTATAGCAGTTTGAAAATGGCTTTTGACTTCGTCATAACCAATAATCTCTGAAAAAAAAGGTGCATAATAAATCTCCTCTTATGATATAATGAAGAAACATTTCAAGTTAGATAGGACGGTTTCATGAAAATATTATTGGTAGCAGATCAAGAATCAAGGTTCATATGGGATTTCTTTGACCCAACAAGGTTTGAAGACGTTGACATCATACTCTCAGCTGGGGGGGATCTGAAGGTCAGCTATATGGAATTTCTAACTACCGTCATGAAAAAGCCTCTCTATTATATCCATGGCAATCATGATAACCAATACCTTGTGACACCCCCCCCTGGTGGCTGCATCGATATCGAAGATACGATTACGGTAATCAATGGTGTTCGAATCCTTGGACTTGGCGGTTCTATGCGCTATAAGCAAGGACCACTTCAATATTCTGAAGCTGAAATGGTCAAACGTATCAAAAAAAACTTCGCAAATCCCTCAAAAAAACATAATGGCTTTGATATACTACTTGCCCATTCACCTGCTGCTGGTATTGGAGACGGCAAGGACCTATGTCACAATGGCTTTGAAGTCTTTAACGAACTACTTAGAGTCTATAAGCCTTCCTATTTTCTCCATGGCCATCAACATCTAAACTATAATCTGGACGCCAAGCGCTACAGAGAAATTGACCAGACCAAAATCATCAATGGTTATGAATACCATATGTTTGATTTTGAGCCAAACAATTTCACTTATAATTATAAGACCGGTGATAAGCCTGACCTTACTATAACCAAATCAATGAAGTTTTAATGCTTATCAAAATAGGTCTGACTAATATCTTAGTATTTTTTTCTTTACACTGAAAAGTTCAAGTAAAGGATGGTTCTCATCTTTGGCATTAATGCTAGGAATGGCACCGTTAACACCTTTAACAAACCAATCCATGGTCAGAATTTCCTCACTGTTAAGGTGACGGCCTTCTTCAACTCTTTGAACATCCTTTTGATCATATATGGGTCCTGTAAATGGATGATAAGTCCCATCGATTATCATCTTCTTCATAAATTCAATAGATTTTCTCAGCGGTTCGGGAATTCTTGAACTTGAATACATGACATCTACCACACCAGCATCCATGCCCCCCCACCAATAACTGATGGCTCTATCTGAAGTTCCAAGAAGACCATTTATCTTATTATAATTACCACTCATGATGTTACGAACAATCTTCTCATAGAAGACACCCCCCCAGTCCCACAGTGGTGTTGCAAGACAGTTCTTAAGTGGTCCTTCTGACAATTCATTGGCAAAATAAATACCTGTAGTGTTAAGACTGTTCTTAAGGTCTGTTGATTCCTGGTGACAAATAATATCTGTACCCATATCCATCAGTTGTTGATCGATGGCATAACACTGGTCCATATTATCATTGTCTGCATTGACCCACTTAACAAAGACTTCTGCATAAGGATTCACAAATCTTGCACCAAGTGTAAAAGCATTGATGCTACTGATAACTTCTGGAATTGGGTAAGTAACCACATAACCAAGTTGATGGCTTTTGGTCATTGCTCCAGCAATCATCCCAACGATAAAGTTAGGTTCAAATATCCGGCCAAAATAAGTCCTAAGATGTCTAAATGACAGGTTTTCAGAACAATTGAGAAACTTAATGTGCTCATATTCCATAGAAGCTTTTAAGGTCTCATGTATAAAGGCTGGTGATGTGGTAAATATAATGTCATAGTCTTCTTCAGCCACTTTTTTTGATGCAGTTATAAGCACCATCATCTTCAGGTACATTGGTAATGCTGGTTGTTGTAACGCGACCTTCAAAGATGTTCTCTATATGTTGTCTACCTATTTCATGGCTATAAGTCCAAAGGGATTCCTCCTTGGTCTTGGCATGAATAAAGCTATCTTTGCCGTTCTCATTGAAGTTGATAGACTTGCGATGCCTGATAAAAGGGTTTTCTTCTCTTCTTTTGTTGGCTTTAGCTCTATTTCAACACTATCTTCTTCACCAACAATCTCAAGTTCTTCCCATAGATTCTTAAGGTTCTTCTCAAGCTCAGAAGCTTGGCCTTCATAGACTGTGTAGACATCAAGGTATTTTAAGAAAGCATCACCTGTAGTGATTTCTAGTTTGGAGCCACCAAGTTTCTTAAAATGCTTACGGAAATTATAGTAAAGTACCCTAAGTTCACCTTCATTTTTCTCAAGGTGCCATTCGTAACGTTCTATCCATTTGTACATTTTCACAAAGCTACCAAGCTCTGTAAAATATAGGAAGTTCATTTTGGTCTTCTTGTAAAAATCAAGAAATTCATAATAAAGGACAATGTTCTTATCATACTTGTCATACTTAGGAATTAGTCTTGTGACGTGAGCCGCGATCAAGGCTGCGTCATTGTACCTAAGGACACTAACTCTCTTATTGCCTTCCTCTACATAATACCAGTTCAGGTATTCATAAACTTTAATAGGGTCTCTAATCCCTTCCTCTTCGTGAGCCACATAGAGGCTAATCCACTTTGCAGCAAATTCTGTCGTCGGATCAAGATTGGTAGAAAATCAGGAGAAAATGCTGTACGTCTAGCATTGGTTCTTGTCCCCCCCTTTATCTTCTTAATAGGAATCTCAGTTAGTCCAAGTGACACTTCCGACATTATGGAAGATTTGGACAAAATGGCGTCAAGAGATGGTAGATTGGCATTCCATCCATTGGCTTTATATTTGTTAACGGTCCTTAGACCCATTTTTCTTGCTTTATCGTAATTGATTTTACCTTCTATCATAATGGACCATCCTCTTTTTAGTGTGTTCTTTCCATCAGACCCATTATACCTGATTCTAGAAAAAAAACATCTCTAATGGATTCTATACCAATAGAGATGTTTTTTACATAATCATTCGTTATATTCTTTATCTAATTCACATCAATCTCTACACCTACACCGTTATAGAGGTCTAGTTTGCCATCCAACACTATTTTAAGTACTGTTACCTCTTGATCTTTTGCCTCTTCTGGTACATTAATGAATAAGGTGCCTGGCACATTCAACCAGGGTGCACCACCGACGCGTTTGCTTGAACAAGAAGCACCATTTCCAAGAACCGTTATAGACTCTATATCATTTCGGATACCTTTGATGCTTGTACCTTTATCAGGAAAATGTGGTAAATATAGATATAACACATCCTCAGATGAGTTTAGTGATGTTAATCCATAACTGTAACCATGTGGCAAGCCACGTTTAGTTTCATAGATAGCTTCTTCATGTTTGTGTACCCATTTGCCAAGGCCTTCAAGCAGTTCTATCTGTTGGTCTGGAATAATACCATGTTCATCAGGCCCAACATTGAGAAGTAGATTGCCACCCATAGACAGACACTCACAGAACATTGCAATGATCTCAAACAATGATTTATACATTTTCTCAGCACCTGTATAAGACCAAGTGTTATTGCTTGTCATGCAAACTTCCCATGGACCTTCTGGTGGGTATACAGGGATAAACTGCTCTGGTGTCTCATAGTCACCATAATCACCTAGTCTTGAATTAATGACCGTTTTATCAGAAAAACTATGGATGTGGTTGCGAATTTCCTCACACCTGTAGGAATAACCAGGCCTCTCAAGCATCACATCAAACCAAATCAGATCAATTGGTCCGTAGTTGCCAAGAAGTTCACTTAACTGACGTTTCTCGAACTCAAGAAAATTAATCCACTTCTGATTATAAGACTCAGGCAATGACGCATTACTGTCAAAACTTTCCTGCCATATAGAATTGAAATGGGTTCTCTCCTTACGTCTCTCTATTATTTCTTCTTCTGACAAGCCAGTAATCACTGAGAAATGATCAAGGTGTGTCCAGTCTGTATGTGAGAAATAAAGACCAGTCTTTAGACCTTTTTCTCTAATAGCTTCAAGATAAGGACCAACCAAGTCGCCTATGCCTTTATCTCTTGGAATACAAGGACCCTCTTCTTTCGTAGGCCATAAGGTTACACCGTCGTGGTGTTTTGTTGTTAACACCGCATACTTTGCCCCCCCACTTCTTTCAATTAAGTCAGCCCATGCTGTTGGGTCATATTGGTCAGCATTAAATTTTTCCATCTGCTTCATGTAATCATTATAACTGACATCTTCCCTAACAATCGGCCATGATTCTCCACCTCTTCTGTCAATGGCATAGATTCCCCCCCAGTGAATGAATATACCAAGCTTTGCTTCTTCAAACCAGTTCTGCATCATATATCTTTCCTCCTTTGAATTGCATCTCCTATAACCATCATATAGCTATAGGAAATTCAATCCTATGGAAAAAGAAGATTATTTTATGGAATTTTTTTCATCAAGTATTTGGCTATTATTAAGCGAAATATCAATATTACTACTTTATCCTCTTTTTAAGTTTCTTCAGATCTTTAGGGTTTACAACCCATTCCTCAATATAACCACAATCACAACAAATATAGCGAGCTGTTGTAGCTACTTTGAATGCACTAATACGAATCGGTGTCAGCTGTTGACCCATGTTGTTATCTAATGCTATTATATCTGTGGATTGGCACTTAGGGCATTTTCCTGTATTTTTCATATTCTTTCCTCGCTTTCATATTTGCTGTGATGTAGCTGTTATACTTTAGTCACACTATTTACTTACAACTTCATTAATCTCATTAATTAGGTATGAGATAATTGCAAATTGCTCATAACTTAGTTCTTTTCCAATTCTGCTAAAAATTTCATCAACTGTTAAAAAGTCATATCCCCCCCAAAATTCTTCATTATGTGGCTCTTCATGCCATTCTTCTTGTGGTTGACCAAATGGGAATTCCCAAGGTCTATCGTGTGGCTCTTCATGGTGGTCACCAAAACGCTCACTGAAGAATCTATCTAGGTCTCGTCTTAACTCATCTGCAGCTTCAAAATTACCTTCTCTTTCAAGTCTCTCAATCTCTGCTTCAGTTTCTTCAACCATTCTAATTTCTTCTTCTGTCAACTCAACTTCTGGCATTTCTTCTGGTTCATCATGTGGTTCATGATGTGGCCCTTCTTGACCTTCACCAAAATACTCGTTTAAAAATCCTTCAAGTTCATATCTAAGTCTATCTGCCTCTTCAAAGTTGCCTTCTCTTTCAAGTTGCTCTATCTCTGATTCTGTTTCTTCAATAATCATTTTAACGTCATCTGGTGTTAATCCTTGAAAGAAATCATCTTGTGGTTCGCCATGAGGTTCTTCATGGTTCATGTCAGGATCATAATCCATATCTGGGTCATAAGGCATGTCTGGGTCCTCTTGCATATCCGGCCCCCCCTCTTCATCACCAAATATTTCTTTCAAAAAGTTATCAAGCTCTTGCCTTAATTCTTCTGCCTCTTGAGTGTAGCCAGCGCTTTCATATCTCATAATGCTTTCTTCATAACTTCTGATTTGCTCAAAAATCCATTCATCATCATTTTGCTCTTCTGGATATTCATCTTGTGGATACTGCTCTACACAGTCACCAAATTGCTCTTGATAGATGGATAGCATTTCAAGGACTGATTGCCAAATCATTTCTGCCTGCTCATATTGTCCTGCTGCATTATACTCATCAATGTTGCTTAGCATTACTCTTAAATCTTCTCTGTCAGGTCCTTCAATGTAATCGGGAATACCACCAATTAATTCTTCTGCACTACATGTTTCCATTTCTATTATCTCTTGTGTGTCATCTTCGTTTGCAAATGCTGAAGTTCCCATCATACATGTGATTACCATTGTGATTGCGATTGCTCTTTTCATAAGTTTTTTCATTGTTATTCCTCCTTGGTTTGATTGTATTGTTTGTTAATGATTCCTTGTTCTTAGCTTTATTAAATTGTTGTGTTCCTTGTGTTGTATTAAGAATAGTCTCCATTTGTGTAAAAGTTGTGTACATCTTCGGAACTAAATCTGACCATTATACATATTTGCTTTTTGCCAGTCAGAAGACTATGATAGGACAACAATTATGTGTATAATAATGGATATCAGACACGATAAAACTATGGAGGCAAGACTGTGAACAGAATTCTTGTTGTAGAAGATGAAGTGAAGATTCAAAACATCATAAAAGACTATTTTGAAAAGGAAGGCTTTTATATCACCATAGCAAGTGATGGATATGAGGGATGGATGACCTTTGAAGATGGTAATTTTGACCTTGTTATATTGGACGTTATGATGCCTGAGATGGATGGCTGGTCAGTCTGCAAGCGGATCAGAAAAATCAGTGATATACCCATTATTATGCTAACCGCTCGAGGCGAAGAAGATGATAAATTAATGGGCTTTGAACTTAGAGCAGATGACTATGTAACCAAGCCTTTCAGTCCAAAAGTGCTGGTTGCAAGGGCTAAGATGTTACTTAGCCGTACACAGGGTACTATTTTGAATGCCGATAATGTTTTGAGTGAAGGCGGTATAGAAATCAATAAGAACCAGCGAAAGGTAACTATTGATAATGCAGAGATAAAGCTCCAGCCTAAGGAATATGATATTTTGGTGTTATTTATGGACAATGTAAATCAAGCCTTTTCAAGAGATGTGCTTCTTAGCAGAATATGGGGGGGTTATGAATATGGCGGAGATACCCGTGTAGTTGACACTCAAATTAAGAAATTAAGAAAAAGCCTAGGTGATCGCTCCCATTATATAAGAACTATCTTCGGTGTTGGCTATAAATTCGAGGTGAAAGACTAATGCGACTTGGTATAAAAAGCAAAATATTCTTGTTTACAGCAAGCCTTTTCATTGTTGTTTTATTGATTCTTATGCTTATACAATCTTTTGTTATCAGTGATTTCTTTCAAAGACGTCAACAAAGTGTCATAGAGACTGCTATTAATGATCTGGTATATGAGACCTTCGAGTCAAAAGACCCAGACAAAGATATCTACAGATTGGCATCAGAATTTAGCCTAATCCATAATACCCCCCCTTTTGTGGTTATTGATCCAAATAAAAACTTCTTTGAACAAATTCACACGCCTGGTAATACCCTTATCGTCCAAACAGATGATGGCCAAGTTATTAACCTTATTGTTGATGGCTTCAACCCTGAAGTCATCAATGAATTCAAGGACGGACAATGGATTGAGTTCTCAGGATTTAGAATGGATGAACAGAATCTTCGCTCGTTTTTCATAGAAACAGATGGCATCGCCCTTGATTTGGAGCATGAATATAGAAACAGTGATATGCCCATGGAAGATTTTGAACAGATGATGGCCGAATTCGCTGAACAAGAAGTGCTTAGTGCACGAGGAGAAATTATATTAAACAATGCAAGAAATCTAGATGCGGGTGGCAGTCAGAAGCTGATTGGTTATCATGGCGATCAGATTGAATCTTTTTTTTGATGGAGCATGGGCTTGAATCTTTTTTTTGACAGTGATGAACTTCGAATCTATGATTTTGAAGATGAATGGGCTTCAACTAAGAACCGCCTGCTTGTTCGTCCTGTGTTTTATCCTGAAGGTAAAGACTATCTATTGATTGCCATTGTTTCTATGTCTAACACAGAATCTATTGTTGATATCTATCAAGAATTCTATTGGATTAACTTTGCTATTGCCATTGTACTGGCATTCATAGCAACTTACTTGTATGCAGGACGTTTCTCAAAACCTATTCGTAATATGGAAATCATTGCAAAAGATATGGCCAATATGAATTTTAACCGTCAGATCAAAGTTAAGAGCAATGATGAGATTGGTAGTCTGGCTACCAGTTTGAATGCACTGTCCAGCGCTCTTGAAGACAAAATAGTGGCACTAGAAGATGCAAACGAGCAATTAACAGATGAGATTCTCTTTAAAACAGAGCAAGAAGAGATTCGAAAGACCTTTGTTGCCAATGTATCTCATGAACTTAAGACCCCCCCTATTACCATTATGAAAGGGATTCTTGAAGGGATAAGAGATGGCTTGTACAATGAGCCTTCAAAGCTTCAGTCAGCTCTGGAAGAAGCTAACCGTATGGAGAATTTGGTTTTTGATATGCTTGAAATCTCAAAATATGAGGCAAAAGGCATCGAACTAAACCGAACCATATTTAGCCTGGATGAAAGTGTGAACCGTGTTTACAGACGTTTTAGTCCCATGGCATTAGATAAATCTCTGGGAGTAAGCTTAAACTTGGAAGAAGGTTTTATTGACGCCGATCAGGAAAAAAATCGAACATGTCCTTGAAAATCTCATATCCAACGCTATTAGATACTGTCAGCCTAATGGTCATATTACGATTGATATCAATATAGAAGCCCAAACCAATACTGATACCATTCTATTTGCCATTACCAATGACGGGCCACCGATTCCTGACGAGTCTATGACATCTATCTGGAAGCCTTTTTACAGAGTTGAATCCTCCAGAAACAGGTCAAAAGGTGGCACGGGCCTTGGCCTTGTTATTGTTAAAACCATACTAGAAGCTCATAATGCTGATTATGGCGTTGCCAACACTTTTGAAGGTGTAAGATTCTGGTTTGAGATTTCTCGTATTAAGGAAACCTCTATAATGTAAGATTCCTCAGTTAAGCTTTATATTTACTTATAAGAAGAAAAGAGGGACACATCCATAAGTGATGTATCCCTTTTTCAAGAAGGTATTTGACTATCTATTACTATTTTCTAGGTCCTTATAATTAGGCCATAGTTTTAGCCAAAATGTCTGGTAAGTGTCTCTCTCACAGAACCCTTACCAGCATTCAATTCTGCAAACATAGCTTCAATCTTGTCACCAAGTCCCGCTTCATATAGATTAATACCAAACAGACGATCATTGGATAGAATGGATGATAGACCCTCAGTAGATCTAGTTCCAAACTCAATTGTACTTAAGCCACTTTGAAGTGTCTCAAGCAATGGGTCTGAGCTTAGTTCAAATTTGTCACCATTATCATCCACTCCAAGTAGATACCTTGTCCACATTGCAATAGCAAGTGGAATGGCTGTTAAGCTACTAGCATCTAGCTCATCTGATTTCACATAAGATTTAATGGTTTCACCAAAACGAATGCCTACCTTCTGAGATGTATCCGTTGCAATTCTTTGAGGTGAGTCAGGGATGTTAGGGTTCACAAGACGTTCATTCACCACTTCGTCAATAAATGATTTTGGATCAATGATGCCAGGGTTCACAACAACCTTAAGGCCTTCGTCATAACCAATGGTCTTAACAAAATTAACAATGGCACTGTCTTGCATCATGTCAGCTATCAAAGTGTAACCAAGCACACAACCTGTTGTTGCAAGTGCTGTATGTAGAGGGTTTAGACATGTTGTCACCTTCATTGTCTCAACATTGTTCACTGTATCTCTATCCGTAAAGATAACACCGGCTTTATCAAGAGCTGGACGACCATTGGTAAAGGTGTCCTCGATTACCAAGTATTCGCATACTTCAGCGTTAACGAATGGTGCCATGAAAGACCCTTTGCTAGTCTTAATCATAGACATGTCTTCAACACCAGCATCCGCTAACAAATTGCCAACAATTTCTGATGGTCTAGGTGTAATCTTATCAATCATTGATAATGGGTATGCCACTTTATCAGAATCTGATAAGTAATCCACAAAATCTGCCTTGACGTAGCCTTGTTGTCCCCCCCATTCCTTGGCTATTGTCAACACTGCCTTCTTAAGTTTATCCCCCCCATTATGAGAACAGTTGTCCATAGACACTAAAGTCACAGGCTGTTGACCTTTAAGGTAACGTTTATACATAAGGCTAACGATAATACTCATTGTATGTTTTGGAGAATCTGGTCCCGCTTCGATATCGCTTTGTACCACTCCAATATAAGAACCATCTGGCGTCGTTAAACCATAACCTTTTTCAGTAATGGTAAAACTGACCATTTGAAGGCTATCACTTTCGAAGATAGCTTCAAGTCTCTTGATATCCACTTCATTGCTATAATCTGCTGTGACACTTTCAACAATGCTGCCAATCACTTTCTTATCATAAGTGCCATCTGCTTTCATTAGTACAAGCATACTAAGATCTTCAAATGGTTTGTATACCTTTTCTATAACTTCAAAATCAAATGAATCTACAGCAATAATACCTGTATCAGCAAGACCTTGGTCTAGAACCTTCTGATGAGCATGGGCCACAAAACCTCTGAATATATTACCAGCACCAAAATGCACCCAAGTCGGGTTACTTGTAGTCTTTGAAGCTACAGCGTCATAGTCAAATGAAGGAACATCAATACCGACTTCATTCCATTTTGCCTTATCCCCCCCTATAGATGCACGGTTTAGTTTAAGCATTATTTGTCACCTTCTTTTCTATTAAGCGTATCCCAAATTCCATACATATACATAATACCTAAGGCTCTGTCATAAAGACCATAGCCAGGTCGGCAGTCTTCATTCCATAGGTGTCGGCCATGATCTGGGCGAATATAATACTGGAAATCTGCATCATGATAAGCTTTCATAACACCTTGTATATCCAGTGAACCATCTTGTGTACGATGAGAGGTTTCAACAAAATTACCATTGTCATAAATACGTACATTTCTTACATGACCAAAGTATATACGGTCCATGTATGTTTTGATGATATCCACTACGTCATTGTCAGGATTAGATCCAAGTGATCCCGTACATAAGGTAAGTCCGTTAAATGGTTCATCCACAAGCTCAATGAGACGCTTAAGGTTTTCTTTATTTGTCACAATTCTTGGAAGACCAAAGATACCCCCCCATGGTGGGTCATCCGGGTGAATGGCCATTTTGATATCATTGGCCGCACAAGCTGGTCCTATAGCTGTTAAGAAATACTTTAAGTTGTCAAATAGGTCATCTTCTGTCACATTCTTGTAAGCATCAAGAACTGTGTTCAGTTCTTTGAGTCTCTCTGGTTCCCAACCTGCCACTGTGTATTCTGATTTGGATGTAACAAGCTCTACAAGGGCCTGTGGTGAAATAGTTTCTATTGCTTCCTTGTTAAAGAAAAGTGCTGTAGATCCGTCTTCAAGCTCATGGAAAAGCTCTGTTCTTACCCAGTCAAATACTGGCATAAAGTTGTAACAGATCACTTTGACACCAACTTTACCAAGACGGTTAATGGTTTCAATATAATTCTCGATGTACTTATCTCTCTCTGGTGTACCCATCTTAATGCTTTCATGGATGTTCACACTCTCAACCACATCGATGTTAAAACCGTGCTCATCTGCTTGCTCTTTCACTTCCTGAATTCGCTCCATAGGCCATACTTCACCTGCTGGCATGTCATGTAGTGCCCATACAACACCATCAACACCTGGAATTTGTTTGATATCAGCTAAAGTAACTGAGTCATTACCTTTGCCGTACCATCTAAAAGTCATATTCATTTTACTGCCTCCTAAATTCTTCTACTTACAAATATTATTGTTGTTTGCATTCTCATACATACTATATATACATTCAATCTTTAATCTGTATTGCCTTTGTTATTTTCACTTCACACCATCAAGGCCAAAGTAATTTACAGCGTTGTTATAGGAGATGTCTTCTACCACTTGTCCAAGGAAATCCATGTCCGCTGGATACTCTCCATTTTCAACCCATCCACCAATAAGGTTACATAGGATTCTTCTAAAGTATTCATGGCGTGTATATGACAAGAAACTTCTTGAGTCTGTAAGCATACCAACGAATCGGCTTAATAACCCAAGGCTTGATAAAGCCTTCATCTGGTCAATCATGCCCTCTTTTTGATCACAGAACCACCAGCCAGATCCAAATTGGATTTTGCCTGGAGTGCCACCACCCTGGAAGTTACCAATCATAGTCCCAATCACATAATTGTCTCTAGGGTTAAGGACATATAAAATTGTCTTTGGTAGTTCATCAGTGGTATCTAGGTCATCAAGGAACTGTGATAACTCTTCTGAAAATGTCTCATCATGAATAGAGTCAAATCCAGTGTCAGGTCCAATATTTTCATACATTCTCTTTGAGTTGTTTCTAAGGGCTCCGATGTGAATCTGCATTGTCCACCCTCTATTTGCATAGGCCTTGCCAAGTGCATTAAGGATTGTGCCTTTGTAGATAGCCACTTCATCGTAGGTCATTGGTAAGGCTTTAAGACCTTTGACAAAGACAGCCTCAGCCACAATATTGTCGGGACTTTGGTACTGAACTGTATCAAGGGCATGGTCTGAGAGACGACATCCAACACCGTGAAAGTAGTCAATTCGCTCTGTTAAAGCTTTAATCAAGACTTCTACTGAGTCTATCTTATAACCAACAACGTCCCCCCCTAATGCTTTAATCCAAGGGTTAAAGGTATCTTTGTCTATATTAAAGGCTTTGTCTGGTCTATATGTTGGTAACACAACTGTGTCAAAGCTTTCATCTTCTGCAATTTGCTTATGATATATAAGATCATCACATGGATCGTCTGTTGTACAGATTGCTTTGACCCCCCCTGATTTCTTAATCAATGCTTTGGCTGTAAAATCATCTGTCGCAAGTAACTCGTTACACTGGTCATAAATCTTCTCAGCCGTTTTTTCGTTCAGTAAGTCTGTGATGCCAAAATAGCGTTGCAGCTCAAGATGTGTCCAGTGAAATAAAGGATTTCCGATAGTATAAGGTACCATAGCCGCATAGGCCATGAACTTCTCTTTATCACTTTTATCACCTGTAATGTAATCTTCTGTAATACCATTAGATCTCATACCACGCCATTTGTAATGATCACCACCAAGCCAAATCTCTGTAAGACTCTTATAACTTTTGTCCTTTGCAATCTCCTGTGATGACAGGTGACAGTGATAGTCAAATATTGGCATGTCTTTTGCATGGTTATGGTATAGTACTTTTGCCGTATCGCTTTCAAGTAAAAAATCTTTGTCCAAAAATGTTTTCATGAATATACCTTCCTTATCTAATCATTCCTATAGTTCATAGCCTAATCTTAGGTTACCACCAGAACAAAGCCGATACAACGAGCATAAATTGATGAAACATGCTTTTTTTTGATATAATATTATCTACACCATCTTTTTTTGATATAAGGGAGTGAACTATGGCTGAGAACTTTGAAATAACCCAAAAGAAAATCATGTATATGACCAACCTCTTAAGTGAGACCCTACCACTTGATTTATTAACCAAGGAGACACTTAAGTCCTTTGATATGGACCCTTCCCACAGCTATTGCCTAATCCACCTAGCTTTTGGCAACAAACTCAAAGAAACCATTGAATCCAAAAATGAGCAGAATGTGGCCCAGTGGAAATCTCTCCTTCATGAAAAAATGTTATCACCTCTTAGAACAAAACTTTCAAAAGATATCTGCTTATTAAACATGGCTCCCTATACCAGAACATTAATATTTTCTTATGTTGGTAAGGATATAGATCAACTTAAGACCATCATTAACGACTGGTTTGACCAAGTTATTGCATATGTTGACGAGGAGCAAATTGGTTCCTTCATCGCTTTTGCTAATCCACGTATAAGGGAATTAAAGGATATAGGTATCGATTATAAGAAACTTAGGTATTTAATGGATTACCGTTATACCATTGGTATGGGTAAGTTAGTATTTTATGATGAGTTCGATGTTGAGGCTTCTTATTCTATTACTGAATATAAGTATCTTCAGAGATTTGAAACCCTTTTATCCATTGATGATTTTACTGGTCTAACAACCATTGTTTCTGAAATCAATAAGCATATCAAACGCCATCTTATCAACGATTCCAAGGTTCTTTATATGTACAAGGAACTTATGGCCATAACCATACGCCACCTTTATTCAAAAGAGACTTTATACCTTAATGAAATCGCCAATTTGAACTTATCAATTAATAACTTCGAGGCACATTTTGATGACATAGAAGCTGTCACCTCTTATTTAAGACAGACCTTTGCCAACCTACAAAATAAAGGCGATTCATTACACAATGATTATCACCCTCATATTAAAAAGGTTCTTCGAATTGTTGAGCAAAATTATATGGAGAATATTGGCCTTGGCGACATAGCAATAGACCTAAAGCTCTCTCTTGCTTATCTTTCTAGACTCTTCAAAGGAGAAATTGGGCTAGGCTTTAAGGATTATCTAACCAAATACCGCCTAAATATTATAAAAGACTTGCTGGAACATTCTAGCAAGTCTATTATAGAAATAGCACAGCTGTCAGGCTATAATAACCCTAATCAGCTGACACGAATATTCAAAAAAATATGAACATATGACGCCCAGTGACTATAGACACCAATCAGAAAGGGTCAAAATGTAATGAGTGATAAAATAGATAAGACAGATGTAAATGAACAACAAGAATGGGACCGACTGATTCTTCTTAATAAGTTTGCAATAGAAGAGGTCTACACCAAGCTCAAAATTTTAAATGAAGAGTTTAACCATACCAACAAAATGAACCCCCCCATAGAACATATCAAGACAAGGGTCAAAGGTAAAAAAAAGCATTAAGCGAAAACTAAGATCAAGAGGCATTGAAATCTCACCTGAGAACGCAAAAAAAACACCTGACAGATATTGCAGGCATTCGGTTGATTTGTTCATTTACTTCGGATATATACACCCTTTTTGATACTTTGAGAAAACAAGATGATTTAACAGTCATTGAGATAAAAGACTATATTGAAAACCCAAAAGCCAACGGTTATCAGAGCCTTCATATGTTGGTTGAAGTGCCTGTATTCTTATCTGAAAGTAAGGTACCTATGTGTGTTGAGATACAACTTAGGACCATTGCCATGGATTTCTGGGCAAGTCTTGAACATAAGCTTTATTACAAATACGACGACCAGGTTCCAGACCATATCTCTGATGAGCTAAGAGAATGTGCTCATATGATTAATGACCTCGATAGTCGCATGCTCAACATCAAATTTCAAATCGACAATTACGATAAAGAATTTGAAGACAAGGCCAAGTAGCCTTGTCTTCTTTATATGTAGCTTCTTTAAAACTTTGGTTTTTTTATTGGTGTTCATGCTTGTGCTTTTTCATCTCATACATCTCTTGATCCGCTTTAATCAAGGTATCTGTTAAGTTGCCATCATATTCTATGTAGCCATAGGAAAAGTCTGCATCATCATAAGTGGCTTGAAGCTGTGCTTTGATTGCGCCAAGAACTGACTCAACTGATTCCTTTTCATACTCTCTTAGGATAATCACAAATTCATCGCCACCATAACGAATTATCTCTAGTTGATTGCCAATAACTTTCTTGAATACCCTAACCAAATCACAAAGCAGTGCATCACCCATATCATGTCCATAAGTGTCATTAAAACGCTTAAACTTGTCAATATCGATGAATAAAGCTAAATCATTGTCAATAAGTTCAACTGTTGATAAGTAAGCTCTGTTATAAGCCCCCCTGTCATGGCATCTAAAACAACTTTTCTGGACAGAGCGATGGATTCTTGCTCAATATTACTGTATTTATAAGCCACAATGAAGGTAAATGACATCATATATATGAATAGGCCATAATGGTATAAATATGCACCATCTATGATAGTTGCGTCGATCAAAATGGATTGAACTGCGCATAAGGCAAGTAGTGTACCTGAGAATACCATAGCATTCTTTCTGCTGAATATGGTTAACTTAAGGATGTAGAAGATTGTAATGAATATAGTGATATGATTGATCCCTGTAACATAATACAAAGATTTATAACCAGGCGCCAATATGGCTGACAAACCTAGAATTGAGTATATAACCATTACCCATTTAGGTGTGGTTTTATTGCTTAGATACCTGTTAATACCAAGTAACAAGAAATAGATGCCCAAATACAATCCTAAGAAGGAAAGCTTTCGAATATTGAGCAGTAGGGTAAGGTTTAGTGTAGAGCTTCTATACATACTATCAATCATAAATATAGAAAAGCAAAAACTGGCAATACCAAAGAAACTAAAAATCCTAACATCGTTCGTTCTCAGATTTCTAAAAGAGGTTCTAGCAAGCAGTATTAACAACAAACCAACGGCTCCGTAACCACCAATGAGTAAAAATATAAGGCTTCCATTAAAAAAGTTCTGGATACCGGTCTTTACATAGACATTGTCATAAACAGCCAAAATAACTGGTCCTTTGATGCCAATGTCATGTAAACTATATGCCTCAATTCTTATTGTTGTCAGATTATTTTCCCTATTAGGCAGTAAGTTGACTAGGTGGTCCTATTCCATATATTGGCTGTTGGATTCTTAAAGCTGCCAAGCTGATAAATCAGAAAATCATCTTGATAAACTTTGATCGCATAGCAATTCATCTGAGGTATGACCAATGTGTCATAAGATACAGGTGATACCTCTGCTTCATAAGTATAGATACCATGTTGGTCAATTACCTCAGCAAAAGGCATGGTAACTGACCTTACCTGACCACCGCCAGATAAAGTCCATTTGGATTCTGTCTTTCCTTCATAATCAAATTGTACTTGAATGGAAATATATAGGGCTATAAAAACAATTATAGCCCCCCCAAGAAATTTCAAAAAAAATTAGACATAGATGTTACCCGCTATCATATAATCATATCCAATAGGAGACCTTTTATATCGTCAATCTTGCCCAGTATGTTCAAATGACTTTTTTCATCGTTTAGCAATTCCTGGGCTAATTCATCTAGATTCTTATCTACTAATTTTACAATACCATAAACCCTGTGACGTCCCCCCCTTTTATCAAGAAAATTCTCTCTTGAGAACTTATGTGAGTGGGTCACCACTTCATTCATGAAGTCTTTCACTAACTCTCTATATTTCTTCATGTCCTTTATGTCCATATGTTTGGCAATCTTATCACCTTGAGTCGTTATATCTTTAATCATGCCATCCAGTTTAGTTTGAAGTTCACCCTCTTCAATCTTACTGAGCAATGTAAACTTAAAGTCACCATCTTTGGCCACTTCGCTTGCTTTCGTTGCTTCACTTACATTCGGCATCATTGTTTTGTTGACTTTCATGTCCATAAACTACATCTCCAATGTCTAAATCTTGAGATACTGCTCCACATCAACAACAAAGATTGTCGCACCTCCCACAGTAACCTCTACAGGGTATGGCATACATCCCTCAACTGCACTAGGAATTGGTGGGTTCATCAATGTCATTTGCTTTTCCGTCTTACATTTTTCTTTAACGGTACCAATCACTGCATCTACAGATTCTTTTGGTACGCCAATTAAGAAAGTGGTATTTCCTGTTTTTAAGAAACCACCTGTACTGGCTAATTTTGTTGCCATATAGCCTTTGCATGTGAGGGCTTCCATTAATTTGTGCGCATCTTCATCGTGAATGACTGCAATAACTAACTTCATAGGATCACCTCTAATATAAATATCGGTTGATTGGGACTTTATACTTATATTATAAACCTATTTATATGAATAAACAAATCTGACAAGAAGACTTATGAGGATAATTTCTCTTCAATTGCAGACACAATAACTTTATGAATAGCATCTATTGATTCTGAGGCATCTACACATAATATTCTATCCGGATGACGGTCTGCCAAAATCTTGTAGCCTTCATTAACCTTTAGATGAAATGAATCCGCTTGGAGTTCAAGTCGGTCCAGTGCTTTCTGATTTTTTTTACGTGCTAAACCAAGTTCCGGAGATAAATCAAGGAGTATTGTCAGGTCTGGTTTGGTACCTTGTGTTGCATAGGCATTAATGGATTCTACATCGTCAATTCCAAGTTCCCTGGCATGGCCTTGATATACAACCGATGAATCTACATAACGGTCACAAATCACGATACTGCCATTTCTGATGTTAGGTAATATAAACTCTGCCGTATGTTGTGCTCTAGCTGCCGCATATAAAAGGGCTTCAGTCATATCATCCATCTCCATGTGGTCTTTGTCTAAGATGATTTCTCGTATTTTTTCGCTAATAACTGTTCCACCTGGTTCACGTGTTAGCAATACCTCACGTCCGTGGTTCTTAAAATACTCTGTTAGCAAATCAATTTGTGTTGATTTTCCAGATCCGTCGCCACCTTCAATTGTTATAAACAAACCTTTCATTCTATACCTCTTCCATTTATCATTCTGATATCATAAGCCATCCTATTATACCACAAAGCACCTGTTATGGATGAACCACCTCAACAAAATAACCACCTTCGTGCTTATCAATACCTAGTACATCTATACCTACTTCCATTAATGCAATTAGTTCATCAACATGGTCCTTTGATATAAGCTCTCCCTGAGCAACCATTGGGATTCCTGGAGGATATGGGGGGGTTAACATAAGAGCAGAAATCTCATTTGTAGCTTCAATTAGTGGTACTTTCATGGTTTTCTTTGTTGTGGTCTCAAAAGGTGTCAGTACACTTGTATTTCTATGACCCAAACTACTACTTACATGACTTGGTTTTAGGGCTATACTTTGACTTTGGTTACCTTTTCGCCTATTTTTACGGTCCTCAACCATCAGTGCCCTCAAATATTTTCTAAGAACTTTTTTGGTATCAGCAACTGTAAAAATGGCCAATATATGCTTATTACTAGATAGTTCAAGTTGAAAATTATGTTGATTCCTAATAATTTTATCAAGTTCAATACCTGATAAGGTTGCTTTGTTTGTTAGCACTACGTTTTTAAGTGGATCCTTTGCCACTATTCCTTCTGATATATTCGCATAACTATGCAACATTCTAAGACCCTTCATGCGCTTGGCCAACTTTTCAACAGATTTAATCTGCCAAATCAGTTTTTTTCCACAATTTATTGTTATTGCCAAGATGTAATACACAGGCGTCCATTTGAGCCATCATTATATAGGAAGGGCTACTGGTTTGTAATTTTTGGAGTGTTGTCATTACTTTCTTAATCAGATCATCTGTAAGATTCATATGCAATAAGCCTGCTCCAGTGATAACTGGAAGCGTCTTATGTGTACTATGTACAACAACATCTGCACCACAGTCTATGGCTGAAGTCGGCAACAAACTCGAATAAGAAAAATGTGCACCATGTGCTTCGTCAACAATTAATAGTACATTATTACGATGACAAACATCCGCTATAGACTTAATATCAGAGACAAATCCCTCATAGGTAGGGCTTGTAATGACCAATGACACAATCCTTGGATGTTCCTTGAGTATCTGTGCAACATTGTCAGGATGAATGCCACCTTGAAGACCATGGCTTGTTATTTCTGGTATCACATAATATACCTTCAGTGACTTCAAACTTAGGCTGTTATACACGGACTGATGACAATTTCTAGCAACCAGTATTTCATCATCACTATCATGAATACCTAAAATAGCACTCATTAACCCAACTGTACTACCATTGACAAGATAAATGGATTTCTTAGTATGATAAAAAGAAGATAGTAGCTTTAGACTTTCTTGTAAAATACCTTCTGCTTGGTATAAATGATCTGTTTCAGGTACTTCTGTCACATCAACACTATAGAGATCTTCAATTAATTTGAATCGTCACCTTTGTGACCTGGCATATGCATTGGATATACATTGTTGTTGTAATTGTGTAGTGCTTTGAATAATGACATGCTGTACCTCCTTTAGTTACTTGTTACCCTGTAACTTTATCCTGCCGTTGTCGGATTTTGGCTTTGCCAACAACCTTAGGTTGAAGTCACTTGTTAATTCTATAATGGTAAAAAGGCTGTGTCAATGGACACAGCCTTTTTACTGAAGAATTCTTTTAGGATGAGGAATAATACTAAGTACATAACATTAATCTCCTAAGAGATTTTGGGCTAATGTTATATACGGTAGGCAATCCACAACAGATTGCCTAGGGCATAAACTCTATATAAGCTATCAAGCCAGGGAAACCCTGGCTGATAGATTATATCAATATAATTAATTCTGTCGTTGACCTGGTATTATCTTGATAGTTTAGCCTGCCGTTGTCGGCTGTGACTCAATCACCGGGTACATCCCGAAACTATCTGTATCTTGATAACTTAATTCTGCCGTTGTCGAATTCTGACTCCGTCAGCAGCTATGCGCTGAAGTTATCTAACTTGTATACCCTTAATCTCAAAGTCATTGTAAGCTTCAATACCATGCTCTTCAATATCAAGACCAATTTGTTCTTCTTTTTCACTAACACGAAGACCCATAATCTTATCAACTGCTTTGAATACGATGAATGCTGTTGGGAATACCCAAGCTGCTACAGCTACAACACCAAGTGCTTGAACTCCAAGTAATTCGAATCCACCACCGTATAGTAAACCACCATCAGTTGCAAATACACCAACTAATATTGTACCAACTGCACCTGTAACACCATGGACTCCAACTGCACCAACTGGATCATCAATCTTAAGAACTTTATCGATAAATTCTATTGCTAATACAATAACAACACCTGCGATAACACCGATAAGGAATGCACCAAGTGGGTTAACTGCTGCACACCCCCCCGCTGTGATTGCTACAAGACCTGCAAGAGCACCATTTAGTGACATTGATACGTCTGGCTTCTTGTACTTAATCCATGTGAACGTCATTGCTACGATAGCTGCTGCTGCCGCTGCAAGGTTTGTTGTAACGAAGATCATACCGATTGCTTCTGCATCTGTTGCTGATGATGCTGCAAGTTGTGAACCAGGGTTAAATCCGAACCATCCAAACCAAAGGATGAATACACCAAGTGCACCAAGTGTTAATGAGTGACCAGGGATTGCATTTGATTTACCTGATTTAGTATATTTACCAATTCTAGGGCCTAAGATTGCGGCACCAACAAGTGCTGTCCATCCACCAACGGAGTGAACTGCTGTTGATCCAGCGAAATCTACGAAACCTAGTTGTGATAACCATCCACCACCCCCCCAGATCCAGTGACCTGAAACAGGATAGATAATAACTGATATAAAGAAACTGTATACTAAGTATGATGCAAACTTAGTTCTCTCTGCCATTGCACCAGAAACGATTGTCGCTGCTGTTGCACAGAATACTGTTTGGAATATGAGTGATGTGTAATCATCATAGAATAAGAATCCTGACCATCCGAATAAGCCAGCTACATCACTACCGTACATAATACTATATCCAATTACCCAGAACATTACAGAACCAACTGAGAAGTCCATAAGGTTTTTCATAATTATGTTACCTGCATTTTTGGATCTTGTAAATCCAGTCTCTACCATTGCAAATCCAGCTTGCATAAAGAATACCAATGCTGCTGCTATAAGAACCCATATCGTGTCTAAAACTATTTTAATTTCTTCCATTAAAATTCACTCCTTCAAATTTTATTAGCCGTACATACTATTGTAACTATCCGTTTTTATCTTTTTATATAAAGTGCCTAGTACCCAGATCTATTTGTATGGGTATCTCCCTATAATGCCTTGACGCCTTCTTCACCAGTTCTTACTTTTATAACATTCTCAACTGGGTAGATGAATATTTTACCATCGCCGATTTCGCCAGTTCTAAGAACTTTCTTGGCAGTTTCAACAACTTTTTCTACTGGTACCTCACATACAACAATTTCAACTCTTGATTTTGGAAGTAAGTCAATGCTGTACTCATTCCCTCTGTAAAATTCTGTTTTACCTTTTTGTAAACCGCAACCTAATACATTTGAAAAGGTCATACCTGTAATGCCGATTTCATTCAAAGCCTCTTTTAACTCTTCAACTTTGTTTGGTCTTGTAATAATGTCAACTTTTGTTATCTTATCCATAATATCCTCCTCTTTAAAGGTTTTATTGTCTTTTATAAAATTCATGCGCATTGATTTTACAAAATTTGAAAATAAAAAAAAGGCCTACACACTTCTGTTCGAAGTATGTAGACCGCATTGTCCACTTATGTTCATCTGTTCACAACCTTGCGAATCAAATGAAGAATATGGATTCATTATAGACCCAATTATTATCAATGTCAACACTTTTTTTTCAAAAAAATGAAAGTTTCTTAAATACAACTTGCAAGTCACATGCATTAGTATAGTTCAAATTCCTAATACCGAAAAGACCGAAGTAGCAATAGTGTATAATTCTCAAACCTTACAAATAGGGGGGGTTTTTGTGACATTTCATGGTTTTAACTACGAACTATTGACAGGGTATTTGCGACATGCTATGATTAACAAAATTCATTGATTGAGAAACAATATCAATCATGATTTTTTGGCAACATGTATTTACAAATCTTATTAAGAGCGGCAGAGGGACAGGCCCTATGAAGCCCGGCAACCAGCATTATCTTTAATGTATGGTGCCAATTCCTGAGAAATAAGACGAATGTTTGACAATCGACTTCTATCTCAGATGGGTTAGAAGTTTTTTTATACTCTAACTGCAATTGATGATCCAAGTAACCAATAATTACCGTGGAACTGAAGAAGCCACACTGATACCCTGGAGGAATATTATGAGCAATCAAGAAGAAAGACAACTATCATTTGAAACATTACAACTACACGCAGGTCAAGAAGCTGATCCAACGACTGGTGCAAGAGCGGTACCTATTTATCAGACAACTTCATTTAACTTCAGAGACTTTGAACATGGTAAGAACCTCTTTAATTTAAGTGAACCAGGTAATATCTATACAAGAATCATGAATCCAACAACGGATGTTTTTGAAAAACGTATTGCTGCCCTTGAAGGTGGTGTGGCTGCCCTAGCTGTAGCATCAGGATCTGCGGCAATTACATATGCTATTCTAAATATTGCAGAAGCTGGTGATGAAATCATTGCTGCAAACACTTTATATGGTGGTACACATTCTATATTTAAGAATACATTACCAAAACTAGGCATCAAGACTCATCTTGTCGATCCTGATGATATCAATAATTATGCTAAACACATTAATGATAAAACAAAAGCCATCTATATAGAGACTATTGGTAACCCACTAATTAATATCATTGATATTGAAGCAGTTGCTAACATTGCTCACGAAAATGGCTTACCACTCATTATTGATAATACATTTGCTACACCTTACTTAGTCAGACCAATTGAATATGGTGCAGACATTGTTGTCCATTCAGCTACAAAGTTTATTGGTGGTCATGGTACATCAATCGGTGGTGTCATTGTTGATTCTGGTAACTTCGACTGGGCTGCAAGTGGTCGATTTAAAGGACTTACAACGCCTGATCCAGCTTATCATGGTATCGTGTATACAGAAGCTCTTGGTAACTTAGCTTACATCGTCAAAGCTCGTGTAACACTGCTCAGAGATACCGGTGCTGCTCTAAGTCCATTCAATGCTTTCCTCTTCCTTCAAGGACTGGAAACATTGTCATTAAGAATAGAACGTCATGTAACTAATGCTAAGAAAGTAGCTGAATTCCTTCAAAATCATGACCAAGTAAACTGGGTTCATTACCCATCACTTGAAGGTGATAAATATAATGACTTAGCTAAGAAATATACACCTAATGGCTCTGGTTCTATCTTTACATTTGGAATCAAAGGTGATGTGGAAGCTGCTGAAAAATTCATTAATAGCTTAGAAATCTTCTCACATCTTGCAAATGTGGCTGATGCCAAATCATTGGTGATTCATCCAAGTACAACAACACATCAACAACTTAGTGATGAAGATCAGCTTGCTGCTGGAATTACAAAAGACACTATTCGCCTCTCAGTAGGTATTGAGAATATTGATGACTTATTGTATGACCTTGGACAAGCACTCGAAGCTTCTAAGTAAGTGTAATCTCAACTATATAATAGTATGACATGTAGAAGGGTATGAGATAAGTCTCATACCCTTTATGTTTTCTATTAAAGACACCTATTCTTATATGCCTAATGTCTAATTCATATAATCAATACTTTGCGTCTAAGAGAGTAACTTTAAGAACTCATAAGTAATCTCGCCAGTCATTCCCCCCCATATTAGTTTATCTTGGAATCGATAAAAATAGACTTTTCTTCTACCAATATCCCAAGGTTTCTCATATCGTTTTGGAAGGCCAAGACTTTTTGCATCTAGGAGTATAACCTCATCTCCGTCCTCATCAACAAATGTAGGTTTCACTTCCATTCTAATATAATGAATCTCTGGATCATTGCTTATTAGCCATTTAAGTGGAACAGTAAAAACAGATGCAACTTCATCTGAAAAGTTCATTCGTGTATATGCATCATATGTCAAAGTACCAATATATACATCCAAAGTCACATTGGAACTATTTACTAGCGTCCCCCCCATATAACCTATGACGTCTATATCTTCCTCCTCTACACCCAACTCTTCTACAGTTTCCCTAATGGCTGTTTTCTCGTAATTGCCTTGATCAACCTTTTCAACCATCCCACCTGGAAAACCAATTTCTCCACCTTGCCTTATATGTTCACTTCGGACCTGATAGAGTACATGTACCTCATTATCGATCTCAATAAGAGGAATGAATACTGACGCATTCATGTACTTTTTTTCCTTGCCTATGATATTAGGATTTGATTCCAAATTCTTTTTGATTTTCCTGATAAAATCCTCTAACATTTGGACTCCTTTTTATTGCTTGACTCTATTTGGGCACATAACACACCATCTGTTATAACATTCTGTGCAAACTCTCATACGAATCATTACAACGCCTATTGTCCATAAGCCTATATAAGCTATTAGTATTAGAGGGTTCTTTATCATATAGACAATAGGAAGTATAAATATTACTACTAAAGATAATAGTACAAGTGTCAGTTCCATAAGGGTGTATTTGCCAGTCTTCTTATAAGGCAATTTCTTTGCAATTCGACCTGGTAAATAATGTTTACAAGAGTCGTTCATAGAATGTGGACATTTTCTGCAGTAATTCATTAGAATCAGATAAGCACCTAATACCACTAACAAAATGTAGATAAGGCCAATGTTAATTGAAATGCTTAATACATAGACAATCCCTAATATTATGGCGAAGCAATAAGTCCCAAACTCCCAGTTCCGTAATTCAATTTCATAGTAATCCTCCTCATTGCCTTTAGCCTTGGCAATATGACAATATTATAACATGACTTGACAAATTGGCACCACCGTTATATATTTAGGTAAAATCATTTATAACCGCGAAGAAAGGTCCACTAAGTTGGACATAGAGGGTTTTTATGGAAAGTGTAGTCTTTTTCTAAGGAACTGTATACTGTGTAACGAAATGTATCTATTAGATGCTTGTATTTCGTGTACACATTTCTAGAAGAAGAACTTATCCAGCGAACGCTCTATTTTTGTACTCTTTTCTAAATGACTGAGACATAGATAGGCTTACGAACAGGTGTGTTTTTCACGGCTGTTTTTTTTGTGCACAAAATCTGAGATAAGTTATAAAAGCGGTAAATGATTAGAAACTTAAAAAGTAGAAAAGAGTTAAAATAAAGGAGTACAAAATGAATCAACACGCACTAGGTATTTTAGAATACGACAAAATCAAAGAATCCATTACAAATATGGCAATATCAGATCTTGGTAAAGCAATGATTGACCAATTAGTGCCTAGCAACGATATGGACCGAATTAAGAATCAACTCAATGAAGTTACCCAGGCAAGGGCCATTCTTAATACAACATCAGCCGTACCACTACAGAATATGGTGGGTATTGATGGCATCATAGAAAAAATAGATAAAGACATTGTTCTTAATCCTGAGAACTTAACCCATGTTATGGCTATGTTGCAAGGTATTAAGCGACTTAAAAGTTTTATGGATGACAGGGCTGATATTGCACCTATCGTTTCAGGCTATGCAGCATCTATGTACCCACTTACAGACGTTATAGATGAGATAGCTACTTGTATCTATAACAACAGAGTCGATGACAAAGCCAGCCTTAACTTAGAGAAAATTAGGAAACGAATCGTTATTATTGAAACTAGGACAAAGGGCAAATTGGAAAGTATGGTGAAGTCCACCAGCTATAAGAAATATCTACAAGATGGTACCATAAGTATTAAGAATAACCATTATGTTATTGCAGTAAAAAGCGAATACAAACATAACATTCCAGGTACTATTATCAGTAAGTCAGCAACTGGTTCTACACTTTTTATTGAACCTACTTCTATTGGCGTCATGCAAGCTGAACTTTCTTCACTTAGAATGGATGAAGAAAAAGAGGAATATCAAGTTCTCATGTATTTGACTTCTCTAGTGGCAGATAATACCAGGGAGATATCTCTTAACATAGAAGCTTTAACATACTATGATTTTCTTTTTGCCAAGGCAAAATACAGTCAATCTATTCAAGGTGTTCAATGTAAGCTTAACCACAATGGTTATACTAGGATTATAGAAGGAAGACACCCACTTCTTGGATCTGAATGTATACCACTTAACTTTTATGTGGGAGATGATTATAAAGCTCTGGTGATTACTGGACCAAACACTGGTGGAAAAACAGTTGTTCTCAAGTCAGTTGGTCTCTTTACAGCTATGATTCAATCAGGTCTACATGTTCCTGTGTCCAAAGGTAGTGAATTTGCAATCTATAGTGAGATATTAGTAGATATTGGAGATGGTCAAAGTATAGAGCAATCCCTAAGTACTTTTTCCTCTCATGTAAAAAATATTATTGGTATTATGAAGAATGCTAACCCCCCCTATACCCTTGTCTTATTGGACGAAATTGGTGCTGGAACGGATCCTATGGAAGGTGAAGGTTTGGCTGTCGCAATACTAGAGGATCTCTATAATCGTGGTTCCACAATTGTTTCGACATCACATTATGGTGAAGTAAAAGATTTTGCTAGCAAACACAAAGCTTTCAAAAACGGTAAAATGCTCTTCGATCTTGAAACCTTAAAACCAACTTATATTCTAGAGATAGGTAAGCCAGGTGAATCCAATGCCTTTATCATTGCCTTACGGCTTGGAATGAATCAAACTGTTATTGAAAATGCCCATCAAATAACATATGATGAGCGTAAAGATTATAGCAAGATGTCATTAGAGAAGAAAAGCAATAAGCCTGATGTCACTTACAAAAAGGCTAAAAGACCAAAATCGGTCAATAGACAGATTGAAAAAGCCAATAAAGAAAACAAAGATAATACAGTCTATCATATTGGTGATGCTGTTTATGTACATACACTTAAACAAAGAGGTATTGTATGTGAAGAGGAGAATAACAAACAAGAGATAGGCGTAAAAGTTAGAGATAAACGCATTTATATTCAGAAGAAACGTGTATCTATGTTTATTGACCGAACTCAGCTATATCCAGATCATCATAATTACGATATGGATATTGTCCTTGAAACAGTTGACTATCGTAAGAAGAATAGGCAGCTGTCGCGTAAGTTTCAAAAGGATATGGAAATTATCCATGATGAAGGCACTCAACCTAAAGACTAATTAGAATATGTATCATCTTAAACACATTTCATAAATTTCAAAAAAGATACAAAAAAACCATCCAAGTAGTTTGGATGGTTTTTTTAGTGAGTCACCCGGGGGGGTTCGAACCCGAGACAACTGGATTAAAAGTCCAGTGCTCTACCAACTGAGCTAGTGACCCTTATTTAATTGTTGTAAATGCCAAATACTCGTAAATACCCAAAACCGGAATCGAACTAGGTGGAGCTTTCATTCTCCTGATACCTTGTTTTCTTCTTGCTTTGGAAATGCCCAAAACCGGAATCGAACCAGTGACACGAGGATTTTCAGTCCTCTGCTCTACCAACTGAGCTATTTGGGCGTTTAGTAAAATAGGCTTATCTAAAAAAATTATCCTGAGTTGCGGAGAGAGGATTTGAACCTCTGACCTTCGGGTTATGAGCCCGACGAGCTTCCAGACTGCTCCACTCCGCGTCGTTGTTGATTCACAGAATCAACTATGTATAACAAGTAAATAAAGATGATTGGTACATAATGTAACAGTTAGTCGCTACATTAAACAATCATTAAAGAGTTACTTGAGTGGAGGGAGAAGGATTCGAACCTTCGAAGCTATTGCAACAGATTTACAGTCTGCCCCCCCCTTTGGCCACTCGGGAACCCCCCCTCCAAAAAAAAAACGAAAGCCGACGACCGGACTTGAACCGGTAACCTGCTGATTACAAGTCAGCTGCTCTGCCAATTGAGCCACGTCGGCGTATTAATTATCGTTAAAAATATGAAATTTTTGTCAGACAAGGCAAAATCCACATCTATTATGAGTTCTAATATTATGCGGATAGTTATCTGAGTGGGCGCAACAGGGCTCGAACCTGTGACCCCCCCCTGCTTGTAAGGCAGGTGCTCTCCCAGCTGAGCTATGCGCCCTGGGATGTAATTTTAAATATAAACGACCCAGAAGGGACTCGAACCCTCGACCTCCGGCGTGACAGGCCGGCGCTCTAACCAACTGAGCCACTGGGCCATGTTATTAACATGGACATCGTCACAATGCTATGAACATTCAAAACTACATAGAGTCATTCATCAATTATTATTAAAACTATATTTTAATCTCAAACTACAA
>JDSG01000036.1_pt1 | contig 79250 bp, 88 predicted proteins | sample 199341 | NCBI WGS metagenome assembly JDSG01 (sample SAMN02584197, study PRJNA231836) | bioreactor metagenome | isolation source: continuous culture bioreactor short generation time transfer1 day 52 after... | place: Germany: Bremen | reverse complement strand
AATATCTCGCTCCTGAGTTTCCACTTTTGACCATGGTTGATTATAGCCGTAGTTTGAACCATCAACAGTCATCACGACCGTGTCACTTTCACCGTCAGAGTATTTGGCCACATAAGAAATAATTGTCTCATAATAATCAACACCTGGTGTCATATCTCTTACGCTAGCCTTTGAAAAGGAGTTCTTATCATCTTCATTAACCAAAGTATAAGTGGTCTCACCTATTGTTATGGACTCGTTCCAAGTACTTAGCTCTGATTGAAGCTGAACTTGCTTCTTGAACTCACCTTCAATCAGCCGATAGTAGGTTGTAAAGGTTAATTCTCTATCAAGGTACCCGCATTTTCAGCATTGCTTGCCTCTATGGTATAACTTTCATTATATGTGCCTATAGGGTTTTCTAATATGTCACTGTCATTAAGAGTGACCTCAATGGTCCCTTCAAACTCAATTGGCTTACCAGAAATAAAGACAATTTCCTTATACTGATAAGTGTTGGTTGTTGATGAAGGAATCTCTATGTATTTTTCAATAGTCTTTGGTAGATTGCTTCCTTCTGAAACACCACCTGTATGACCCATCTCTCCTTCAGCCCCCCCAAAAGCCATAGAGGTATAGGTCAATAATAGTATGATTGCAATGATGATTCTCTTCATAACAAGTCCTTTCTAGACTTTTTCTTAATCTTAAGCTTTTTCTTAATCTTCTACGTAAATTATATAACCTGTAGCAGTACGGTCATTCTCAAGTTTAATTTGGCTTGCCAAGTCCACAGTAATCATAGATCTGATTTGGTCACCAAATTCAAGATCAGACAAGCCAACAACTTTATTGTTCTTAATAATAATGGTTTCTGTAAGGGTTAATACATCTGCATAGTTATTCTTATAACTTAATTCTTCCCATAACTTAGTACTGCTGTTATAAACAAGTGCGTCCTTTAACTTAATGGTTCCTGAAGATTCTTCAACTTCATAGATTGTACCAACCACACCTTCAGTTGCATAAGGATTCTTAACCAAATGGGTTGCCTTGGTCCCTTCTGCAATAATTGTGTACACTTCATCTACTTTAGATAACTCTGTATAATCTTTGAAATCACTTAATGCTAGTACACCATCTTCATCAATAACTTTGGTATCATAGCTCATGGTAAATTGACGCTCAATTGGCGAGTATATCCAAGTCATGTCTTTAAGCACTGCATGGGAAGTAACTTCAAATGACTGTCCAGTTTCAATATCTGATATACGACCACGAAGGACGGATATTGCATCATTATTTGGCTCTGGAATGATGTTGACAACAACAGCACTACCTTCGTCACCTAGAACTACTTGAGCGTAATCTGGGGGGGATAAAATACTGGCTGTTGAGACAATATGATTGTTCTTAACAACAATTGTCCCTGGGTCCATTTCTATATCATAGGTTTCACTTACAATACGCATGGTATCATAGCCATTGCTATAGATAACATTACTTGAAGCCAGAACATTACCTCTACCATTTTCAAATATAATCCTTGCAACACGCTCTCTATCATAATGTTCTTCAGTCACAACATAGACTTGCATGTCACTGGTTCTAAGGAACGTATCTGCATAATTAAGACTAATGGCTTCACCATTATAATAAACTTCATATGGGCTTGTAGGAATATCTAAGGAGGTCATTTGACTATAAGCTGTCCAGCCTGATTTGCTCAGTTCATAAGAATTAAGGAGGCCCAGCTTATTCTGGTTCTTATCATAATTTCCAAATTCACCTTTATAGACTTTGGACAATATATTGCCATAGTCATCCACTTCGATATGTTTCACTGTCTCAAGGGTTTCACCTGGTGCAAGGACTGCCTGATTCATTAGAATCTTGACCATGTCACCAACTTCAAGACTATCTGTTCCGCCGTTAAAGCCTGATTTCATCACTGGTACTGCTTTGGCTATCTCAAGGGTACCGATACTTGCATCTTGATAGGCAACGCGCATTGTCATACCCTTTGCCCCCCCTTTGTCATTCAGTTCAATAACCTCACCAAACTTAACACTATAGTTTGTTTTGGCACTAACCCTAGAGATGTATTGAAGATTGGTCGGATCAAGGAGAATATGTACGATATCACCAGCTTCAATGGCATCAATGGTCGTATCTCTTTCATCAAATCTATAGTCAGGAAAGACTTCATCAATATAGCCTATCTCATCCTCTGTGTCATAATAATTTTCCTTCTCTACTATAACCGACTTAGGATTGAAGTACTTTGTCACTTCTGTTCCGTCCCAACTTTCAATGGTCATAAATCCAAGAGTCCTATTAATTTCTTTAACAATACCACTGATTTCCATTGAAAGTGGCATAGCCCCCCCTTCATAATCTATTAGAGTAACCAGATTATTCTTAAGGGTTAATGTAACTGTATTGGCCACTGGTGCACTTGACACTGGGTATGTTGCATAAGATATTTTGATTGTACTATTGTTATTGTCATAGAGGCCATCAATCATTTTATAGGTAAAAGCCATTCCCGATTCGTTCTCTATAGTTATATGACCATTGGCCATATCTGATAGTGGTTGCAATACCCCCCCTTTGACATAAATAGGACTTTCGTTACCACGGCTATAAACATATTTCATGTCTTTACTTGTATCATCAACTACGTAAGTAATGTAGTCACCTTCTTTTAAGCTATTCAAACCAACAACGCCAGAAGGGCCGTAGACAGGCACATCCAATGTAGCAATTTCTCCGCTCTCACCTTTGGTGTAAACCAAGTCTACTTGATCCACTAAACCATCATCATTTCGAATTAGGATTGTTCTTTTTGTTTCACTACCAAGAGGACCTATTATGGCGCTGTCACTAATACTTCCAACGACACCAGCTTTGCGATTAAGGGCCATAGTTGTGTACAATATCTCATCTATGTTAACGATTATCTGAGCAATCTCAGCACGGGTCAAGTCTCCTTTTGGCTTAAAACTCTTACCATCACCAACCATTATGTCTGCCTGCATAACCGCTTCCACATAAGGTAGGTAGTCTTGATCAATACTCTCCCAATCATCCAGAGTGAAGATTTCTTGCGGTTCATAAATCGGTTCAATGGTATCTGGGTTAGCAATATTCACTGCATCAACTATCCACTTAGCCACTTCTTCTCTGGTGGTTGATGCTGTACGTATAAAGTTGAATTCAGGGTCTAGAAGGTCTTGATCAAGTACAAGACCATCCCCCCCAAGTTGTCCTGGTGTTATAAGACCAAGGTTAGAAGCAATCTGTAAGTACCCTCTTGACCATATGGTAAGCACTGGGTCATCTTCATTAGCGACCAAAGCTTCTGCTGCTTGAAGAGCTGCACCTTCTTGTCCAATTACGCGCAACAAAAAAAGCCAAAGTCTCTTGGTTGGATACAGATTGTTCAGGTCTATAAGAAAGGACATTACCTTCGTTATACCCCCCCTTAACAACTTCTAATGCACCAAGCCTTGTAATGGGCTCTTTTGCCCAATGACTTCCGCTAACATCTGTGAATTGCATATTGGTCGTAATGGATTCTGAGGTGACACCGGCCTTATAAATATTGGCAACAGGGTCAGATAAGATTTCACGGTCTGAAACTGCAAGAACCGTGAGGGTTGATGATATCATATATATTAAACTTAAAAGTAACAGTAAATTTTGCTTTTTCATGTCAGCCTCCCAGATTAGATTATACCATAATATCGGCACATATCGCCTATTATTTGAGGCCTTCGTGTTACTGTTTTATTACATCTTATCAAAGAAGACTACATCTGATTTGTTACTTCGACAACAAATTGTGATTCTGTGGCACCTGAATGATTCACTTCTATATTATAGGCCACATTCAAGGTTAGTTTTTCCTCTTCCTTATCAAACTCAATGTTGGTTGTTCTAAGAATAATCTCAAAAATTCCAAAAGGGGGGGTTTCATAAGGGGGGGTAAAATGTTCTTTATCCTTCTCAAATATCATCTGAGTGTTGGTGGCACCGTGCCTAAGTATGCTGACTTGGTTACTGCCAATTTTTATGGTTGTTGACGTTGTTGTATCTTCATCAAGAGATGTGTCCTCATACTTTATATAGGTTTTTCCGTTCTTTTCAAAATAGAGTCCCGTTGTAATCATTTCAATGGTATCATCTTCTACAAGACTTCCTTGAATACCTCTAACCTTTACCAATACGTCTTTGTTCATCTTCATTCCACCTCGTCAACAATTTTATAGTGCCATAGCTTCAGTTGCCAAATCAATCAAACGATCAATCAGGTCTGTATTGCCAATACCTGCCGCTTCCATAAGCATAGGGTACATACTGATGTTTGTAAAGCCTGGATATGTATTGATTTCATTAAAGACAACCTGACCTGAAGCCTTTTCCACAAAAAAAGTCAACCCTTGAAAGCCCTCTTCCATCTAATGCTTTAAAGATTTCCACCGCATTTCGTCGAATCTCTTCTTTTGTCTCACTAGGTATATCGGCAGATAGGACAGTTTTTGAAGCTGAATTATTGTATTTTGAATCAAAATCATAAAATTCATCTGCTGCCAATATCTCACCAACATCAGAAGCCAGGACATCTAGGTTGCCAAGGACTGCACACTCAACTTCCCTACCCACTATCGCCTCTTCAACAAGAACTTTTCGGTCATGTTTAAAAGCCAGTTCAAGTGCATAGTGAAGTTCATTGGCATCACCTGCTTTTGAAACACCAATGGATGAACCCGCATTGGATGGCTTGACAAATACAGGGTAACCAAGTTTTGAACTAACACCCTGTGCCACCACTTCTTGATTATAATCCTCTTTGATTACACCGATATAATTGGCTTGTCTAATACCAAGTGGTTCAACAACCAATTTGGTATAGAATTTATCCATTGCAACAGATGATGACAACACGCCACATCCTACGTAAGGAATTTTTGCCATTTCAAAGAGACCTTGAATGGTACCATCTTCACCATACAAACCATGTAGTACTGGTATAACCACATCGATTTTAACTGTCTCGATTTTTCCTCTATACATAATAATTAAGGCTTTCTTACTTGCATCAGGACTGATATGTGCCTCAATCCCATACTGAGCCCAAGTGCCATCTACTATATGACTGTCATCACCTTCAAACAGAAGCCACTGGCCTTCTTTTGTTATGCCAAGTCTGTAAACATCATATTTTTCCTGATCTATTGTATTCAGTACAGTCACAACTGATTTTCTAGATATGTCATGTTCTGTTGACATACCACCAAATATTACAACCACATTCTTCTTCATAAATGTACCTCTTTCACTTAATCTTACTCTATTCTATATGGCACACCAAAAAACATCAAGGGATAAAAATGCCATGCATAGGCATCTTTTGCCTATTAGGCTAATATAATAGTAGACAAGAAAATCACCAAACTATTCTGACAATTCCGTCTTATTGTATTAAATGTATAATCTCACGAAGTTCATCAGTGCTTATTGCACTATCATGTCATGACAAATCTTAGCGTCAACTATACATAACCACCAATAAATTCATATCCTATTTGTATATATTTACTTTTTCGTCAAAACAAGGTATACTATAACCATAAAAGAAAAGAAAGAGGTGAAAACAATGAAAAACAAATACGACGATTTACTAATGTTAAACAACATAAGAAGAATTAGAGAAATTGCAAAAGAAAACAGAGAAAGAAATAAAAGGAGGAAAATGGAATGGTTTATGTAAATGGTATCAAAACAGATATGAGCATGCTTGAAGTCTTAAGAACAATTAATGAACAAGCAGCCCAAGATAACAAACGCAGCAAAAAAAAGAAATAAAAATCAAAAATAAGAAGGCAGTCGTTATTCAAATAACAACTGCCTTTTTTTTGTACCCATATATAATATAGGTGTCTCTTATTCCGTATTCTTGTTTGCCAAAGTGAGAATTTCTTCTATATTGATATCCTTAGGTCTTTTATAAACAATGTCTGCCTCTTCTAGAATACTTTTATCTCCAATACCTATGGCAAACATATTGGCTCTTTTGATGGCTTGTACTCCAGCAAGCGCATCTTCAATACCAACACACTGATCAACTTCAAGTCCCAAGCCTTCAGCTGTTTTGATAAAAATATCTGGATTGGGTTTACCCTTTACGGAACCTGGGTCAACAATATAATCAATGTATGGTGCTATGCCCATTAACTCTGTAAGTTTCTTAGCACTGTGTGACGCAGATGCGATACCAATAGCATAGCCGCTCGTCTTAAGGTTCTGAAGTAATGGTTTCACACCCTCCATTAGATTGTCTTCACTAAACTTATTAATCATCTCAACATAGTGTTGGTTCTTCATAGTTGCCAGTCTAACTTTCTCCTTATCAGAGAATTGATTCTGAGCATTGCCATACCCTAGAATCACATCCAAGGAGGCCATCCTTGAAATCCCTTTTAAGGATTCATTAACTTTTCTATCAATATGAATGCCTAGATGGCTGGCCAAAAGTTTCCATGCCAAATAATGGTTTTCAGATGTTTCGGTAATCACACCATCCATATCAAATATAAATCCCCCCCTAATTGCTTTCATTATAGGTCACCGTTCTTTCTCCATCCACTTCATACCACCGATTATACACACACAAGCTAATTGGACCTGACGTAACAATCTTAATCTTCTTACCTACAGTCACTTTGACTTTTATGCCTTGATAAAAATAAGAAAATGTTATGCTTTGCCATTTCTTAGGAAGCAAGGGTCTAATGACAATACCATCTTCTGTAATTCTAAGTCCAGCAAATCCATAGACGATACCCATATAGGCACCACCAGCATTGGCGATATGCAAACCATCTTTGGTATTGTGATGAAGGTTATCAAGATCAAGTCTGACTGTTTTCATGAAATAGTCGTAAGCCTTTTGGCCCTCACCGATTCTTGCAGCCATCATGCTATAAACGCAGGGTGACAAACTTGAATCATGGGTTGTTAGTTTTTCATAAAAATGATAAGACCGCTTCATGATTTCATCATCTTCATTGTCCAAAAGAAAATGCGCCAAGACCGTGTCTGCTTGTTTAAGGACTTGATGTCTGTAGATTGTCAAAGGATGAAAATGTAATAGTAGTGGTCGTTTTTTTTCATCTTCTGATTCAAAATCCCAAGGTTTTTTCTCCATAAACCCATCATCTTGAACGCTAATGCGCTTTTTCTTATCAAATGGCAAGTACATTTTATCTGCCGCACGAAGCAACATGTCCATTTCTCGAGCTTTTATGCCTATTTTACTTTCAAGGGTTTTGAATGCCTCAAAATCATAATCACTAATTGTATTTAATAGTTTCATAGCCCACTTCATATGATACTGGGCCATTGCGTTGGTATAATAATTATTATTTACAATGGCCGTATACTCATCTGGACCAGTAACACTATGAATTCTGAACCTACCTTCCTCATCAAAATGACCCATATCAAGCCATATTCTTGCGGTCTCATAGATGACTTCAAAAGCTTTTTGAATCATAAAGGACAAATCTTTCGTTACAATATAGTACTGAATCATTGCATAGGCCACATCAGCATTAATATGATACTGAGCACTGCCTGCCGGAAAATAGGCCGATGATTCGATGCCCGAGATGGTTCTCCATGGTATCTTGGCGCCTAAGGCATGTCCCATTTCTCTTGCTCTTGCCTTTGCTGCATCTAGTGTATCGTATCTATAAGATAAGAGATTCTTAGCCAATTCTGGATTGGTCAAAGTGAAAAAGGGAATCATATAGATCTCTGTGTCCCAAAAATAATGACCTTCATACCCTTCACCACTAAGGCCTTTAGCAGATATTTGACTTTGCTTACTGGTGCCAGCACTAGCCAACAACTGATAAACACTATAATTAACGGCTTCTTCGACAGCTTGATTACCAAGAATCTCAACCTTTGACCTCGACCAGAATTCTTCAAGGTATAGACTTTGTTGGTCATAAAGATCTCTAGCGCCTTGGTCCACTACCTTGCTAAGTATAGCAAGTCCATCATTTGTAACATCTGTGTGGCGTATGCTATCTGTGAAAACAAGGTATTTATCCACTCTCTTACTTTCACCCTTAGTAATGTTAAAATCTGTAATACCTTCTGACCTGTGCCCCCCCACCATCATCTGATGCATTCTTGGCTCATGTAAGGCACACAAGCCAACCTCAATGTTAGACCTCTTGGTTGATGCCTTAAAAATAACGGTACCACCTAGAATCTCATTTTGTTGAATGTCCATTAACATACCATGGTCATCAGCAACTCTTGGGTCATCTTCAGAAGCGTAATTTGTCACTTCACCTTCAACCGATGATAGAACTTCGACGACACCATCATAATTGATGGATGTAAAGATGACGGATATTACAGCCACTTCCTTAACTACAAAAGAAGTCAAACGTCTAAACTCAATCTTCATACGATGGCCACTTGGCGAGGTCCAATCAATAATTCTATAAGCATAGCCTTTCTCTATATCAAGCCCTCTATCAAAAGCATTGATTTGACCATCAAACATAGAGAACTGATCACCACCTATTTTGATTCGTATGCCTTGACCATCCATTAAGTTCACCATTTTCTCACCAACTTTTGGAAAGCCTACTGCGCTTTCACCGTAAGTGATTGGGTAGGATTCATAGTAACCATTGATATAGGACCCTCTTATGGAATCATAATCACTAGGATAGCCTTCTTCAAAGTTAGCTCGAATACCTATATAGCCATTGCCAGTAAAGTATAGTGTTTCATGTAACATTAAATTTTCATTGCTTAAATCTATTCTCATAATCATCTTCCCCCCCATATTGGATTCCATCATTAATAGAGGCATGAATGCCTCTATTAATTCTATTTACTTGTTCAAGTGATGTCTATTTTATGGAACCTGCCACCATGCCTTTAATAATATGCTTCTGTGCAAACAAGAAACCAACCACAATTGGGGGGGCAGCAGCCATTAACACAGCGGTCATAATCAAGTCCCATTTCTTAACAAAGGAACCTGCAAAAGCACGGATTGCCAGTGGAATTGTCTGTATATCTTGTCCCACACCAAGGATAAGTGATGGCAATAAAAAGTCATTCCATATCCAGATGGTATTAAGGATTATAACTGTCACAAAAATCGGTTTAAGTATAGGCATAACGATTCTAAAGAATATTTGATACTTGGCACAACCATCAATTGTTGCTGCTTCTTCAAGCTCCAAAGGAATGGACTTAATAAATCCATGGAACATAAAGACAGCCAGTGGAGCACCAAATCCCATATAAGCTAATATCATACCGTGGTAAGTTCTAAGCATTGGAATACCAGTTGTTTCTCTAATTATCCTAAACAATGCTACAAGGGGGGGAAACATAACCACTTGGAAAGGTATGACCAATCCACTAATAAACAGTAGAAAAAGTATAGTGGATATTTTGGATTTTCTTCGCACAAGAACCCAACCAGCCATAGCAGAGGTTATGGTTATTGCTGCAAGTGAAATCAAGGTAATTGTCACTGATGAGAAGACACTTGAAGAATACCTGATACTTGGCCTGCTCCATATATTGGCAATATTTCTAAACAACTGCAACCAGTCTCTTGGTAATGCAATAGGGCTGGTGATGATTTCCAGTGAAGCTTTAGCAGAGTTAATCACTACAATGAAGAATGGGAATATCGTCACAATAAATATGAGTGTGGTGACGATTGTCAAACTGCGTTAATAACTTTTCTTTTTGACATTACATCTCCACCTCCCTTTTCTTATTGTAATAAACCTGTGCGATGGATACCACCGACAGAATCAAGAAGAATACGATAGCCCTGGCTTGACCTTCTGCCATATGGTTGTACTTGAAGGCAACATCATAAATATGAACAGCCAACATCTCAGTAGAATTCACAATTTCATCTTTGTAAATTGTACTTGGCCCACCATTTGTCAAAGCCACAATAATGTCGTATTGCTTAAAGGAATTAACCAGTGTTAAAAATGATGTAATGGTAAAGGCCTGTGCAATCATTGGCACAGTGATGTTACGTAGTCTTTGGAAGAAGTTAGCACCATCAATCTGTGCTGCTTCAATCAATTCTTGTGGCACATTAAGAAGTGCCGCTACATAGATCATCATAATGTAACCTGCATATTGCCAAGTAAAGGCAAATATCAAACCAAACAAGGTTAAGTTAGGGTCTGCAAGGATTAACAATTCTTCAAGTGCAGCACTGCCAAGTAACTCACCAAGTGATGGCACAACAGATTTGAATATAAATTGCCACAGATAACCAAGAACCAAACCACCAATTAGATTTGGAATGAAAAAAACCAGCTCTAAAGAAATTCTTAAATCTAATTTCCCTTGTTACCAATATGGCCAATATAAGTGATACCAAGTTAATAGAAATAACACTTAATATTGTAAAGACAAATGTTCTAATAAATGAATATTGAAAAGCCAAGTCCGTAAACATATCAGCATAGTTGGCAAATCCAATAAAATTCGCTTGTTCACCAGCAATGGCTGTCCAATCCGTTAATGAAAAGTAAAATCCCATAAAGAACGGAACAACTACTACCATGCCAAAGGAGAATAGCGCTGGAAAAAGAAACACCCAAAATACAATTTTATTTTTTTTGCTTTTCGACTCATAGAAGTCACCTTCTCCTTATCTCTTTATGAAGGGGGGGTAGCGCTGTTTCGAAATACTTCGACCAGTCCGCCACCCCCCCAGTTATTGCATAATACCTCTTATGTTGTTATAGCATTATTCGATTTCACTAATCTTAGCCGCTACTTGCTCTATGAAGCCCTCTTTATCAAGATCGCCTTTAGCGAAACTTTCATAGATAGGACCAAGTGTACCCATACCAAATCCATCTGGCATGTCATTTTGTAGCCAAGTATAAGCACTATTGTCTTTACCTAACCATCTTGCTACATCCGCTGATAATGGTGCATCTGGAACCAATGTAACGTTCTTAAATGCAGGAATCATTTTGGCTTCATTAACCATGTAATTATGGCCTGCTTCACTTGTAGCCATGAAGTTAAGGAACGCTTTGGCTGCGTCTAGGTTCTCACTCTCATTATTAAGTACATAATAAGATGGAGCGCCAATGAAGATGGCATTATGCTCACCTTTTACAGAAGCGTGAGGGGGGGCATAACCCATTTCAAATCCTACGTTGTTCTCTGCAAGCCAAGGATCAATCCAGTTACCTTGATGTACAAATGCTGCTTTACGAGTAGCAAATTGTCCAACTTGAGCGTCATAGTTACCTGTTAGTAGAACTGCTTTGTCTGCATACATAAAGAGTAATTCTACCCAGTCAGCATACTCAGTCAAACGTTGCATATCTGGCTCACCAGCATTAAGCTTGTCGATGACTGTTCTATCACCATACTCAAGACCTGATGATAAATAACCATTAAAGTTATGAAGTCCAGTAACCCAAGTCATATCAGGTCCAGCTGTCATAGCAACAACTGAGTCAAGACCAAGGTCTTCTTTCATTCCATCAATCTTAGCAAAAGCTTCTGCATAAGCGCCTTGTGATGTTAATGAATCAGGATCAATACCTGCAAGTTCAAGTATCTCTTTGTTGTAAGCCATTCCCCCCCATGCTTCAACCGCTACTGGGAAGCCATAGATTTTACCATCAACAACAAATTCAAGATCTGTAAGGTCTATCCACTCGTCGCCTTCATATGTTGCAAGCTTGGATTTCCAAGTATTATAACCTCCAAGACCTTCAACAACAAAAATGTCTGGTTGTCTATCTGATTGGAACTCAGCCTTTAAGTTCTCAGCATAAGGTGTGTCGCCACCTGAAGTCTTAACATCAACCTCGATGCCAGTTTCTTCTTCATAAAGTGCTGCGAAAGCCATAAGCTGCTCGCCAATCTCAACTTTGTTCTGATAGATAACGACTTTGCCGTCACCTTTCATTTCTTCATCGTCTTTTTTTTGTTTCTGTTGCAGTGTCTTTTGTTGTGTCCTTGTCTGCCATATCGTCTTTTTTTTAGCACACCCTGCCAACAACGATGTCACCATAATTAATACCGTAAGAATTGCAAAAATCTTTTTCATGTTTCGTTCCTCCCTAATGTAAAATCTTTGTTCCACTTATTTTGGGCAACCGTTTGTCCTATTGGTCAAAACAAAAAGGTATAGCCAGAATCTCTGTGGTTATTACCCAATTACAGCTATAATTATAGCCTTACAAAACTTTCTTCTTTTATACTATTCTGTTATAATTTACATATATCCGTTACTAATTGGGGGGGTGAAAGTTATGAAAAATTCTCTTATAAAAGAAAAACTTAAGAACATAGATCGAAATTATAGCCACCCATCTTATGCTTACGAAAGAAAAATGCTCAATGATATTAAGATGGGTCTCTTATCTGATGCATTGCTTGATTTAGACAAGATTACTTCACTTGAAAAACCAACTCTGGCCAAGGGTAATATCCGGTCAACAAAGAATTCTCTCATAGCTTCTTGCACCTTATTCACCCGGGCAGCCATCGAAGCTGGCATCGACTCTGAAGATGCCTTTGACTTAAGCGATGTCTTCATTAATCACATAGAAACACTAGACTCAGAAGCTGCCCTCATTGCCTTTGAATATGAAATGTTAGAGGATTTTGTCAAATTGGTGCAAAAACATAGGGCAAGCGATTACGCCTACCCTATTCCTCGTATTATCAAATACATCTATGAGAATCCGACTGAGAAACTCTCCGTCAAAAGTCTTGCCACCCATTACCACTTATCCCCCCCTGATTACCTCTCAAGGCTTTTTCACCAAGAGGTGGGATCTACCCTCATAGATTATATTCAAAAGCAAAAAAATCGAACTCGCCAAATCTTACTTAGAGTTTAGCGAGATGAAGATTACAGACATTGCTATTCTACTCGATTTTTGTAATTCAGCCTATTTTACCAACGTCTTCAAGAAACACACTGGTCAGACGCCTAATAGCTTTCGAAAGAAACTACTCTAAGCCTTGATAGGTTAATACGCCATCTTTGTTCTCAAACAGTGCCATGGCCTCTAATCCAGCGATCATTTCCAGTGGACTATTTGGCATTTCTTCAAATATATTCACTACAAGACCACCTATTGTTTGACCCTCTGTATTCCCCCCCTTAATATATGACCTATAGTCATTGCCATTAAAATATTGGAATGCTGCCCTTTCTAGACCATCAAGGTGATGGTGTCTTAAAGTTTGGTAATAGTAACCGCCACTACCATCATTGCAATATTGTTGCCACACTTCAATCATCAGAACATCTGAATCATTATAGTCCTTAGACATATACTCCAGTCTATCAAGAGCACTATTGTATCGACACACAATTTCTTTATGTGACCCTGAGTTGTCCTGATATGAAATATTATATTCATAAACATCACCATTTAGAGCCATAGAGCTTAAGGACTTACCCTTGCCATTTGGGTATAGACTCTCTTTATTTTCCCAAGTGCCAGTGTTCATCTCCATGAGGTACTCAAGCTCTATGTTTACGATGGCCATAAGGTCGTCATTGGTGACCATTGATAAGCCAATGATGTCAAAGTAGGCATCATCATCACCGTAGCTTGCATCTATGTCATCGGAAACCTGATCAACATAATCTCCAGCAGCCTGAGTGAAGGGTTCTAAGTCAAAGTTCCCACTGCCTAATTTCTTAGCTGCTGCCGTCTTTGTATCAACTTGTTGGGCATCATCGTTGGCCTCTTCCTCTGAATCAACTATAGTGTCATCCTTTTCACTGTCTGACTCTGTTTCATCTTCTTTTTTTTCATCAGCTTTATAATCTTCTTTGTCATTACTTTTCTCTTGTGATGAAGCCACTTTATCTTCTTCGTCTTCTTTTGCGCCACACCCACTAAGAATCATTGAAGAAACCAGCAAACACACAAGCAATACAACAACTGTTATTTTTTTCATTACATACGCCCACTTTCTATACATTTAGTTTAATAATTCGTTATTAAAAGTGTAACAACATGGTAATGAGAATCCTAGTAGCCATGGTAATCGTCTCCTGTGCCAGAGCGCACGAAGAAAGTGACAAAAGTCACTCATACATAAAAAGGGTCATCTCAACTTACTTGAGATGACCCTTTTCCCCCCCTTTTAGGCAACGCTAATATGCTTATCTAATCAAAGTGTCTACGGTTCTATGGTGATCGATGATACGTCACCAAGATTGTAACTATCACTGACTGTCATTCCTTGAATGATTGTAGCGTCAGCTGTGAATGTACCAGGTGAAACGACTCTCGCATAATAATATAGTGGCTTGTAATTAGCTCTATCCATACCTTTATATGCGCCAAAGGTTACACTCTGACCATCGATTTCCCTATACCAGTAATATGGACCTTCAAGACCAAGTTGCCAAATATTTTTTTATTGGCACCAATCCAGATGGGGGGCATAATCGGTTACTTCATAGGCATCATCAATCGCCACGTCATCCACTTCCCAATCTATAACTACTTTGACGATATCACCTTGTTTAAAGTTCCATTTTTCTTCTCCTGTTTCATAATCCATGTACTTCCTGGTAAGAGAAAGATCCGAATCCACTTGATTTTCCCTAATGCCAAAGGCATTATAAGTGGCAATAACCATAACATCTGAGGTCACTTTGTCTACCTCAAACTCACTCACCCTAGAGGATGGCAGAGATATTGTCTTACCATAATAACCTTCAAAATCAACTTGGTATTCTCTACCATCATAGCTATAAGTCAGTGTTGGATTTTCACCCTCTACTGAATCTAACATTGTATCTACATAAGTCAGTATGTCAAGATTTGGCAGATAGGTCTTTGAGTAATTCCTTGTCACATACTCGAACAATAAGTGACTTTCCGGCGTTTTAAGTCTTGAAACCAAAGGCAATACCTGTGATGTGTATCTAAAGTAGTCTTCTTCACTTCCACCTTTTTTTTGACTCTTGCCACAGTCTCATTGACATCGAGCAAGGGCCTGATTTCCTGATCAAAAATGTAATTCGCCATATAATCATCACCTAGTATACTATAGGCATAAGCAAAATCTACATGTTCTTCATATCCAATGTTTTCAGTCATATTATAGTGATTAAGTTCAAGCAAAATATTTTCACCAGCTAAGGCAAGTCCAACTAATGCTTTACTCTTCTCTTTGTTACTTGTCTCGTAAAGCTTACTATATAGGTAGCCTATGACTCCCTGTCTCTGAGCCACATTATCCATAAAAGGCAATAACTGGACTGTCGTTTCAATAGAGACTTCACTATAAGGTAATATGCCAATGCCACCATCTTCACTTATATAATCAGCTAGAGCTACAAGGTCATTACTTATATTGGCACCAAATTCTTCAATTAGAATATTTTTGGCCAGATAAGTCACATAACTTTGATCAACACGTTTGCCACCACTGTATGCCAGCCTATACAAATCATCTACATACATGCCCTTACTTTGGTCTGCAAATGTGATTGAGGTCATCCCTTCATCAGAAGTTGTAAAAGATAAACCCTCTTTGGCAACATAGGCATCGCTGACCATCATCTGTTGATAGGAATCAAAGACCTCAACGACTGAAACATGGCCATCGCTCATACCATTTTCTGCTATAGCAATGACTTCAATCTCATATGTGCCTTTTGCAAGGGATGGCAGTGGTAAATTGATTTTCTCATAAGCTTTGCCTATTGTGGTAAATTCATAGCCAAGTCCCTTACTTTTAACCGTATAGGTAATCAATTCCTCACCACTTAACTCACTGCCATAAGCTGCAACACCGATATAGGGTTCATCCCCCCCGCTCAGATAAGTCTTGTTAAGATTGGTATTAATAAATAGCGGCAAAGATACAGCCACTTCCTGAGTCTCTGAGCCAGCTTTCAAACTCTCTGATATAGCAGCACCTGTCAAACGCCAAGATGTCACATTATGTGGCAGTCTTACTGATACTGACCCTTGTCCACTTTCGTCTAAGTGGACAGACATGAACATTGCTGTGTCCTTAAATTCAGATCTGATTGCCACATTGGCACTTTCTGGTGAAGCATAGTGCTTTCTGCCATGTCCATTTTCATGGCTTCTTTGCTCCAACTGCCATTGTCATTACCATTTCGTCTTCAGCTCTAAAGCCGCCATAGAAGGGCTGGCTGTCATGACCACCATTGTTGTGAGATGCTTTCCTCATCAGGATGCCACCATCAACATGATGATACAATGTTTCAAGGGTATCTGCTGATTGATCACTTAATGCTAATAATGCCTCATCTACAAGACTAATGTTAACAACACCATCATTTACAGGCTTTGTCAGACCATTTGAATCCCTATGACTTGCTTTGATATCCACTGTGATCTCATCACCTGGTTTATAAGTCTTTGCATCAGTTGTCATCTCTAAGTCAATCGTTTTGTCTTGATAGTCACCATTTATGTAGAGTGACTCACTCACTTTGTAGCCGTTTCCAGTAAAGGCCACTGAGAACATTTCGATATTTGGCATATAAGCTTCTTCATATGGTATTTCTATCATTGCTTGATCTGAGTAAAAGACATCTCTGACACCATTTTGTGCCACTATATACATATATTGCTCACTGTCTAGGACTTGGTCGTTCTCATTCATTGTGAGACTTACAAGTTCATCCACTTCATAGACTTCTTTATCACTCAATAATCTGATACGGTCATTTTCATTATGATAGAAATCATAGTCACTGAAATAATGATTATAGCTCATTGACCTTCCACTTAAGTCCTTTGTAGTCACTTCAAGTGTATAATGAACACTGTCTTCTTTTGGTAAAGTCAAGTTCACAGAAGCCAACCCATCGTCACCAGTCACTAATGTGACTTGGTCATATACCTGAGTGTCCATATGATAGTCATATTTTTTTCTAACAACTTTGTTGATAAAATCATAGGTCTCTCCAACTTCAGTTTTGATCCATTCATTCCTGTAAACAAGACCTTCAATAGAATGCCCAGAAACTACTTGGTCAAGGTAATCCGAATCATCCTCTGCGCTGTGATTGTTTAACCTATCTAGGGTAATACTATGGACTGTTGCATTTATGATAGCTTCATCACCTTCAAGCTCAGTGTCTATTGCTACATTGATGTCATTCACAAATATTCGAACTTCTTCGTAGCCATATAATTCACCGCTCTCAGGCAGCACAGCATAGGCTGAAAAACCACCGTACACCTGGTCTTGATAGTTTGATTGGTACTTAGGTGTATAACTGACTCGAACCAGCCCTTCTTCATCAGTCTTTTCACTACCATCAAGATAATCCATTCCATATAGATTGTAGCTAACAGGCAAATCTGTTACTGGAGTACCTTCAAAGAAAGAGGTATTCAAAGTGAAATTCACTGTGTCACCAACAAAGATAGCTTCTTTATCTTTGGTGACATCCATTTTGTAGTCAGGTTTGCTATACTTTTCTACCGTAATATGTTGCCTTGATACCACAACATCACCGACCTTGATCTGAACTTCATAGCTACCTTGTTCAAGATTGGGTAGGTCAATGGCGCCTTCATAGAACCCACCATCTACTTCAACTGTGGTAGACACCAAAGGTAACTTCTCATCGAAACCTGGCCAGTATCCCCCCCAGTAGTACCAACTAGTCTGGCTAATGTCCACAGTGACTTTTTCAGGGGGGGAAGACCCTTCTTTTCTATTTTGTAAAAATCCAAAAAATGCCACACGATCATCTGGTTGATAGAGGTTTCTGTCCGTTCTAATATAACGCCAATAGTCAACACTTTCATTCCTATAATAGTCAGAATCATAACGGTACATAAGTGCTTCTTTATCTTTGCTGCTCAACTGATAATATACGACATCTGATACCGTGCTTGTTTCTATAACTGGATCTGTAATCTGGGTATGATCACTTAAATCGTGGACCCAAAAATAGTCCATTTCATTGTCTCTTGTATAGTGATAACTTAAGTCAGTCACTTGAAAAAAACGTATAATAAACCAAATTTTCCCAGCTTGATTTTACAAGATAGAAACCAGTCTCTAACTTGGTATCAATATGCATCAAACCTTCATAAGCATAGGGATCTTCTATAATAGATTCTGCTGTAAGAATGAGGTCTAAATCGTCTACTTCCATGGCTTCTGGTTGATTATTGAAGTGTGACCATGTTGGGTATGTCAAATACTCAGACAACTTGTCTATAGCCATATCCATACCTTCGAGCTGATAGACCTCACTCATAACACTCATCTTTGCATTCTCTTTATAGATGTTGTAGTTAAATGGCAGGTAAATAGATTCATCTGATGCAAAATCATTTAAGACCTTACGGTAATTGAAGTAGCCACTTGGTTCTACATAAGTACCACTGTCATCATAAGATGTCTCAAAACTAAAAACATAATCATCACTCAATGTTTCCTCAGACCCTTTTAGGCCTAGTCCTGCCTTTAAGGTGACTGTGTATAAAGTCTGTGGCTCAAGTTCCTGCGGCACAAACACAACCGTATTGCCATAGTTTTCAAAGCTACCTTTGACTTTTGGCTCAATCTCAAAGTATTTTGACACCTCTGCCCCCCCTTGGTGGGTAAAATACAATTCTATACCTGTATCAAAGGGTACGTTGGTTGCTTGATTTCTTGGAAGACTACCAACAAGGCCAAAATCTGACTGTGTCATATAGAGCCAAGATGTCCCATCAATAATGAACTTATAAAGACTTGACTTATCAAGGGGGGGCTCTATGAAATTAAGAAGATAAGCTTGACCATCCTCAGTCACTTCAAAGGCTGTTGAAGGTTCAATCCTTATCGATGCTTCTAATGTTGCTAAATCAGGTTTATCGCCATCCTCAAAAGTGATTGAGTAACTTGACATTACATCAACACCCGTTCCATCATATTCATTTGGCACTAACGAAATACCATTTCTATAGCCACCAGCCACAACCGATTCTGTGGTGGATGATGTGAAAAATAAATTATAAGAAACAATACTAGCAATCAATGCGACTATAACTGCAATGCTAACAATACTCTTTTTATTCATTAACCTCTGTCCTCTCTAATATCTGTTTACTCTTTGGACGGCCGTAAGAAAAGTATGGTTCCAAACCAAGACTCAAAAATACAGTTTGTCACATAACTGTAACAAACTGTAGCTTATTAACCTAATTTCATATTCTCAATTTCTTCTTGAAAATCCGCATGTTCAATGGCAACTTCAACGAATTTGTCTTCAATAGCTACAAAAGCATCAACCACATCTGGGTCTAGATGTGAACCACATGACTCCAATATGATAGTCTTTGCTTTTGCATGTGGAAATGGTGGTTTATAGACTCTTTTACTAATCAGTGCATCATAGACATCTGCTAAAGCCATGACCCTTCCAGATATGGGTATTATCTCTCCTGCTAGACCACAGGGATAACCAGTCCCATCCCAACGTTCATGATGTGTGTAGGCAATCTCTTTGGCATAACGCAAAAAGGATTCAGTACCTAAATCAAACTCTGCCTTTTCAATGACTTTTTGACCATAGACCGTATGCAATTTCATTTCCTCAAACTCTTCTTCTGTTAACTTACCAGGCTTAAGTAAAATATTGTCGTGAACCCCCCCTACCTTTCCAATGTCATGAAGGGGGGGCGCGGATTTGACCAGCAAATCTATGGTTTCTTCTGTTAGATAGGACTGAAATTTAGGATGATGTTTCAAATGATTCACCAGTAGCTTAACGTATAACTGGGTCCTATTAATATGTCCTCCTGTTTCAGGGTCTCTGTACTCTGCTAGTGTACCCATACTCTTAATGGTTACTTCTTGAGTTTTTTTCAAGCTCTTCAGTCCGTTCTCTTACCATATCGGCCAGCTTGTCTTGATGAAACTTGAGGGAAACATGATTGGCTACCCGCACTTTGACCAATTCTGGGTTAAAGGGTTTGATGATAAAATCAATTGCCCCCCCTGTTGATAAGCCTCTTGCTTCTTCTTCGTGTTGGGACAAAGCTGTCAAAAAGATAACAGGAATATTCCTAGTTCTAGAATCTTCTTTTAGTATCTCACAGACCTTAAAACCATCCATTATGGGCATCATTACGTCTAGCAAAATGATATCTGGTTGTTCATTAAAGGCTAAATCAAGGGCCCTTTGTCCGTTGGTTGCAACCCTAATTTGATAGTCCTCTTCTAGTGTATTGACCAGAATGTCTATGTTTTCTTCTGCGTCATCTACAATTAATACTTTCGGTTCTCTCATACACTCACTCCCTACTTTCAATATTTCTTACTTACACTCTAATGATTTATACCCTCATATAATCTCATTACAATTTCACTTGCTACATCTAATTGATACTTGTATATGTTCTGTTTAATCAGCATTAAATCTCCAAGATAAGCGGTTGGCCACTCATAATCCTCCAGTAATTCATAAGCATTCTTAGTGCCTTTAATATCACCTTTATGCAAATATTCACTTAGGACCTTTAGATGTTCCTTTAGCATCTTCAGGTCACCAGGCTCTTTTCTAGGTTCGCTTTGACCAAAGTCTTTACGGTCAAGCATATCATTGAGTGAATTACTAATGGCAATGAGTTCATTCTCAAAACGCTTAATCACAAGGGAATCCAGATCCTCCCCCCCCTTTTTAAGGGTTTCTTCTAATTCAAAGGCATAGTCTTTCAACTGTTTCATACCAAGATTGGCTGCAATCCCTTTTATGCTATGGGCCAATCGTAAGGCATCTTCATACATGGCCTCTGCCAAGTACATATTCAACTGATCAACACAGTTGCTATAGTTGGTATAGAACTTCTGCAATAAGGACATATAGAGATGTGTATTGTTGCCTGTATGGAACATTCCTTCTTCAACATCTATGCCATGTAGCTTCTCAAAAGGCAAAACCTCCATAGTGACTTTTGTAGGCTTTTGGGCGCCATCATCTATACTTGTATTGGCATAACGATCAATAAGAGCAAATAACTCCCTCATAACAATTGGTTTAGTGATATAGGCATCCATACCAGCTGCTATGGCTTTTTCCTCAACACCTTTCACAGCATCGGCAGTCATAGCAATAATTGGCAAGTCTTTGCTTGAATACCTTTTTCTAAGCATCTTAGTCGCTTCGTAACCATCCATTATGGGCATTTGTAGATCCATGAATATCATGTCCACATCACTGACATCTTGACGATTGTATAGGTACTCAACAACTTCTTCCCCCCCGTCTTTGAACCAGGTTATGGTCATGCCTTCATGTTGCATGACTTCCATAGCAATCTGAGCATTGATTTCATTGTCTTCAACAAGTATGGCTCTAACATCATTTAAGCTTGGCTCCTCCCTAGTCACATTATGAAAGCTAGCAACTTCATAGACAGGACTCCCTGAACACATAGCGTCAATAATCTGATTAAAGAGCATGGACTGAGTAACTGGCTTAAGGATAAGGCCATCACTTTCAGAATAACCTGCATGTTTAATAACATCTTCTCTGCCAAAACTTGTTGATAATAGAAGCTTAACTTCTTTGTCTGTTTGATCATATAAGTTTTTAATGACGCTGATTGTTTCAAAGCCATCCATTTCAGGCATCATCCAATCCACAATGATGACGTCCATATAGATTTGCTCTTTCATCATAACCTTAAGTTTATCAACACCTTCCATTCCAGACATAGCTGTTTCAACTTCTATCTCAAAATCATTCAAATATTTCTCAAAAACGTTCAAAGTACTCTTCGTATCATCAATAATCATGACTTTCATATCCTGAAGGTTGTCAGGAATCACTATTTCTTTGCGTATAATGGCATCATCTGATTGCTTCTTAAGCCAGAGTGAGAATTCGAATCGACTGCCCTCGCCCTTTTCACTTGTGACTGATATTTCTCCGCCCATTGTTGTAACAAGGCTTTTACTTATGACAAGCCCTAGTCCTGTACCACCAAATTTCCTTGTTGTTGAAGAATCACCTTGATGAAATGATTTAAATAACATGGCTTGCTTTTCCTCAGTAATACCAATGCCTGTGTCTTCTACAGCAAAGCCAATATGTAGGGCTTCCTCATTTTCTTCTATCAAGGAGACCTGCACAAGAACATTACCACTATCTGTAAATTTAATGGCATTGTTGGACAAGTTCAAAAGCACTTGGCCTATTCTTAGTGGGTCACCAACCAACTGTCTGGTCATCTCTGTATCTATATCCAGTACCAATTCCAGATTCTTATCTGCCGCTTTTATAGAAATAATGTTTAGGAGATTGGTTATGACATCATCCAGATTAAAGTCCACTTTCTCAACTTCTAATTTGCCAGCCTCAATCTTGGAGAAATCAAGAATATCGTTGATGATGCCAAGGAGGTTTTGGGATGCCGATTGGATTTTGGTGATGTAGTCATATTGCTTTTCTGTTAGTTCTGTCTTAAGGGCAAGATGACTCATACCTATAATGGCATTCATAGGTGTTCTTATTTCATGACTCATATTGGCTAAGAACTCACTTTTGGCTTTGGTGGCTGCTTCTGCCGCTTCCCTTGCTTTGTTCACTTCTTCAAAGAACCTAGCATTCTTAATACCAATGGCTGCTTGTGTCGCATAGGCAATACAGATATCTGCCATTTGCTTATCATAAAAATCAGGAATGGTCATATCGAGTGTTAATGCACCAATGACTTCATCACCATAGATGAGTGGTATTGCCATAAATGATTCAACATCATCACTGACAGAATGACATTCATAGATGTTGTCTTTGTCCATATCTCTTAGAATAATTGGCTGTTTGTTCTCAATCATAGCAGCTTCCATTGTACCTGGCAGAACTTCAAATTGTGCCCCCCCCATCTCATATGACTCATCAAAACCAGAAGCAAAGATCACTTCAAAGTGATTGCCTTTAAGCTCTTGTATGGTTGCTTTGTCATATGCCGCAACCTTATGAAGTTGGGCTAAGATTTCCTTGAGTATCTCTCCAAGGCTCATGGTACTTCTTAGAACCAAGGATGTTTCATAAAGTGTTTCTGACTGATTAAGGGCATGAATCAATTCACCTTCCATATGTTTACGGTTGGTGATGTCTGCCTTGGTCCCTACATAATTAATAATATTGCCACTGTCATCAAGAATTGGGGGGGATATGGATGCCATCTCCCAGTAGAGTGTGCCATCTTTTTTTTAGGTTGCAAAACTCACCTTGCCATATTTTTCCCGATGATATCTTGGCCCACAAGTCTTTATAGAATTGATCATCATGAACACCTGACCTAAGTATACTTGGTTTATTCCCGATAAGCTCATCCATTGAGTAGCCAGATAGCTCTTCAAACTTAGGGTTCACATATTCAATCCTAGCATCCGTGTCAGTAATAATGACAGACACCGGGCTATGTTCTATAGCTTTGTTGAGCTTGCGCATTTCTTTTTCAGCCATTTTTTTCAAAAGCCATTAATTGATTGGCTTCAATAAAGGTACCTATCTGGTAGGAGACTGATTTAAGCACTGCCAAATCATAGTCCATGAATTGTTTGTCAAATTGATTTGAACAAACAATAATCAAACCATGGGTTGCCTTTCTTGTTTTGATTGGTACAGCAATCATGTCTTTGACATTACGGTCTTTGGCAAAACCTTCAATGCCCGTCATGAAAACATCTTCTGATGCCACATTAATGTTAATCCCCCCCTTGCCAAGAACACAAACTTCTTGAATAATAGGCAGTTCTCTACCTAGAACCATAGGCTTACTTGATTCAACTGTATTCATATGGTAACCAGCAACTGGTACATATTGATGCTCATTTGTCTCTTCCCTATTTTCCAATAATATCGTACAACCAGAAGCTTCATAAAAAGCCACAATAGCTTTACACACAATCCTTAAGCTGTCTTCAAAGACATTGCTATTGTTGAACTCTCTAGTAAGGGTATTTCTTAGAACCAATTCCTTGTTCTGCTCACTGAGCTCACTGTTAAAATGTTCTAATTGACGTTTGGAATCACTGAGTTCTTCAAGAAGTCTGGCATTTTTTTTATGGCTATGGCTGCTTGGCTGGCAAAGGCGATGCCAATATCAAGCATTGACCTGCTAAAGCCATTGGACATGTGACTGTCAAGGGTTATGAGGCCAATAACATCCTCCCTATAAAGCAAGGGGGGGATAACCATCCATGATCTGATATTCTTATGATCTGAGTAATCATTAAAGACACTGACTTTCTCAATATCGTCTATAATCAATCCTTTTTTTTACTTTGAACAACTTCCCACACATCAGGATTGTCTTGTATGCCAAACCTCAACTGAGTGATCTGAGCTTTTTCCAAGAAGCCGTGGTTGTAAATAACATGAAATTCATCGCCACGTAACTCTTGAATGGTCATACTGTCATAATGGATAACTTCTCTCACCTTTTGGGCTATAACATTCAAAATACTTGGCAGGTCATAAAAATTACTCAGTGATAGTGAGGCGTCGTATAAGGTCACAACTCTATTAAGGGCTCTTTTCAAGTCTTCTTCCATAGCCTTGCGGCTATCTATATCCATATGAATGCCCGTCATCAATAAAGGGGGGGTTCCTTCTTCATCTCTTTTGGTAATCTGCCCTCTAGACATAACCCATTTCCATGAATCCTCATTGGTATGGAGTCTAAATGTTTCTTGGTAGTGGTCAGTTTCCCCCCCTTGAACATGGCGGTCTATGGACCTAAAAACACGGTCCTTGTCTTCAGGATGTAAAAGTTTTTCGAACAAGATCTCATCGGATTCCAATTTGTTAGGTGCATAACCAAGCATGTCATACCATTCTTTGCTTAGATGGCTGACGCCTGACACCATATCCCACTCCCATAGACCTGTATGAGATGCTTGAAGTGCCATCTCAAGACGACTGTTGCTTTTTCTCAAATCATCATTAAGGGCTGCCCTCATATTGGTTTCTTCTTGCAACTGCTGGCATAGTCCCTCGATGGACTCATTCTGTGCACCTTCGTTTAGGTAAGCAAGGTAATTCTTACGTGAGAACTTCTCACCAGTATAACCGTTGATTGCACATATGATAAGATTGGCAAACAAATAGAATATGTAGACCAAATAGGTATTGATATCAAAGAGATTGTTCATAACTGATGCAACTGTAAAAATCATAATCACTGCAAAGCTATGAATCAGTGACTCAATAAACTTAAGTCCAGACAAGAAAAACAACCATGAGATAACCAAAATGAATCCCATAGGGTATAGTGTTCTTCCTGTTCCAGAACTAAGTGCAACAAACATCCATAACATTGCTGATACAAACAATGCATAATAGGACATAATGGTATTCAAATGTCTTTTAAAAAAGGATTTTCCTGATAAGAAATATAGGAGGCCACAGATTGATGCAACCCCCCCAATTCTAAGATAAAGCATAATATAGAAATTATTTTGCTCAGTAAAAAGGTCCACCAAAAAGAAACTGGTGAACAAGGCTATGGTCAACAACAAGCCTATGCGAACACGTTTTAGCTTATGGTCAACACTATAATCATAATACCGTAATTCAATTAGTGGCTCCTCAAAGACCAGAGATAATTTATTCATTCTTTCTCCTTAGAATCCCTATCTCTACATCTCTTTGCCTAAGCGACACAAGACGCCGCTAACTACATTTTAACGATTATGAACTTTATAGTCAAAGGTTTGCCCCCCCTAAAAAACACATAAAAAACACCTCACAGCCTTAGCTATGAGGTGTCAATCCTAATTGCTTAGTAACCAGCTTTTCTCAGTGCTGGGATTACTTTTATGGATGTGAGTGCTGCAATAACAACAAGAATCAAATCCTTCACCATATAAGGTATCATGAACTTACTTATTGCAATAATTGATGACTCTTTTGCAAGATACAAGTCATTGATAAAGTACATATAGATGTTACCAATTGCGTATATAAGTAGTAAACCAACGATAGAAGCTCCAAGAACTTTAATCAAATTCACATCCCTTGCTCCTCCAATAAGTATACCTACAACGGTTGCTGCGACAACGAATCCAATGATATAACCAAATGTTGGGTTAAATACATAGCCAAATCCTCCACCTGATGCAAAAACTGGTATACCAATAAGTCCTATTAGCACATAGATAATTTGTGAAAAGAATGCATTACGTGCTCCAAGTAAAAGCCCTGCAAATATACAGAAGAACAACTGGAATGTCAGTGGAACTGAAGGAAAGAATGGGTTTGGTACCTTTAGGAAGGCTCCAACCACCATCAATGCAACAAATAAACCTATAAATGCCATATCTCTAATTGTTAATTTCATAGTAATCTCCTTAAAAATGATTGATTTATCTTCTACAGACCACTACATTATAACCAGCAACAATTCTATTGTCAACCATAATATACTCATCGGTTAACAATAGCTTTTGCCTTAAGCTAAATTGGGAATACCTTATTTTATATCTTTAATCACAATGGATTCAATAAGGACAGGCTCTTTAGGCATATTAGCACTATCTGTTGATGTTTTAGCAATGGCATCCACCACATCCATACCCTCTATTACCTGACCAAAGACTGAATGCTTGCCATAAAGCCAATCAGTGCCACCTAGTTCCTTATATGCCTCAATCATCTTACTAGGGAAATTTGCCTGAGTCATAGAATCTACAATGTTATCACTCGGACTGCCCTTTTGTACAATAAAGAATTGGCTGCCATTAGTGTTTGGTCCTGAGTTGGCCATACACAATGCTCCTCGATAGGGAAAGTAGTATGCGTTGAACTCATCTTCAAATTTACCACCCCCCCATATGCTCTCACCACCTGTACCAGTTCCAAGTGGATCTCCCCCCCCTTGAATCATGAAATCATTCATAACTCTATGGAAGGTCAAACCATCGTAATAGCCATTCTTAGCATGAGTTGTGAAATTCTCAACGGTTCTTGGTGCTATTTCAGGAAAGAACAATATTTCAATATCACCGTAATTGGTCGTCATTGTTGCCACAACATCCCCCCCAGACCCTGGTGACCTCATTTGTAAAAAGGCGTCGTTACGCTCGTCATAATCATTTTCAACTGTTTCCTCTGTTACTTCTTCTATTACTTCTTCTATTACTTCTTCTGATACTTCTTCTGTTATTTCCTCTGTCACTTCATCTACAGCTTCTTCAAGGGCTTCCTCAGCTGCATCCTCTTCTTCATTCTCGGCTGCGTCCTCTTCACCCTCCGCTTCTACTCCCTCGCCAGCGTCTTCAGAATCTTTTGAATCATCATCCGTGATATCAGATTCTGAAGTATCATCTGTTGTCTCTGTCGTATCAACAGCTGTTTCCTTAGCTACTTCCTCAGCACTCTCCACTTTCGCCTCTTGTGCTGTATCATCGAAGTTCTCAAGAGAATTATTCTTGCCACAAGCTGAAAGTGCAAGTGTTATCATCATCACTATTATTGTAATGCTATAATTTTTTTTCATATTAATCACCTTTCAATGCCCCCCCAATTCACTGTGAGGATAGTCCTACATATTATGTCATAAATCATTTATCTTGTAAATCTTCAAAAATCCCTACCACACTAGTCCAACAAACTGTATAATTGTAATTGTAGAACTTTAGGACTATAGTTTGGTAAAATGAACGGGGGGGTGCCTCATGAAGGAAATGACTGAACAAGAACTCATTATTACATTAATGCAAGAATCTGGCTTACACGATATTAACCTATCCAATGATTGGGGGGGAGGTAACCTTGGATGGTGGTACATGTCTGTTGATAAGAACCATCTCTATGTGAACCCACTTTTCATGATGACACTTGGCTATGACAAGAATGACATAGACAACTACATCGAAGTGGATACATTGTATGAATTAATCCATCCAGATGACCTATCTGCTGTTAAGGAAGAGCTTAAGCTTCATATAGATGGTGATAGCAACGTTATTGAACTTACTTTCAAAATAAAATCCCTAGATGGTAACTATTTACAGTACTATATTAATGGTAAAATCAACTCATTATCAATAGAACAAGGTATGACTTTCATCGTTGGTACAGCCTATGATGTAACCAGTCAATATCTAAGCAAACGTGAGCTTAAAAAACAGCCACTGCCAAAACACAAATCCCTAATGCAAGATGAGCTAACAGGCCTTCTTAGCAAAAGTTACTACGAGGAACATCTTCAACATGCCATAACACTTGCAAGAGCTGGCCAACAAAGTTTTTGCCTTGTCATTGCAGACCTTGATTTCTTTAAAAACATTAATGAACATTTTGGCCGTGATAAAGGTGACGCCGTCCTTCAGGAAGTTGGTCGTATTCTCAAGAAAGAAACCCGTAATACAGACCATATTGGTAGAACTGGTGGTGACAACTTCCAGATTATTCTAACCGATGTGGATTTTAAGACCGGTCAGATGATCTCTGAACGTATTCGTAAAAGCATTGCCAACCACATGTTTGTCAGCGGAATCAGAGTCACCATATCAGGTGGTTTGGTTTTCTTCAAGAAACAGAGTTATGAGGACCTACTCAATACCGCTATGACCCTTCTTCGAAAAAGCAAAGATTCAGGTCATAACAAAATGTCCTACTAGACCTTAATTAATAAAGCATAAAAGCCTCTAGAATCAAGACTGAACTATCAGTCAGATTATAGGGGGGGCTTTCATTTTAGTTCACTATTCAGTTAAACAGTCTAACTTACTTAGACCAAGACAGAAGTACAAGTACACAGCCTTCTAGGACTTCAATATCATTGTCCTTTGCCTTCCTTATTATTTCATCACTGGCAGTACCTGGCTGAAGGATAATCTTTTTGACACCCTTTTTAATCACATCATCAAGGACACGGATACCAATGGATGGGTTAACCACAAAATCAACCACATCAATGTCTCCTTCAAAATCTGTTAACCTTTGATAGGCTTTTTCTCCAAGTACCGTCTCATAATTCCTTGATACAGGTATTGTATTGTAGCCATTCTCCAAAAGTCGTTTGGTAATCTTCATGCCATAGCTGTCTTTCTTTTCGCTTGCGCCAATAACAGCCCAGTTCTTATAATCTAACCATTCATGTTTGCTCATTTTATCACTCTTTCCATCAACTATGTTGATAACGATTCTTAATTATGCTACTATTGTTTATACACTATTTCCCTAAGGAGGACCTAATGTTACCAAAAGACCCATTTATTTTACTTAGTACAGTCAACACCAAACTTAGAGACCATCACAACAGCTTTGAAGATTACTGTTTAAGTGAAAATCATAATGCCGAAGAGATCATCGACAGTTTGGCTAAGGTGGACTACTACTATGACAAAGACTCAAACCAGTTCAAATAGGTTGAGTCTTTTAACATTCTATATGAGTTTCTCATAAATAACAACATCTAATATTCGACCAAATTTCTTACCCACTTCTTTAAAATGTGCACATTTGAAATAACCTAACTTTTCAAAGAGTGCAATACTCTTTTTGTTCTCTTCGCATATAACACCAAGTAAAGCCCTAAAATTAAAGTCTTTGGCTTTGGCCTCAATGAAATTCATACTAGCAAGACCTATGCCATTACCCTGAAACTGATTATCCAAATAGACCGTTGCTTCAGCGGTGCCATCATATGCTTCTCTAGGTTTATAACGGTTCAACATCACGTAACCAGCAAATATACCATCATACAAGACTGCATACGAAGGAAAACGCTCAAGCCCTGAAAACAATAACTTGTCCATTTCTTCTTGGCTTAAAGGTTTAATGGAAAAAGTGGCCGTAGATTCTTTTATATAGCGGTTGTATAGGTCAAGTGCTTTGGCCCCCCCGTACACACTTGTCATTTCAACAAATTCTAATTTCTTGTTCATAAGTCTCTTCCATTTTCTGTCTATTTTTTGTGTTTGTTCAAAAAATGCATTCGATTCACATCTTTTGATTTGGTGTGCCCATTCTCATCATGAGCGTGATCACTGGTGTAAGCTGATTTGAGATTTTTCACCATCTTTGTCTTGCATGCATTGCAGTATTTACCTGTTAGAATCTGAGTACCACAGTGCATGCATGGTATGGTAATGTCGGATTCTTCGGTAAAGCAAAGTCGCTCTTCCCTCACCCACTCTAGAATTTTCTTTGTTGGTATATTACAGGCTTCAGACGCTTCCAACAACCCAGCCAACTTGTGATTTCGAATAAAAGTCCTAACCACTTTGAACTTTTCATCCTCTTTCTTACGACACTCCATGCAGATATTTGTATCTACCCACGTTTGAAAAAGTCTATTGCATTGTCTGCAAGCAACGACATTTGCTTTGATGGAAGTCATCCAATCACTCCTTATCGTCACAGGTCTATAGCTTTATTATACTATAGATTGGACAATCTTAACACCGTTGTCCATAAGACTCTTAAGAAAGACCGTGTGCATTAGGTCACCACTATGAAAGCCTTCAATGTCAAATGTTTGTACATGGTCTTCTGATACATAGACATCACCCTCAAGTTGGTGTTCATTCAGATAAGTTCTAAGTGTCAGAGCATACTGGTAAACACATATATCTGTTACACAACCAACCACTAGGTAGTTCTTAAGGCCATTGTCTTCAATTATTGGGTTATAGGCAAGAACCCCCCCATTGGTAGAGTTCTTGTGGATTTCCTTTAGTCCTTTTGACTTAAGGGCCTCAAGTTCATCCACCAAATCACTTTCCTCTGTGGTGCCAACACAGTGGGATGGGTATGCGCCAAATTCCTTAGCATCTTCCGGATGATGGTCTGTATAGGCATAGACTTTGATACCACTTTCTAGAGCCTTTTCACACACACTGGCTATTTTGTCAATCTTAGCTTCCACTCTATCACTATAAAGGGCACCTGCCTTAGCAAAACCTTTGTTAATATCAATAACCGCTAAAAGGGTTTCTGAAGGGACAAGTGCAGCAAGTTCCAGTGCCTCATTACTACTAAGCTGAGCTTCCATCGCCTCTACTGCAGCAAGTATATTTTCTTTATTCATCTTTTCTCTCCGCCTTTCTTTGTATACATATTACAGCGTTCACCACTTGATTTGAGAACCACTGTACAGGGCATTTGCATTGATTTGAAGCCAAAATATTTACAGCCTTTTGGCTTAGATTTATCCCACGTTACATAATAATAGATACAACCAATACAAGTCTTTACTTTGTTATTCATCTGATCCATAGCTAACCTCACCTATAAGTTTAGGGCTTAATATAACCACATTTTGCTTTCATACATTTGGCACATTTCAAATTATCATTGGTCAATTCAATAAAGCGCTCGGGGGGGTATCTATAATGTTGTAACTCCCATTGTAATAGAATCAAGAGAGATACAACTAGCAAACTGATTGACCAAAAAGAAGGTATGAAGATTAAAGGGGGGGACACAATCATGAAATGACCCCCCCAGTTGTAGATACGACAGGCATTACAACACTTGTTCTTGACAAGCCACTCTCTAAAAGGACACCATATGTTAATGCAGAATTGGTCTGAAAAATAGAAGAACACACTCACCAAGACCAAGCCCACCTTGTCAATAATGCCAAAGTAGTACAAGCCAGCAACCATCATCATAATCACTGCCCAAAACACACCAGACCTAATGGCACCAATATTGTTTTTGGTCACTTCAAGGTCAAAATTTTCCTTTGAAACTGCTTCACCTGTTGCCCTATAATGTTTCTCAAAAAGTTTACCACAGGATATGTAGTTGTTTAAGCCAGGTATACAAACTTGAATCATACCTAACATTAGCAATGCCCAAAGTATATGGAATACCTGTATGGTTAAACCACCAATACTTATAACTTCCATGTAAAACAGACGCGTCAGTAAGGTATAGTCTACCACAGCAAGAACCACAGCACATAGAAGTATTGTTGTTCTAAAGGCGAATTTCAGCCGGTTCAGTGTAATAAAGTGCATTCAGTGTAACCTCCAAGATCACATAAGCCATCTCAAAATATACACTCATTATACATGGTTTCTAGAATCCTAGCAAAGATAAAATGGCATGTTCTGCTAAACGGTTCTTACCTTGGTAAGGAAAATTGTGAATATGAATGGCTGGATTAAAATTCAGTTCAATAATACTATAAGTAGAATCCTCGTAATTATGGATGTCTCTTATAATCATATCTACACCACAAATCTTTGCCCCCCCAACACTTCTAGCTGCCTTAATAGCCACATCCAAGTAGTCTTTATGAATCTCGTCTGTATAATCTATACTGTCACCACCTGTGCTGATGTTAGAGTTAATTCTTAGAAAGACTTTATGATCCTTATCTAGAACCGATTGTTCATCCAATCCTTGTTCAGCCAAATAATCAAGCTCAATCTTGCCAAGCTTTAGTTTTTCAAGAGGTTTCTTATAAGCTGTGCCTCTTAAAGGGTCTTGGTTTTTCTCCTCTACCAGTTCTCTGATTGTTGAGAGTCCGTCACCTGTTACATTGGCTGGCACTCGGTGAAGTACACCTACAACTTGATCATCAATAACAAGAATTCGGTACTCCTTGCCTTCTACATAAGGTTCAATCAATACAACTTCATCATAAGATAGAGCAAATTCTATAGCTTCTTCATAAGCCTTGTAGTCAAAGCCTTTGTCCAGTATTGTAATGCCTTGTCCGAAATTGGTGGAAAGAGGTTTAATGACTATGGCAATCGACTGTAAGTGATTGAATAAAGCAACACCTTGATCAAGACTGCTAATACGGTGACCCTCTGGGACATTAATACCCTCCTCCTTTAGGAGGACTTTTGTCACATGTTTATTGGTCATAATAAGAGGCGCTATATAGGTGTCTTTTGACGTTCTTGTTGCCTGCATTACAAGTTCTTTCTTGCCATCCTTTGATAGACGGATGGTATTGCTCATCGTGTCAATGACCTCAACCCCCCCTATATCCCTTTTGATTGCTTCTTTGATCAGTATCTGAGTTGATAGTTCAAGGTCCATATACCCGTAGGTTTCATAGGTCATACCATTACCTCCTTCTTTGTTGTTAATTGTTTGCCAAGTTCATAGAAGCTAAGATTTTTCATAAAAAGTTCATCCATAATCCGAGCGGACACCAGGGTCTTTGGGTGCCATAGCTTTTCTAGTGCGCCGGTGACAGAGCTCATGTAAGGACCACTAAGGTCCCCCCCGCCATCAAGTATTATGGCAATTTCCATCAATTCATTTAGGAGTGTTTCTCCAAGCTCTGTCAAAGACTTAAAACCATCATCGGTCTCAAGTGTTGTCACTTTGTTGCGACCTTTTAGTGCTGCCCTTTGGCTATTCTCATAGGCCCTATCAAGCATTTTGTCAGATAAGTTAGGGCTATCTGAGATAAGGCTATAAATGAGCATCAAATGGGTCAAATACATTAGATCAAGGTCTAATCCGTAAGCCATATATGGGTTCAAGTCGAACATCCTAAGTTCTATGTATTCCACACCATAGTTTAAGAGCTTGACAGACATGGTCATACCCTTGCCCAAAGTTTGTTTAAATCGAATTGGGGGGGCGTAATACTCACTTTCCTTTTGGATTAATTTGGAATGGACACCTTTTGAAACAGAATCCACATAGCCACCCAAATCATCATAGCTCACATTCATATCCTTTTGTCTATGACTGTGATAACCATACCGACTCATACGTAGAGAAGTAGCGTAAGTCTCATAGTATGTGTGGGCCTTTGTACAACAGTCGCAGCAATTCTCGACCTTTAGAAGTTCACTTAAGACCTCTTCTTTGTAGGTTCGATCAACAATAGGTGACGCCCCCCCAAAAAGATAGGTAAAAAGCCATTGGTGTTTAATCAGATTTCTTGCCACATCAAAATAGAGGGTATTCTTATCTAGTCCCAATTTTTTTAAGCAATCTATTGCTATAGGAAAAGTTGTAGTGGATGCCTGATATGAGTTGCATCTTTTTTTCCATGTGCTTTTGCCAGTCCTTTTCGGTAACTTGAAGCCTCTTGGCCTTCTATGGTTGATTCATCGTACTGGGCAATCAAAATCTCTGATTCGTCCTCAATTCTTGCTGGCATGGAAAATGGCCATAGATTCACTTCTCTTTCTCAAGACCAAAAAGTCCTTCTCTAAAAAGTTCAGGGTCTTTTTTTTAGCAGATTGAATCGTTCATTTCTTAACACCAGATAACCTCCTCGCATAGACATATTGAAATATAGAAATTCGTCTATATGTACTGTGTTAAAAAGCGGCCCGAGTTTGAGCCGCTATATGTTACTTGTTAGAAAACCTTGAGATAAAAGAATCACAGCATTTGCAGACATACTTCTCATCTAACGAATATTGCATTTCTTTACCACATTTTTTTGCCATGAACCACCCCCCCAGCTGATTTTAGAATACTGAGATGATGGGAAATGGACGGTTGCTTCATATCAAAATGTTCGCAAATCTCAGAGACACACATACTGCTTTCTCTGAGAAGGTCCATTATTTTAACCCTTGTGTCATCGGATACCGCTTTAAAGAAAGTTGTACATTCCTCTTTCACGCTTCACCACCTTACATAGAAGTTTGTCTATATGATACACCAATATGACAGATTTGTCAAAACTAGTCAATTTGACCACTGTCTTTTTTTTAGATTCTCAAGTAAGTCAAGGTAGACTTTAGGCTCTGGGAAGATGAATCGACCTACAACATTACCTGTCTTATCCTTAACAATGACCATATGTTTTTGGCCTGTTATAAGGAATAGACCAATACTCTTCATTGGCTCGTCAAGCTCCAGTGTAAAATCACCGAAGTACTTATGGTCAAAATCAAGCTCCATACTCATTTGCTTGTCTGGCTGATAGTAGAATCTATTCTGGGTTATAATCAAGTTACCATAAGTCAAGTCCTTCCAATTCTTATGACTCATACAAGGCATGTAAGTACCAGCCTCAGGTAAATCCATAAGACTTGCAGATTTGGAAGCACTTCGTATGGCTGTGATTCTTGCAACGTAATACAAACCAACTGTTGCTACAGTTCCTTTAAAGAATGCGTCAGCCAGAATTTGTGGTTCAAACAAATTGGCAACAGAACCAGTGCTTGTCAGCTCACTAACAATTGTCCATACATAGACAACAATACATGCCACAAGCAATAATACAAATGGAAAAATACCAAAGGTACGGTAAATGGATCTTTCAAAATCTTTTAGTTCAACAATCGGTTTCATAGAATCTCCTCGTTAATTCTTCGTCTTCTTAGACATATTAGTCTAGATGTTTATCTACAATCTCATCCATTGCTGTAAAAGGAATGTTGATATGTCTGAGCAAAAAATCATGGTATGCTTTTATATCAAAATCATTGCCTTGTTCTTTCATGAATGAATCTTTGTACTCTTCGAATTTCAGGTAACTGAATGGTAGCTGAACACTTCTCCTGGGTTGGCAAGCATTCTGTTATAAGATTTGTCTATACCCTCTTGGTCATAACCTTTGGATAGCATTTCCATGGCAACGTCTTCTCTTGACATGCCATGAACATGGACATTAATATCTCGCTGCATATCTGCCAAATTCCCTAACTCAAAGTAGAGTTCTAGGTATTCAAGTATCAAGGGGGGGTCGTCAACCAAATCCTGAAATGCATAGTTTTGAACATAAGATGCAAAACCCTCTGAATAAGAAGACCATTTGCTGACTTTTTGCACAAAAGGTACATCTTGTGTAAATAGGACCGAATAATATAAGTGATGGCCAGGGATGTTCTCATGGAGTAAAGTGGAATAGGCATTAACATCCACTTCATCATAATACTCACTCTTAAGGTACATATTACCATAATCTTCTAAATCTATGGAAGTGACAAAGTAAAAGCCTGCTGGAAGATGTTCTTCCAAATACTTAGGTATGATACGTTCATCTGCACTTTTCACACCGTAATCATAGAATAAGGCTTCCATTAAGTCTTCTGATTGACTAATGGCTTGCTCCATAGATGGTACAGTGCCAAATTCAAAACCATTTTGCAAGCTTGTGACAATCTCTGGATGTTTCTCAAGTAGGGCTTGTAATGCCACAATCTTATCATTGGACTTGTCTTGTATGAATGCTTCCATCTCTTCAACACTCATCTCATAAGATGTTTTGTCATAGATATGCCATTCATAGTATTCTTTGGCCTTGTCAAACTCTGACGTACCGACTTTATTATCACTGAGTTGACCGATTTTTTCAAGTTCTATCGACATTTTTTCATAGATTGGGAAGATATCTTCTTCTACAATCCTCAAACATTCTACTCTATAAGCTTCTTTTTCATTATCTGTTAAGAAATCTGCACCCTTAAGCTGATCCATAAAGCCTTGATATAACATGAATGTTTCTGGGGGGGTCGTTGCCAGTTGGTCAATTTGTTCAGATGCCAATTGATACAAATAACCTTGAAGGGCTAAATCCATTTCAACTTTCTCCCATTCAAAAGCCAGGGCATTCTCAAAGGTCGTTGGCAAAATCTTAATACGTTCTATAAAGGCATCAAACTCAAGCTTGGTCTCTAGTTCCATTTGTATTAATGCCAGTGGTAACGATACCTGCATGCCAAATGAAGGCTTAAAATTGTTCCAGTAATAGTCATAGTCCTCAGCCTTAAGAGAAACATCAATCTGGTAGTCAAGCATATCATAGATCATTTGTTCCTCATCTGATAGGTCACTACGGTCGTACTTGTAGAGACGTTCTCCCATGCCTCTTATGGTTGCCATATCCTCTTCTAACTCCTCGGCAGAGTATGCGTCCATCTCAAACAAAAGATCACTTAAGCCTTCTGCTTCCATATCCCCCCCATAAGTAAAACTGGCACCTAGTGGTGATAAAATAGATATCTCATAACCAATCTCATCCGCAAAAGTCATAAAATCTTCTAGTCCTTCATTTGGGTTTATTTCTTCTTCCCTATGATTGTCGTCGTTTTCACCTGACTGGTTGGCTTTATCTTCCACACTTTCTTTGTAGTCATCTAGCGCTTCCTGAACACCACCAATCAGACCACAGCCTGACAAGGCAATTATTAGTATAGTCATTAGCAATAAAATGCTTAATCCCTTAAACTTAAGTGTGTCTCTAAACAATCTCATCAATTATCCTCATCTTCTTTACCTTATGTGTTTATTAGTATCTGCATCATCATTACCCTTTATAGAGGTATATTTACTCAGGTGCAAAGTTTCCAAACTCTCCTATGTTTGCACTGCCATCAATATGTTCTATAATGGCTCCTGTTGTTGGGTCATATTTTATCATATAAAATATCTCATACATACCACCCATATATGTTCCATAACGAACTGTCACGACGCCATCATGACCCACTGTCCGTTTTGTTCCAAGACCACCTTCCGCTTTATTCACAACTTTATAAAAGAGGAAATCGTCAATTTCAGCATAATAGCCCCCCCCTTTGGCCATAATTCCATCACTGTTTTCATATCTAAGGCTAATGACCTCATTTGCCCTATTCACAGTCAGGGCTATGGACTCATAGATCTCTGTATTGCCAGATTGGTAGTTTATTTGGCTTTCTCCTTTGTCATTGGCCAAACTCTTATGTAGGTATATACCGGACCCATCTTCATTGACCGCTTGATAGGTTTGGCCATAGTCACTCTCACTGTAAGTCACTTTGTCAAGCTCTAGGTTAAGGATCTCATCGATGACCTTGGTGGCAAGATTTTGGTACTTAAGCTCATTGACAATAAAAGGTTCACCAGCATTGTTCATATTGCTGCTTAGATCATCTATTTCTATTTCAATGCCTTGGCCCTTAATAGTCTCATCTTCTGTCTCAACTGATTCTGCTTCTTCTAATGCCTCTTCCTCATCACTGCCTTCTTTGGTCAAGGCATTGTCAGGGATTATTACCTTCAGTGATTGAAAACCTGGATACTCGTTTTCCAGTGGTAACATGACCGTGTGAAAATTGCCATCATCAAGTGGTATATCCACCTTGACCTGTGTCACAATGATGCCTGCTTCAACATAGTCTAACAAAGAAGCATATAATCTGTGAGATTCATTGTAGGCATAATAATCAACCTCAGATAGGTTGTTATCAATATTTTTTTGCAACTTCTCTATAAGACTTTCCATCAAAGAATAGGTCCCCCCCTGATTCAGACACAAGACCACAGTTGACCTTGTCTGTTGCTAGCATAAGATGACTCTCCCAAGATGATGGTAAGTCAAAATTGATTTCCACCATGTGGGCTTTTCTCACTTGGTTCTCAAGGTCGTTTAGGGCCATTTCTCTTTCAAGAGCCATTTGTTCCTCATAAGCACCTTCCAGCATTTTCATAGCCGGTATTATGGTCTCCTCGTAGAACAAAGCTTTATATTTATTCATGATTTTTGTTTTGACATCCTCATTCAAGCCTCCAAATGAAATCTTGCCATGGTCTTTCATCAAAATGGCAAGACCTGCCTCATCATCCCATATCTGACTCAAATACTTAAGCGTCATGGCTTCAATTAAGGCCGAAACATTCTCAGGCTCTGTACTATTGGTAATCTTCATTAGCTCGTCACGCCAATAAGTCATTGGCTTCATACCAAGCCCTCTGTCCTCATAATAGTCCTGATAAACATTCCAGTAGGCAGCTTCTGAACCAGAGAAGGCTGCGTCAATAAATGCGGTCAAGGAATAATCAATGAAGAATGTCCCTATTGAAGCAATTTTGGTTAAGCTACGGGCAAACATACTTGTCCAAGAGCTGACCATATTCCTAAAGGCATCATAGGCCGCTTTGGCATTCTCAGCATCTGTCTCAGCAGTCATCATGTCTTTAACAGTATTTATAATTGCCACACCATAACCGTAGTTTGTTAAGGCATTGTTTAGACTAGTGAAGTTAGCAGAGGTCAAGAACTTCATAGATTCCATAGTTTCTGCGTAGAAACCTGAACCTTGTGTTCCAAGCCCCCCCATATAATTGTTTAGCTCAGTCCATGCCAGTGCCATAGCACCGGCTTCGTTTGGTTTACCAGACTCAGCATCTAGTCTGAGTTGATTGATAATCTGTGTTTGGTCTTCTGATGTAACTTGTCTATTGGCTCTATGGGTATCGCCATAAGTAATGGCAAAGGTGGAAAAATGAGGTGTTTTGATCGTTACAAGTTCATCCTTCTCGTCAATTGTATAGTAGGTATAAGTCCATTGTTCACTTGTTTCATCAAAATACATGGCACTAATATACTGGCTTACATCAGCTTCATCAGGTACTTTTTTTAGACTTATAGGGTATGGATAGACTTGCAACACCTGGTAGTAGGTGCATATCTCCAAGGGTCACTTCATAAGCTTCTATATGGTCAACACCTTCTGGCATATCACCTATAGCCATAGCTTCATCGTCATCCACTGCTAATATGCTAAGTTCTATGGGTTCTTCTGATATGGCTTCTGGTAATTCAATAACAATGTCCCTGGTCTTGTCTTCGATGACCGTAACATCATCACTATAGTCAACTTGATAGGTCATCTGCTTTATAGTTTTTTCCTTACCTAGCAAACGATTAACGAAGGCGATTGTCTCATTAATATTGGTATCAGCAAAATCATAAGCCTCTGACATCACATCTTTGACACTGCCCTCAGGAAGCATATTCCATGGATAAGTGAAGTAGGTTACTGTCATAACAAGTGCCAATAGTATGGCTATGACCCCCCCTCCCACTTTTTTAAATATTAGAATCAAGAATGCTATAAGGACACATGCAATCATGAGTCCAGCTACTACGTATAACATAAGTACCCTCCCAGGTGGAATTTTAACAATAAGGATACTGGGCTATGCCCAGTATCCTTATTGTACCTTCTGAGGTGCTAACTGACAAGACATGGCTTATAACTTTAGTGTTAATCCATTAATGGTAAGCCCTGCTGCTGTACCAAGAAGCATAACTTTATCACCTTGCAAAAGCAGTCCTTCGTCAAGTGCCAAACACAACATATAGGGAATCGATGCTGCAATCATATTGCCATAATCAGACACCCTGTCCATATATTGACCTTCACTAAGGCCAATACGTTTCATTACCATTGGGACAGCTCTACTTGCTTGATGAGGAATGACCAACTTGTGGTCAAGCAATCTTGTAGATGACTCTTTTTCGTATTCCTTTACAAATGTTTTCATTGTCTTAGAGACAAGGTGCAATACCTTGGGGGGGCCATTCATATCAAAAAGATAGGATTCCCTTGTTTCATCATTATGATGACGTGGATGCATTCGACTTAATCCACCGCGGATTTCTGTATCATGAGCTCCTTTTGGCCACGTTGATTGTTTGGCGTATTCAATTCCTTTATCCCCCCCTGATTCATCATAGCCAAAGACAAACGCCACTGCCCCCCCGTCACTGAAGAGTTCGTAACTTTCCTTCTGACTTTTGTTAAGACCCAGTGAGGCCGTCTCTGAAGACACAATCAAGACTTTGTCATAACGCTTTGCATCGATCATATAGGATACTGTATCAAGTGCTGTCACAAATGACGTACAGGATGTGTTGATATCCATACAGGGAATAGGCTTCTTTGGCATATAGAGTTCACTGACCAAGGCCCCCCCACTACAAGGTATTGGTTGATAAGCAACAGCACTGGCAAATACAATCAAATCAAGGTCTTCAAAATCTATTCTAGACATACTTAAAGCAAGGTCAATGGCTTCTTTGGCCATTGACATTTGATCTTGTTCTTTGCTCATTCGGTACCTAGTGCTATCATCAAAATCAATTTTGCGCTGACCCAAAGTTTTACCATAGCCAAGAATTTTCAGCTTTCTCATAATTTCTTCACCCTCTTTAGTTTGACATCTGTTGTATGTTCATAAATGCCAAAACCTATTTGTGGTATAACAAAATCAAGTCTTTTTGCTACTTTATCAAATTCTTCTCTGACCTTATCTTGTACATCGGTCCTTGAAACGCCTCTTCCATACTCAAGCTTCACTTCTATATCCAAAGACTCATTCTGAATAACCTGATAGTTAGTAATGCCTTCAACGTAGATAATACAGCGGCGGACGATATCAGGAAATATCTTCACTTCCCCCCCGCCTTCAATTTTCTTAAAAACAAAAACATCGTCTTCTCGACCTTCTATCTTGTCAATGGCCAAGAAATGACTGCCACAAGGACAAGGTGTAGGCCTTTTGACAAGCACATCATTAAGCCTATACCTAACTATAGGTTGTGACCTTCTGGTGAAATCTGTCACCAAAGGGATAAATCGATTTTCATCAATGGTTTCTTCTTCAATCTTCACCATATCTTCATTGATGTGAATGGTCCCATGTTCACATGTGAAACCAAGGAAGCCTTCAGTACATTGATAAGCCTGATGAATCACATCTACACTAAAGACTTTCTTAAAGCGTACAGCGTCCTCTGTTTCTAGTACTTCAGCCACTGAGACCACCTTATCTAAGGATAGATTCAACAGTCCTTCATCAATGGCTCTCGCCAGTACCAGTAATACAGAAGGTGGTGCCACCAGGATATTGGTATCCGAATCATTCAGTTCCTTGATATTGATGTCCATAGGTTGATAAATATCATAATAGGTGAACTTGATCTTATTGCCACTGACATTCTCATAGAGGTTGTTGTTGGCTCTTAGGAAAAAAAGCAATACTTTTATAGCCCTTAAGGTCTGGTAAAAGTCTTGCCAATATACTACCGGTCCATATATCCGCCTCTTTCTGACTTGCAAGAAATATCCCTCTGTGATTAGAGGTACCAGAGGATAAACCGACAGATATCCGGTCTTTCTTATCCGAAAAATCCCTTGATTGTTCAGCAGCATATGCCAGCTCAAAGGCTTGCTCTTTTGTTAAATCCACACAGACCATATCATCGAAGTGATCCATCATTTCCCGCTTATTCATAATGGGTAACTTATCAAAGTTAGGCCCACTTTTTCTCATTATAGATGAATAGTATTTTGAATGTCTGTCAAGATGACGCAGCAATTGATGAATTTTTTTTGTCTTGAAAAGTCTCTATGGATTCTCTACTTTTGAACTTTTTGATGTTCTTTTTAGTCATGTAGTGGTACAGAATCCTTACATAGTTCTTCATGGTCAAACACCTCTCCTCCGTGGGAAGATATTATTTTGACGCCTTTAAGTCTTTTGATTCTAAGTTCTGTCTCGTGACAAAGATCAGAATCCTCTTGTATTCCTTTAGCAATTCTTGTCATTTTCTTACCAATATAAGCCATTCCCCCCCAAGTGGCATCTGCTACATAGAATAAATTCATCTGTGGCAAATAAACACCTAGCTGGCCTAACATATGTCCTGGCAAATCAATTAACCAGATACTCTTGTCATCAAATAAATCGATGCCACTAAAGCCTTCTAGTGGTGATGGGTGTACAGGGTCAAAAATCGTTGTTCTATCAAGGACTGAGTCATCAATCATATTCTTGAATATACTCATATCCCCCCCTTTTTCATGTTCTTTGTTCCGGACTTTATTATTGCCTAAATCCTCGATTAAACCCTTACTGGCCTTACTCATAATCAATGGCGTATGAGGAAAATCATGAACACCACCAATATGGTCTGGATGCAGATGGCTTATTATGATTCGACTGATATCATCACTACTAATACCATCCTTCTTAAGTAAGGAAACTATGGTATCATCATTTGTGACAGTTGTCTTATTCAGTAGATTATATGCAAAAGATGTAAAGCCATTCTTATATATTCTTGGACTATAACCAGTATCCACCAATATATTGCCGTAAATTTTATGTTTGATTCTTAGGACCTTGGCTGGAAAGTTCACTTTCCTTGACTTTTCATTTTTATAGAGAAGCCTTATGTTATTGGTGCAATAACCACATTCATAGAATTGCACACAGTCAATATTGTTCTTTGTACCATTTTGCATAGTTTTCCACCCCCCCCTCTTTTATTGGCACGAGAGGTTGATAGCCAAGTATCTCTTTCGCCTTACTTATGTCTAATGTCTGAGTAAAACTAAGGGTCATAAGGGTATATTTTGTTAGAACCGGTTCTTTTTTTTCATCGGTAAATGCCTATGAAGCCATTCACTGATTGCCACAATCTTAGATAGGAGAGAATAGCTGACTCTTAAATAATTGGCCTTCACTTCAATCCCTTTAAGAAACATACTCAGAATTTCCTTAAATGGCATTGGCTCACCATTGGTGATGTTGAAGGTGTGTCCATCAGCTTCTTTCACAGTCATAGCCAAAAACAAACTATATGCCACATTCTCAACACATGTGATATCAATTAATTGCTTACCTTCATTAACAAGTGGGATACCCACTTTGTGATTTGCCCTAAGTAACCTTGGAATTAAGCTTGGATCTCCGACCCCCCCAATAAGCCCTCTTGGCCGGATAATAACTTTTTCTATATGGCTGTACTTGGCTTCTTTGACTAAGGCTTCTGACATCAACTTGGTCTTAATATAATTGTTGAGATTGTTGTCTTTGTTATAGTCCTCTTCCTTGATGTCTTGCTTATGGGCAGGGGGGGATGTATAAATACTTGGTGTTGACACATAGACAACCCGCTTGATTCTATTGATACGGCATGCATCCATCACATTCTTTGTCCCAACAACATTGGCTTCATAGAATTCTTCATATGGACCCCCCCATGCAGATGAAAGTGCACCACAATGAATGACATAATCACATTCACTGGTTGCCATAAGTAAGTCTGTTAGGTTCTTAAGGTCACCATTAACAAAAGTCACACTTTCTGACTCTAGAGCATTTCCTTTATCTTCATTGCGACCAAATGCCACAACGTTATAGCCTTTTTCTTCCAGAAGCCTAACAAGGTAGCCTCCTAAGAAGCCCGTTGCCCCCCCAGTAACACAGACTTTCGCCATACCATGACACACCTTTCTCTATCTCTATAGGTCCACTATAAACCAGTATTGTTGAGATTAAGTCACTTTTTCTTTACCAAATTATTAACAAATTTTATGATTTTAGTCTTTTTTGTTTACAAGATAAATGCTGACACTTAACACAATTAGGCTAAGAACCACCATAATAGATAATTTCTCATCCACAAATACAATCGACGAGATTATAGAGCCAAAGACAGGCACTAAGAACATATAGACTGTAACAGAAGAAGCGTTGTACTTGTTAATTAAGTGATACCACAGAACAAAGGCCACTGCTGATAGAAATGCCGAGTATATAAGTAAGACCACCGCAAATGGTGTGAACTGTAGATGGAAACCGCCAGCACCGATTAAGCCAAATCCAAGAAGCATTAGGCTCCAAGAATCAGCTGATGCATGTTCAGCCTAGTTGATGGAATGGTCTTTAGCGCTTTCTTACCATATAAGATGGCAAAAGCATACGCTAAGGAAGATATGAGCAAAAAAACCTTCCCCCCCCTCATGCTTATCCCCCCCACTTGAAAGCCACCACCGGCAACCTTGTCCACATTGGCTAGAACTATCCCACCTATACCAAGAATTAGCCCTAGAACTTTTCTTCTTGTAATCTTATCATCATGGGTTAGTAGGTGGGCAAGAATTAAGACCATAAAGGGTTTGGATGCATCAATAAGGACTGCTTGATAGCCCCCCCTGTGTTACCAACACCCACATAGAAAAATAAATACTGCATGGTGGTGTTTAAGAGCCCAAAAATAAGGACTGTCATCCATGCTTTGCCTTTGACAAAGACGACCTGTCCTTCACGTACCTTAATCACTATTAAAATAAGAAGGCCTGCAATGAGAAAACGAATTCCTGCAAGCACCAACCTATTGTATATGTCATCTGATGGAATCTCTAACAATCTATAACTGGTTTTTAGTACAGGGATTGAAGTCCCCCCCCATAAGAAGCAGCACAAGGCTGCTTGTAGAATCATTTGAATTTTGCCCGATTTAAGTATGTTGAATTTTTTTGTCATTGATTTATGTTTTCTTTCTGCTGGGCTTTTTTGCTAAGTTTATGAGCATACATCTTCTGATCTGCCTCTTTGAATAGTGTCTCGTAATCATAGCCTTCTTTTGGCTTGTTCTCATGATAGCCCCCCCTACTAAACTTAATATCAAAGCCTAGTTCTTCCACTGCCCTCTTCTCAAGGTAAGTACGAAGGGCTTTGTCATATGCTAGTATCCTTATATCATCGATTGAATCTGTCACCACAATGAACTCATCCCCCCCTGCATACCTGCCAATAATCTTGGCTGTTTTGAAGACTTCACCAAGACCTTCTGCAAATAATTGAAGGGCAAGATCTCCCTGATAATGGCCATGGCTATCATTAATAACTTTGAAGTCATCAAGGTCAATCATCATGAGTCCAAAGTTCTGTTTACTGGCTATCAAGTGTTCAATCATGTCATCTAATCGTTGCCTACTGGATAGATTGGTCAGATAATCCTTGTCTGTTGAAACCGTTTCAAGGAAAATATATGAAACGACTAATGTCACTGCCATGGTTGGCCATAAGATGAATATACCATAGATGGCTACCTGTAACGCCGCAGCGATGGCAGGCATACCTATAAATAGCAAGATGGCAATAACCACTTCCTTCTGAATCTGATGTCTATTGGCAATGGCATGAATCCATAAGTATATGAGCAAAAGAGAATTCATCAGAACAGTTAGCCACATAAATGGCTCTCTCTGATAGACATTAGACTCACTAACTGAGAATATAAAAGGTGTAAAGAAATTAATGATGATAAAGATTGTATTGAAGATCATTGGTTGAAGATAATACCAACGTTTACGAAGTCGTTCTATAGATTTGTGCATATGGTAATCCACATAGGAGGCCCAAGCACAAGTAATAAGTGGTGATAACCAAGAAAGTACCATATTACTTGCATAGTTGGCATACCAATTGAATGTGCCTTCTTTCAAATCAAATGTCCAAGACAAGACTTCAAGAATAAGCATCATAATATTAATCAGAATCAAAATCTGAAACAACCTAAAAGATGTGTTAAGGTTGTCATTTCTATACCTTATGGTGATGAACATAATTAAGAGCATTGCTGCTGAAAAAAAACTAATATCAAATCTTAAAAAAGTCTGCATATAGAGCCATCCAATCTAACATAATCGCTTTATTATAACACAGAAGCCTTAGTCACCCAATAGAATCTTCACTTCAACCTACGGTTCAAGTCTCGGCCAATTTCAGTCTCGTTATCACCTATAGGTTGGAATTCACCATAGCCAACACAAGCAAGTCTTGCCCCCCCATCAATCTTATGGTAGTCAATCATATATTTGCCTACTTCAACTGCTCTGACAGCGGATAGCTCCCAGTTACTTGGTAGGTCTTCGTACTAATAGGCACATTGTCTGTATGACCTTCAATGTAGACTTTGTTGCTACTGATTGCCTCTAAGGACATAATCTCACCAATCATATTAAGCATAGGATAAGAGTCCTCACCAATCCTGGCTTCACCACTTTCAAAAAGGGCCTCGCCTGGCATTGTAATCATGACATGGTCATTGGTAATCTCTAGATGGAGTTGTTCTGAATTGATATAAGCATTGAATAAAGATAAGATATCCAGGGATATTGCATCAACTTCAGCCAAAGTCCCACCTGAGACTATAGTCTCTTGACCGCTAGTGTTATCAGTACTTGCCATGGCTGTAATGGTCGTTTGACTTAAGATGTCATCACCAATGTGGTCCAGTTGGTTAACACCATTTTGAATGATATCACCTTCAACAATGGCTGGACCACTTTTTAGAATATCAAATGATTGACTAAGAGAGGCAATAACCTCCTTGAATTTGTGGGTGTCCACACTTGACATTGAGAAGAGCAGGACAAAAAAGCACAACAATAAGGTAACCATATCCCCCCCGTAAGTGCCCATCCAAGCTGGTAAACCAGATTTTTGCTCAGAATTTTGTTGCATAGAAGTCACTCCTTTACATACATATGGTTGGCATGTAACTTCTTAATTATACCACTTAAGCAGGTATATTATCAAAACTCTCTAAATACTCCGGCAGTTCATCAACACTCATTGTCAGAGCATCGATTGTTTTGGCTTCTATGACACACCTAATCTCAAAGTTCTTGCAAAGCCAATATACCTGTTAAGCTGCATATCACCACTTCCAAGGGCAAGGTGGTGGTCTTCACCAATGGCATCATGAATATGCATATGAGTAATCTTGGAAAGGTTCTCTATGATAAAGTCTCTATCATTGCCAAAAGAGGAGAAATCGTGGCCAATGTCATAAGTCATGCCAATATGGTCTTGATTGATTAGTGACTGAGCGCTTTGCTTGGCAAAGTCTAAATTAAAGTCGCCTGTATTTTCAACGACCAGTCGAAGATCTGTGCCTGATAGTCGTTGTTCAATTTCTTGTCCAAATGTGTTGATATAATCTAGGTAACGCTCGACGTACTTATCGTATATGTATACTTTCTGATTAGGTAAAGTAAAGAGTACACCTTTTTGAAGATGCATATTAACGATTGGGCTTCCTATGGAAGCAGCAAATTCAAGGGTCTTATGGACCAAAGAGACATTCACATCTCTAACTTCTTTTTGAAAATTAGCAATATCCAAATTATCGGCCATATGGAAGGTAAAATATATACCATAAGTATCCATTAGTCGTATCAATTCATCTTTATCCAAAGCTTCCACCTGATATTCAGGCATATTCATGTTAATCTCAACAAATTCTAATCCTAGTTCCTTACATAACTTTACATTCTCTTCTAAGCTGTCTAGCTCTAATAGTGTGGGCATTCCAAAATGAAACATATAGTCTCCTTGTCTTACATAGTCATAACTTGACTATCTCTTCTTCGTCATCGTCTTTTTTTGTCAGGGACTATCTTAACACGCTACTGTAATGTTGTGAAGTGATTAGTGTTAATTCTTTGTCGATTTGTTGCATGTGTATAATGAAGAAGATACCACCCCCCCTTAAGCCTTGTGTAATATTCACCGCCAAAGAGTGGTATCTTCATTAAGTTTTAACTGATCTTATTTTAACTTATCTAGTCCTAATTGCACTATTTTGTGACTTGAGTTTAATAGAATAACTCGGTTTGCTTTTCACCTGTAATTTGATGGCCTCTTTACTTAATGTTCCAGTCTCTTGAGAAGTAGAGTCACATCCGCAACCTCCACTGCCACAGCCACATTCTTCTGCTGTGACTAAACCACAGCCACACATACCGCTAGAAATGCTTGCGACAGACTGGCCATCCGTTAGGATATCTCTTTCATCAAAGCCTACACTGGTAATAGATGCAGTGACATCTCTTAAGAATTCATCGCTTCCAACCACATAGAAGTATGGGATACGACCAGTTGCAAACATAAGCTCCTGCGTAGCATAATCCAACTGCTTATAGAATTCACTCCTATGCTTGACATAGATAGACTTGAAAGTATTGTCATTACTTTCAAGCTCACTGAACTCATCATCATAGATGGTCCCTGTTGAATCAACGTTGATTTGTGTCATCCTTCCAACACCAATTGGATTTTTCTCATAAGCTTTGATCAAAGACCGCATTGTTGCAATACCAACGCCGTTAGACAATAATAGGGCCGGTCTTTCATCTCTTAACAAAGTAAAATGGCCTCCTGGACTTGTAATCTCAACGAAATCGCCAACACTTAATCTGGCCATTTCTTCTTTGTAATCACTCCGCTCATCTCTTATTCTGGTTGTGAATCGAATCACTTTCTCATTTGGTAAAGTGGCATAAGAGAACTTCTTACCTACCACATGACCCGCTATGTCAACAAAGAGCTTGGAACTATCGCCCTCTCTCCATGATAAAGGCTCTAAACTTGCAAAATCAAAACTGTATGTGTTGTCATTATGTTTAACAGTATCAAGTAACTGTAGAACTTGTTTCTCACCCGATGAACAGGCACATGCCATAATCATCCCTCCTTAATTGCTATGCTGATTGCCAGAACCACCTGATAATGGTTCTCAATTAAGAATTATAGCATGACATAGAAAAGTGGTCAAGACGAAGTCTTTATTCGTCTTTGACCACTATATGGTTTAATATCTATTAAGCCATTAATTCCTGAATAAGCTTCTGAATTTCACCAACTACCTCATCCACAGCAACTTTCTTCTGGATGCTCTTATCTCTTGTTACAACTTCGATAACAGATTCCTTTAAGTTTCTAGGACTAACAATAGCCCTTAGTGGGACACCAAGTAAGTCAGCATCAGAGAACATAACGCCTGGGCGCGCTTTTCTGTCATCATAGATGACTTCAACACCAGCGTCTAGCAAGTCAGTATAGAGCTTGTCGGATACAGCACGCGTCTCTTCGTCATTAGACTTAAGACAACATACGTGAACTTGCCATGGGGGGGCGATTGACATTGGCCATATTGGACCATACTCATCATGTTTGGCTTCACATACAGAAGCTGCAAGACGTCCAACACCAATACCATAACAGCCCATAATTGGGTTCTTACGGTCATTGTCTGCATCCACATAAGTCATACCCATTGACTCTGTATATTTCGTTCCAAGTTGGAAGATGTTCCCAACTTCGATACCTCTTTGAATTGAGATGGTCTCTTTACTACACTGTGGACAGATTGAACCATCGACTACAGTTGCTACATCAACATAAGTAACTTCTCCGTAATCTCTAGCTATGTTAAAGCCTGTCTCATGGTAATCCACTTCATTAGCACCCGTAATAAGTGAGTCAATGCCTTCAAGAGACTTGTCAAAGAGAACTGTTGCTTTATCATCCATGCCCACTGGTCCAATGAATCCTGTTACTATACCAGATTCTTCAGTAATAATTGCTGGATGACATTCTTCTTTAAGGTAATTGTTAAGCTTTACATCGTTCACATCAAGGTCACCGCGAATGAAGACAATTACATAAGCATCATCGGCATTCTTTTGATAAACAACAGCCTTACAAGATTGCTTGATATTACTTCCTAGGAAATCCATCACTTCTTCTATAGATTTTGCATTAGGTGTGTGTACTTTAGTTAATTCCTCAGTAGGGAATGTATCATTCTTCACAATATGATCAGCAGCTTCAAGGTTAGCGCTGTAATCACACTCAGTACATATAGCCAGTGAATCTTCACCAACCGGTGTCAGTAGCATAAACTCATGAGCCACTTTACCACCCATCATACCTGAGTCAGACTTAACCGTAATAACTTCCTCAATACCAGCTCTGGCAAAGATTCTGTTATAAGCTTCAAGACATCTGTCATAGTATACTTCAAGGTCTTCTTGTGATGTATGGAATGAGTAAGCATCCTTCATTGTGAATTCTCTTACTCTAATCAGACCAGCTCTTGGTCTTGCTTCATCTCTGAATTTGGTTTGAATCTGATAGACCATGAATGGGTATTTTGCATAAGTATTTCCATATTCTCTAACAAGATGTACTGCCGCTTCCTCATGGGTCATTCCAAGTACCATTGGGCTTCCTGTTCTATCTTTGAATCTAAGGAGTTCACTACCTACAGTCTCATAACGACCAGACTCCTCCCAAAGTGAACCAGGTAGTGCTACTGGAAATAGGACCTCTTGGCCTTCAATCTTATCCATCTCTTGACGGATAATATTTTCAATCTTAGTTGTCACTCTCTTAAGTGGTGGGTTGCTTGAGAAGATACCGTTGGCAACGTTCTTCATATAACCACCTTTAATCATCAATGCATGACTGTCAATAACACAATCTGCTGGTTTTTCCTTAAATCTTTCTCCAACTAAATTAACTAATCTCATTATTTCCTCCTTGTGTGGGAACTTCTTCTAATAAAAAAAAGCCCTAAGCTATTAATAGCTTAGGGCGAATTGGTTGATCCGTGGTACCACCTAAATTCAGATTACTCTGCACTCGTAGATACAAAACTTATGTTTGATATCAGGTCCTGTAACGGGGGGGACTACCGGTATATCTTATATGGATACACACTCAAAGACAGGTTCAATGCACCATCATGAAGATTCTCACCAACCATCTTCTCTCTACAAATCCAGTGCAACTACTAGCTCTTCTCAACGTTTTACTCGTCATTTAGTCTAGCATGATTTATTGCTTTTGGCAAGAATTTCAATGAGAAAGTGAATTAGACCCTATCTATAGAAGAATTCTCTATCAAGTATCTCATGTAAAGAATTTCCTATTTTTCCAATGACACATCCATTCTTTTTCTTTGTTAAATGTGATAGAATTAATGTAGATCAGCTGATATCAGCGAATATGCATATTCCTATCATCTATTGAAAGGAATGAAAATAATGAATTCTAAAGAACGTATACGTGCAGTTTTGTCCCATCAGATACCTGACAGACTGCCGTCAACTATGCAATGTGTCGAAACAACATGGGAAAATCTACATAAACACCTCAACATGACGACCAATGATGAGGTTATGGATTATCTTGACATCGATACACGTATCATGGATATTCCTCCCTATATTGGACCTGAATTACCTACTTATGTTAATGATGAAGGCGAAACTGTCCATACGCACCCATTTGGCTATGAATACATCAACAAGTGGAACGGTGTTGAATACAATGCCCACTTCATCTCAACACCATACCAAGATGTAAAATGCATCGAAGATATCGAGACCTATGAAGGATGGATTAACCCAGATTTGTTTGAATATGATGCAGTTAGAGAATTTTGTGACAAACATACTGACAAAGCAATCCGCATCGGCTGGCCAGGACCTTATCAAGTTTTCACCCTATTATATGGAACCCAAGAATTCTATATCAAGATGATTGAAGAACCCGAATTGATTAAAGCAATGCTGAATAAGTATTGTGACACTGTTCTTGAAATGTATGAGCGAATGTACGTTGCTTCTGGAGATCGTATAGATATTATTCGTTGCTGTGATGATTATGGAACGCAGAACGGTCTGCTCATTGGTCCACAAATGTGGAAAGAATTTTTCGAAGAAAACACAAAAAGATTTGTGGAACAAGCTCACAAACACAACTGCTTCTACATGCAGCATTCTTGCGGGGGGGCTATCAGAGAAATAATACCTAACCTAATAGAGTGTGGCGTGGATGCTATCGAACCAATCCAGAAAGTTATTGGTCTAGAGCCAGCTGATCTTAAAGAAAATTACGGTGACAAACTTATATTCCAGGGTGGTGTAGATACACAAGGTGTGTTACCTCTTGGAACAGCAGAAGAAGTACTAGAAGAAACCAAAAAGGTTGTCAGTGAGTTCAGTAAAAATGGCGGTTATATATTGGCACCAAGTCAGGATTTCGAAGGCGATGTTCCTATAGAAAATATCCTAGCGCTCTACAACGTTCGTAAGACACTCGTATAAAACAAGAATTGGCAAAAGAGGTGTTAGCGTTATGAAGCAACAGCTTAGCAAAAAAATCCTACAATTTCAATGTTCCTCATGACATCTTTCACATAACGTCTAATACAAATGACAATGACCTGCTGCTAACGATTAATAGGGCAGGTATTGTCAATTATACTGACAGAGACTTCCACATCGGCCGTGATGGCACATATAAGTACAGCGTCATTCATTGTATCATTCATGGTCGTGGAAAGGTCTTATTTAGAAATAAAACTTATGAAATTACTGAAGGTCAACTCTTTGTTTTACCTAGTGGCGAGGCCCATGAATACTTTACAGATCCATCCGCCCCCCCCTAGGTATTTGTTGGATAGAGTTTTATGGCAGTAATAGCAGAGATATCGTTAGAAAAATCGTTGATAATGGCCTTGTTTATGACGGGGGGGCCGTCTTTGACGCTGTTCTATCACTTTGCACACAAGCCATCATACGACTAGACCTAAGAAGTCAATTCATCGAAATAAGCAATCTGCTCTACAACATACTTACAGAGTTGATAAAAACCTCTGAATACCTGAACTATGTTGATGCTAAGAGAACAGGTTTTGCAGAGATTCTTAATTTCATAGACAACCATTTGGATCAAAAGTTATCCATTCAAACACTTGCAGAGCAGTTTGGTTACAACACATCTTATTTTGCCAGAAAGTTTGCTTCTGATTTTGGTATCACACCAGCAAAATACATACTTCAACAGCGTATTGTTATGAGTCAGAATCTCTTACTAGGAAGTAATCAGACCACAGAAGAAATTGCAAACGCTGTAGGTTTCTACGACGCAAGTCATCTTATTGCAAAATTCAAAGAATCTGAAGGCATAACGCCCCCCCACAAATATCGCAGGCAAAATACAGGTCTGTCAACTCGAAAGCCTTTTTGATTATTTCACCCCCCCAGCAAGGAAGCCGTGGAAACGATGAAGACCTTTACCTTCAGCCATTAATGCACACCCTATTGTTAATTCAATGTTGTTCTCCATACAAAACTCTTCTGTCTTATCATCAACCATTCTCTTTGATTGAACCAGCACTTTCTTTACACCTTGTTCATTAAGTTCTTCAATAGCCGTCAGCACTTTTTCTTTCCCAACCATAACACAGGCAATATCAGATTTGTCAGGCAGCTGTGAAATACTGTTATAGACTTTGACATCATAATCCCCCCCATCAGCGTTCTTATTGACTGGGTAAACCTTAATGCCAGCATTGGTCAAATCCTTGGCAACCGCTCTGCTAAAGCTGTCTTTGTTACTTGAATACCCAACAAGTATTGTTGACCCATCCTTAAAATAATCTTTGCTTATTTTTTTTCATTCTACTGTTACCTCCTTATTTGTAGGCTCCTGCAACATAAACAAGAACCAATATACCACCATGGCTATAAGATTGAAAAAGAATATCATAAGGCTCCACATGACTTTTTCATTTGTTGTGAAAGCCTCATTACGTACCGCTTCGACAATAAAGTATATACCAACACCCATTAGAACTAAGAAGAATACAATCTCAAGAACAATAAAAGACATCATTCCTGCCATTATAGACAGTTCATTACCACTTTCAAAAGCAATTGTCTTAAACATAGAATCCATAAAGCCCATCATACTTATAAAAAACAAGATAAGCATACCAAATGGCAAAGCAAGAATCACACCTGTCCAAGTCTTCTTGTTAGATCTAGTAATATTTAACTGAATCCTTAGTTTGTCTTCTGGTTTGAAATAAACATACATGAAAAGATAAACAATCATGGTAATTGAACCAAAAACAAACAAGAGGACTGTCCACAGGTTCTTACCACTTGGGCTTAACTCATCATTACACCTAGCCAAATAGATGTAGTAGGTCATTAAGGCAATGTTGACTATCATAAAAAAATAGGCTGAAAATCATGCTTGCATTCATCAGCGAACTCATCTTACTTAGTATGGCTAAATCATCTGCCTGACTCCCTACCATCATACTCATCATAAAGGATATGTAGAATATGACATAAACAGCCGTTCCAATAATTGGTGTCAATGTTGCTAATGTCAAATATACTTTTTTTTCATTTTTTTCATCTCCCTCAACTATTTCTATCTATTTCAGTCAAATTATCCGTCTACTTGTCCTACCGCTTCATCACAAGTCCAGTGGTCCATGTCTCACCTTCAGCGTTCTCTTTAGCAGAATCTGATGTGATTATATCAAGAATCTCAAAGCCCTCAATCTGTTCAAGCAATGCTCTGAGCTTTTCACTTGAATAACAGGTAAAGTTTCTAACACCATCCACAAAATTCTCTTCTCTGTTCTTAAATGACATGTGGAAAACACCTTTTGACTTTAGCATTTTTTTTGGTATTTTCTAAGGATATCCAGCATATTTTCCTCTGGAACATGGAGCAATGATGCCGATGCCCATATGCCATCAAATTTGATGTCACTTGTATAATCTTCAAATGTTGATAGAACCACTCTATCACCAATCAATGCTCTTGTATGCTCAACCATCTTCTCAGAAGCATCCACAGCATAAACATCGTAACGCATTTGGCTAAACCTTTTGGAATCTCTTCCAGAACCACAGCCTAAGTCAAGAATTCGCCCACCTTCTGGTATATGTCTTGTGAAATTGTGAATCATTTGGTCGATATCAATGTGAAATGTTCGCTCAATAAACGCCTCAGCGTTTGCATTGTAATACTCGTAACTATGTGTCACTCTACTACCTCCGTGTTATTTCTTATTTGATATAACTTTCCCTCAATGACAATTATACCTTATAAAAGGCCATAAAAAAACAATACCTCGAAGGATATTGTTTAATTACATTGATGCACTCTATATATTTATATCTATCTATTCATTCTCAATAATATCCTTAAGTCTTTTACCCATCTCAACCACTAAATCAACCACTAAAGCGTTACCCATGCAGAAGTAACGAAAGCGCTCTGACATACCCGTATCTGTCCAGTTATCAGGAAATCCATTTAGTCTCTCACATTCAACTGGTGTTATCTTACGAAGCTTGCCAGTCTTTGGGTCTTGTATGATATGAGTGCTTCGATTGGCAGAAGCCTCACTGGTTAACATTGTTCTTGAGGGCCTATCAAGTGGATCAGGAAAAGCTATAGCCCCCCCTTCTGCAAAGATGTACTTGTGACCATCCCTGTGGGTACGCTCAATTCGTTTGGCACCTTTCATATAGCGCCACTTATCCAGTTCTCCATCTAAATTGTATTTCTTATCCACACTTGGTTCAATAATATCCCCCCCAAGTAAGGTTTTCTCTTCATCAGCAAGTTCAGCTGGAGTTAATTGTTCTGTGTAAAGCACATCACCAGATAGGCAACCTGCATTGTTAAATTTAGCATGGAATCTGTCCGATAGATCCATAACATCTTCGTATCTAAAATCGATGGCATCATCAAGGCTTGATGTCTTCTTAGTGGAATGGGCAGGGAACATATTCTGGAAGAAACCTTCACTAACAACCAGCTCTTCAGCTTGCTTCAAACGCATGCTTTGTCCGTATTTGGTGTCATTCTTGTAAGCAAAGATAAAGACTCTACGACGTCTTTGTGCGTAACCATATTCGGCAGCATTAATCACACGCCATTCTACAGAATAGTTCAGTTCCTTAAGGCACCAGAGAATAATGCCAAAATCTCTACCCCCCCTTTGTTTGGCTGGAGATTTGAGCAATCGGTCTACATTCTCAAGCAAAACAAAAGGTGCTTCTTTCACTTTGAGAATCTCATAGATGTTCCACCATAGAACACCCTTCTTACCTTGAATACCCTTGGCCCCCCCAGTTGAAGCAACACTATAATCCTGACATGGAAAACCACCCACCAACAATGAATGATCAGGCATGGTTTCTACATCCACCTCATTAATGTCCTCATTGGAATGAGCGTCACTTTCACCAAATCTTGTAATGTAGCAATTGAAGGCATCTTGAGCTTTGCGGCTTGGCTCCCATTGGTTGGCCCATACTGTTTTATATTCTTTTGAAGCGCGCTCAAGGCCTACTCTAAATCCACCTACACCAGCGAACAATTCAACAACTGTTTTGTCCATCTCTCATGCCTCCATGATAACTTTTCTTATCTCAATTACACCAATCAATTGATTTTCATACTTGCGCTACTCACCAACTGAACTATGCATATATCCACGTAACATATAGCGAACGATCGTTCCCTCTAATAATATCAGATCCCAACACTTACGTCAATGAAACACGTCACATAATCTTATTTATATCAAGCATCATCACATTCATATATCAAGCATCATCTGATCCGATATCCGCTTCTCTATCTCAGTTGCAATGTAATGATTGTTTAACCAGAAGCTCATTTTCTTAGCTCGACCACCCTGAGGTGTCACCATGGTATCTTCAGCATTCTTTGCCTTAGGTCTTATATGGCCTACCGGATTGTCCTTGCTTGTCAAAAAGTGGTCATAATCACCTGCTTTAATCTTTGTCACCGTATCAAGCCATAGGTCATAATAATAGGTCACAAGATGTTCCATAGGCATATTCCAGTAAAAAGACGTGACATATTCAATCTCATCCAGTCCAAGCTCACCCTGAACTCTGTAGGGACGTTTAGCCCTAAAAACAATCCACAAATGTTTCTTGTTCTCAAATTTATCTTTGATGGTCGAGTCTTCCCACGCTTCTTTTGCAATCTCAACATAATCTATCTGTTCAAAGGACATAGACTCTTTTGGTATACCATCTGGCTTAAGGACAATGCATTTCTTCTCTATGCCCGACTTTTTCATTTCCTCTATCTCTGTATAAGGCTGTCCCATTAATTGTCCAATAAGTTCTTTTGTAAAAAGGTCCATAAAACTCTTAGATGACCTCTGTGTCTCTATATTATTGGTAGCCATAATCTCACTAATAGTCTTGCCTTCTAGATGCCCTAACTTCTCAAGAAGACGTTCATAGAAGGATTGCTCAGCCACCACATCACCACTTGGTGCCATGCCGTGTTGTCTGAGCCATATCTCTTCTGCTATGTAGTCCACATAGGACCGCTTCAGAGAAAAGGCTCGCTGCCTAGCCATTTCATCAGAAAAAGGCTGCGGCCTTGTGCTATGCTTGTTGGCGCCTTTGGTTGCCGCCCCCCCAAGGTACATCGTGTCACCCTCTGACAAGAGATGGGCCTCACCGTCAAGGACTTTTTGCCTGATTGTCAGCCAGTCCTTCTTGATGACCTGCATATCTTTGTCGCTAGGTTTCCACAGGCCAATCAGCTTGAAGACCTGTTCATCCACAGATACGCCACTTTCATGTAAATAAAACATCAGTAGAAGCTGGAGTTTCTTTCTAACAGTGGCACTTTCCCACACTTCATCAGCCAAAGTATCATAGTCAATCATTGTAATATTAATACGTTCTTTTACAGATAAACCTTCACGTTTGATGTGAAGTTCTGAATTCGCTTTTGCTTTGACGTTCTTTAGAGGACTGACCTTCAGTTCTATACCAGCCTCAACAAAATCCGCTTCTTGCCTTGAATTAATGGCATAACCAAAGAAAGATTCCTCAATCAACTGGCCCAGTTTACCTTTGCCACCTCGAAGACTATAAGCCTTGTCTTCACCTGATTCGAAATCTTTATATGAGCGATTCTCAAGTTGTCGTGCATAGGATTCTATGGATATAGGATCTTGTTTATCAAATAATGCCATGACATGCTCCTTCAAATAACAATCTATTCTAACATGTTTTGAAGGCAAACAAAAGGACTACCTGATGTCAGATAGCCCAATATTTGGCCAGTTTTCTTTCAATCTTCTTCAGCTATAACGACATCTGCTGGTTCCACTCTAGGTTCTTCACCAGTGGATTCTAACTGTGCCACCTTTTGTTCCAACGCCTCAATTCTCTTAGTATATCCACTTAACTTCGAAAATGCTACAAGTGCAATAAAAAAAACCAACAAATCCAAAAAATTCCATAACATACCCTCCATATTCTCTATTATAATTCCAAAAGAAAGACTGTATATTAAATAGTGATAGTTATAGTTACATTAGTGCATGGAATATTGTGGGATGATATGTAATTTTGGTGGGTTTTAAGTATTCACAACTTCAATCACCTTATGCTTGATTTCCTCAAATCGATCATCATTGTAATGCCTATCATGTTCAAAGAAGTACTGAAGGTACTTAATACCTGCTACAACCTCTTTATCAGTGATATGACCATCTAACTCTGAGACAGGCGTAGAGCGTAAATCAATGTCAAAAACCAAAATCACATAGTCAATAAATAACTTTTGAAGTTCAAGTGAATCACTAGCTTTTCTCATCTTACGAACCAAGCCTCGCTTGATATCTTTGGTATATAAATACCAACTTCTAAGACCAAAGCCAATCAGTAATATAATGACTAAGCCAATGACTACAAGAAATGTGATTACCACAACGGTCTTTGGCACACTTATTGTAATCATATCCTCATCTTTTTCATCATAGTTAACTTGAGAGACTATTAATGGTCCATTATTTATTTGTCCTGAATCAGACAAACCACTGCCTTCACGTGGTAGAACATTAATTTGTGTCCCTGGAATAATCAATTCCTTATAACTTTCACTGAGGCTATCAAAATAAGGAATCTTACCACCATCTATGGTCAATTCGCCTGATAACTTTGGTATTAGAATCAGCTCAAATTCTTTTGTGGCCTCGTAGCCTGTGATGCTTGCTCTAGAAGTCATACCTTTGTCTGTTTCATAAACTGTAAACTGATGATCAATGTCTAGATAATCTTTGATGCTATTGATGGCTTCTAGATTACCTGAACCTCTTATGGCCACCTCTAGTGTTAATGGGTCATCTTCACTAACTTGGTTATGATTATAGGATGCACTGATATCATAGACACCTGTCAAACCAGCAAAACCAACTGGTTGCCCGTCTGAAGGGACCTGTTTGACTGATATATCCACAGCTTCTGTATCAAGGTAAACCGCTTGTGAATTGCCAAACAAACCACCACTACCAATATTGGCCTGAAAGTCAAAAGAAGGGATGGTATAATCCCCCCCAGCTTTGGTAGGGCTCATAACAAGTTGTTTGACTTCAATCATCACATATTGCTGACCCCCCCCTATTGTCAGATAGCTAGGCTGATAATTACCATCTTCTGAAGATTCAATGACAAAGCCATCAACCATAATACTATTTAGGAAGGCAAAATCAGCAAGGTTATGCATAGAGTACAATTCATAAGTAATAACAGCTTTTTCACCAAGATAGATCTCCTCATCTGCTACCACAGTTCTTATGAATACTTCCTCAGCTGTTTCATCAAATGATGCATCACGTTCTGTAACTGTTATCTTGGCAATATTGGATTCATATAAGTCATCTCCAACTTTAATCACTGCCTTTAGAGTCTTAGGTCCCACTTCTTTGGCTTTGAGTGTATAGATGACACCAATCTCTTTAACTGTAACACCGTTAACCATGCTTGTGGAATTGGTCTGTTTGGTGGACACCACTTCAAATTCATCTAGTCCCCCCCCAAAAGAAACAATCTCAGCTTTGCCATCTGGATTCCTTAGTATCAAAGACACTTGGGTACTAACCCCCCCCATCTGAATGGAATCTCTATCTATTTCAATCAAAACTTCTGTGTCCTCACCTGCAGCCATTACAAGACTTGTAGATGTCATAAGAACTAGCAGTATCATAGCCAATAAACGACTTATAGATTTTATGAACTTACTATAGCTTTTACCAATCATTTTTATCACCTTGACCTTGCTGTTCTATCACTTGTTGGTTGTTCTTAAGACTTTCTTGTTCTTGATTCTCAAGCATCTGGAGAATCTGATTAATGGCTTGTTCATCTTGTGACAAAGTTGCTTCACTCTCTTGATTGTTCTGTGACTCTGAGTCTTGGCTATTATCATCGTCTGATTCTTGACTTTCTGATTCCTGTGAGTCACTGTCCTCACTGTCTTTCGAGTCCTGATTTTCTCCGTTTTCTGAGTCCTGATTAACGCCATCTTCTGACTCCTGATTATCGCCGTCTTCTGACTTCTGGTCTTCTCCAGATTCCTCATTGTTTTCTTGGTTTTCTTGGTTCTCCTGGTTTTCCTGCTCTTCTTCCTGTTCTCTTGTTACCCATTCATAGTTAAACTTAATCTCTCTAGGTTCTGGATTCTCATAGATGCCCTGGCTATAAGACTTAATTGCACTTTCAACATCACCAGCCCTGTAATAGGCATTCCCCCCCATTAACATGGCATCAGCGCCACCAGTTTTTAGCGTTTCCACCGCTTCAGCATACTTTCCTTCATTGTAATAGCCAACCCCCCCATCCGCCAATGCATGGTCCATAGCTGTTGGTCCAAAGAAGAGAACCCATAGGCCAGATAAGATGAACATCACACCACTTATAAGAAGAATTTGTTCAAGTCTCTTTTTCCATTTGTTCTGACTGCTCATACAATAGACCTCCTATCCGGCATCTTTATAGCCAGCATGATCAAGAATAGTCCAAGACCAAGGGACCACTGAAAAAGTTGTTGGTATTCCTTCACTTTTCTCGTTGTTGTTTCATCACGTTCAAGGCCCTCAAAATCAAGAAGCAAATTGTTCACTTCACTTATGCTTGGGCTTGAATTATAGTATCTGCCATTACTTAGATTGGAAAGTTCTGATAATAAGCCAGGATCCAATCTGGTCATAATCAAGTCACCCTTGTCGTCTTTTTTTTATAATCAATAACGCTCTGACCATCACTAGAGATTACAGGAATCAAACTGCCTTCCTCAGTTCCAATACCCACAGTGTATATTCTTACATCTGATTTCTTGATGATGTCTTCGATTTTATTCATGTTAATGTCATGCTCTTCACCATCGCTAAGAATCAATAGAACCTGGCTCTGACTTCCCGCTTCACCAAAGGAGTCAATAGCTAAAGATATGGCCTGAGAAACATCTGTCCCACCACCACCAATAAGGTCTGTATCTATGACACTAAGGAACATTGAAGCTAGGTTATAGTCATCAGTAAGGGGGGGCATCTGAATGTAAGCTGAAGAAGCATAAGGTATAAAACCAACTCGGTCACCACCAAGTCCATTCATCAACTCTTCCACCACTTTCTTGGCCCTATCGATTCTAGATGGCATTATGTCAGTGGCCAACATGCTTTTTGAAGTGTCAATGAGGACATAAATATCAAGGCCATCACCCTTGACCTCTGTGACACCAACCTCACGCCTTGGCTCAAGCAAAGACACGAAGACCAATGACAAACCAAAGCCAAGAAGCAACCACTTAATGATAGATCGACGACCTAGACCATTTAGATTTAGTGTTTTAAGTATTCTGTTTTTCTTCCTGACGCCATAAGCAATCAAGACACCAATCATTATAGGAAGGAGGATAAACCACCATTCACTAAGATTGCCAAATTCTAATGTTCTTATCATATAAGACCTCATTAAACGTTGAGTCAGACTCAAATAATTATGGTATTTGTATATAGTAATATCTCTTAAAGAAAAATCCAAGCAATAATACACCCAAGCCAATCTTAATCAAATCAAAAGCCAACTCGTCGTATAACCTGAATTCTTCTCTGTCAAAATCTGTTCTTTCCAAGTCATCAATTTCTTTGAATATTTCATCAAGAGATTCCCCCCCATCCGTTGCCCTATAATACCGACCATCCGTCGTCTCTGCTATGGACTTTAGCAATGGTTCATTAAGACCACTATCCACTGTCTGATACCTGATTTGACCAAAATAGTTATAAGGCAAGATGGTTTCATCTGTCCCTACACCAATTGTGTAGATTTTGATGTCAAGCTCTCTAGCCAGGTCACTTGCAGTCTCAGGATTGATAGCCCCCCCAGCATTGTTATCACCATCTGTTACAAGAATCATGATTTTGGACTCTGCTTGACTCTTCTTCAACCTGTTAACACCAACAGATATAGCCATACCAATGGCAGTGCCTTCTTCACTTACAGACTCGGTCCCAACCTCTAGAAGGGATTGTCTTACAACCTCATGGTCCAAGGTTAGTGGTATCCTTGTGTAGGCTGTACCAGCAAAGACAATAAAGCCTATTCGGTCATCATAACGCCCATCAATAAAATCTTTGATTGTCTTTCTGGCCACTTCCAAACGGTTAGGCTCAAAGTCAACAGATTCCATTGACCCAGACACATCAAGAACCATAGCGATATCAATCCCTTCACCTTTCATGGGCATGATGTTTGATGGCAACTGGGGGGGCCTTGCCATAGCTACAATCAAAACACATAAACCAATCGTCAGTAAAACATCGCCAATCCTATGTTTGATGGTTCTTGTCATCCCTGCTTGTCTTAGTAGGTTGACATTAGAATATTTGATTGTGCCTTCTTATGTTTCATAAACATGACTAAGGGAATTATAGGGAAAAACAGTAAAAAATACCAGCTTTCAAACCTCATAAACGCTCATCCTCATCTATCTCACTTAATTCTTTTTGTTTATCTACTTCAAGGATTGTATTAGCTTGACCTGCCAAGGCTTTAAGTGACTTAAGCATGGAATTATTTATTTCAACCACGTCTTGATTATTCTTATTACCTTCCTGGAAATGACCTTTATAATTCATAACATCACATTGGTGGAACCATTCTTCCATTTGGCCAGTCAATTCCTCTGAAAATATCTGGCTCATATGAGCCACTAATTCGGATGATGTAGCCCCCCCTACTAAGTTGAGCTTAAGTTCCTTGGATAAGTAGGTTTTGTAAGCAATACTCATACCTCCAAGAGCCAAAGCATCACCAAGACTCATTGACTCAAGAGATTGGTAAAATAGGTCTATGGCTTTGACTTCTTTTCTTTTCTTTTTAAAGGCCACCTTGATAATCCATAGAATTGCTGCAATTAGAAATACAAGGCCACTAGCAAACATCACAAGCCGAGCCGGCCATATGGGCAGCCTTTTGGGTGGGGGGGTCATATCCCCCCCTTCAAAGATGTCATCTCTATCAATCTCCTCTAATAGAGATTTAACTTCTATTAGGACTTTCTGATTCCCGACAGTCACTTCATAACTACCAGGTGTCATTGTCCTTAGTGTCAGCCTATAGACCTTGTCTAGTTCTACAAACTCAACCATTTCAAAAGCTTCAAAGATCTCTACAATCTCATCTCTAGAAACTTGATTTTTCATTACATCCAAAACAATCTGGTCGCCTACATAGATTGACCTGCTTTCAGCCAAAACCATGCCATGTAAAATACCCCCCCCACTTATGCTTACTATAGTTATTAATGCCAAGGCGAAGACTATAGCCCTGGTCATTTGGAAAAAGGACTGCCTCATTTTAAACATCATAAGCCACCTCTTCCCTTGAAATAAAGTCTAAGGCGTTTGACATAATCTTCATCTGTATAGACCTGTATCACATCACTATAAGGCACAGCTATGCTTTCCTTAAGTTTTTTCTTACCGCGTATATTGTCCAGTATAACAACTTCACCAGATTCTAAGTCTTCAAAGGTAAAAATGGCCCCCCCTTTTGGAATATTTTCTTCTGACCTATCTAGAACTCTAACCAGAACCAGATCATGTTTGCCTGACACCATCTTCAATGCTTTTTCGTAACCTTCATCCATAAAGTCAGATATCAAAAACACGATGCTGCGTTTTTTTCTCGATTTTTGAAAAGTACTTAAGGGCTTTCTCAATATCTGTTCCCTTATGTTTTGGCTCAAAGGTTAATATATTCTCAATAATTGATAGAACATGTCTTTTTCCTGTCATAGAAGGTATGGTCTTCTCTATTTTGTCCGTAAACATAATCATGCCGACCCGATCATTGTTTTTATTGGCAGAGTAAGACAGGGTTGCACCTAGCTCCGCTATCAAGTCCTTTTTACCACCGAATTTGTTGGAAAAGGACATGTCAATAAGCAAGAACATATTCAGTTCTCGCTCCTCACTGAACTGCTTGACATATGGCTTGTTGTGTCTGGCCGTTACATTCCAGTCTATGTTTCTAACATCGTCACCAGAATAGTATTCTCTAATGTCTTCAAAGGCCATACCTTTCCCTTTGAACCTGGAATGGTATTCACCTGAGAATACCTCTTCCACAAGTTTAGAGGATTTGATCTCTATATGACGTATTTTCTTAATAATCTCTTTGGATATCATAGGCACACCTTCTACATCATCTCAGTTACTAAACTATGCCACTGCGACTTCTTCTAGAATTTCTTTTATTAAATCTTCAGCTGTCATATCCTCTGCTTCTGCTTCATAAGTTAGAACAATTCTATGTCTTAGAACATCATATACCACTGACTTAACATCGTCTGGCATTACATAGTCTCTACCTTTTATGAAGGCCATGGCCTTGGCTGCCTTGATCAAGTTAATTGAGGCCCTTGGTGAGGCACCACAGGATATGTATTGTGAATTTTCTCTTGTTTTTAGAACGATATCAAGGACATAATCTTTGATATGTTGGTCAATGTAAACTTTCTCAACCATGTCTCTTAATGTATTAATGGTATCTCTGTCTAGGATGTTGTCAAGCTCTGGCTCTGTATAATCAGCATGGTAAAACGTTCCATAATAAGGCGTTCTTCATCTCTGCTTGGATAGCTACTTTGAGTTTAAGCATAAAACGGTCTTGCTGAGCTTCAGGTAGTGGGTATGTCCCTTGTTGTTCTAATGGATTCTGTGTAGCAATAACCATAAAAGGTTTGTCGAGTTCATATGTTGTATCACCAATGGTCACCTGCTTCTCCTGCATAGCTTCTAGTAATGCGGATTGCACTTTCGCTGGCGCTCTATTCACTTCATCAGCCAATATCAGGTTGGAAAAGATAGCCCCCCCTTTTTTTTGATGACAAAGTCCCCCCCTGTCTTTTGATAATAGATCTCTGTACCAAGAATATCTGCTGGCAGTAGGTCAGGGGGGGTAAACTGAATCCGTTTGAAATCAAGGCCAATCACATGGGCCAAGGTACTGGCTGTCAATGTCTTAGCTAGTCCAGGAACACCTTCGAGTAAAATGTGTCCCCCCCCTGTTAAAAGTCCTATTAGAATCCTACTGACCATATAGTCTTGTCCTATGATGACTTTACCAATCTCTTTTTTGAAATTCTCAATCCACTTTGTCGTATCAAAACTACCTGTTTGTTCCATACCTGTCCTCCTACTATTTTGAAACTCTATTTTCATATTGATTTAACTTATAATATTTACAAGATGATTCTGGGCAATAAAAATCTGCATACAATATCTATATGCAGATAATAATATAAACCATAATCATGGCAAAAATATGGCAAATCCATATTTTTGTAGCCAACTATGCAATATTCTGGTATAGGCCAAGTGCTAAAGTGGCAAAACCAATAAAAGTAATTGATTTTAATACAATAACCTTATAAGAATACTTATATAACTTCTGTTGTAATAACCCATAGGGAATTATCAGAACAAGTACTACTAGAAGCCATAAGTACCCTCCACTAAACAGCAATACGCCTAATGCAATAAGTGACATTAATCCATCTATGGTGCGCTCTCTCTTTTCAAAAAATGGACGATTTTCGACCATTTTAACATCTACCATAATAACCTTAACAAGTATGGTTAATACATAATAACTAACAATAGCAAGAATCATTACTAAGACAATAGCATTTTCCACACGGACTCTAGGTTCACTAATGTACAAAAATTGACTGACAGTGAACAGGACCGATAAGTGTAATCCTTGATCAAAGATAAAGTAGAGACTTTGAATTCGTTGAATGTATTTTTTTCAATCGTAACTTCATATAATCAATCAAAAAATGAATTGAAGCCACACATAGGGCTATAATAACACCTCTGACACCATAGAAGAAGCCCATTATAATTACCTTAATCATCCCAACAATCATAACGTGAATAAGGATTCCTTTAAGTGATTTAGCTTTCATTTCAGCAATCTTATTAAATTGAAATACAAAATCGCCCAGTAAGTGGGCCAATAAAAAGAGCAGTACGAATGTCGTCAAATCAATTACCTCTATTCACTGATTAGAATTTCACTAATCAGAATATCCTTATTATTCTCTCCCATAGTTACAAAGAACCCAAGTTCTGAAGCCAAAAGCCTAATATCTATAAATGATCTGTCATCCCACAGTCTTATATTGCTATCATATATGTTATATGTATAAACTTTATCTCGATATTCCACCGTCGCCTTTTTACTAATTACATCGTAATCCACTTTCGCTCCAAGTGACTCAGCAATCACTCTAATTGGGTAGTAGACCTTTTCACCTTCTAACATTGGTCTAACATCCTCAAATGTAATTGGCTCATCACCAATCATCACATCTATTTCTTCCGTTATCAGGGTATCAGGTATAGTGACATCATAATCAAATTCATAAGAACCATACTCTAGGGGGGGCATTTTTATAAGTCTATCATTCCAACGGTCTGCAATATAGAGTTCATCATTTGCAACCATGAGACCACTTGGACCATTTAAAGCACTGGTTTTTATGACTTCATTTTGTCCAGGAATTCCATTACCCATAAGTGTCTCAACATTACCATCAGGTTTAATCACCCTAACTGTATGATTCCAAGTATCTGCAATATAGATAAGTCCTTCATGAACAATTAGACTCTTTGGAAAGGCAAACTTAGATATATCGACGGGACCATCAACATAACCTTCATTGGCATAGCATCTTCATTGATAAGGTCTTTGACACCTGCAACCACCTCAACATAGCCATCCACAATTTTTTTTCACTTGTTGATTGCCTGAGTCAAGTATGTACATGGTATTATTCTCATCAAAATAAACGTCACTAGGTTCATTCAAGATATGAGTGTCTTCATCTACATTTTTTGACTCAAGTTCCATGGTTGTAACTACTCCATACTCATCTATAACACGAATACTATTATTAAGTGTATCAGCAACATAGATATGGCCAGTTGAACTAATTGCTATGCCTGATGGTTTATTAAATGCCGCGTATTGATTTGATCCATCCTTATTCCCAGAAGTACCAATTCCAGCCAAGGTACTCACAACACCATCACTAATTTTTCTAATGACGTGATTCTCAGTATCTACAACATACAAAATGTCCTCATCACTACAGATAATATCTCTAGGGCCATTGAAAAGTGCATCTAAGCTTTGACCATCTTTCAAACCTCCTAATGGGAAACCATAGATGTCTTTTTTGTCTTTATTACCAGCAAAAATTTCAAACCCATTTCCATCATCTACATCAATTGTATTATTTTTACTATCCACTACATAGACATGCCCCCCCTTCGAATCTTGACACATGCCCATGGGTTGATTGAATCCATCTTCAACCAATTGAGTGGTTAGCAAACTAACTTTCTCAGAGCCATAGCTTACGGTTGACGTTAAAATCAATAATATAATGATGTTATTTAGTATTCTTTTCATTTTGTCCCTCACTATTGTATTATGGTTTCAGTTTCCAGAAAATGTCGCCACTTTCATCAACTAGTTCAAAGTCTGTCTGTATGGCCTCATTGCCAGCCAAGTCAAGATTATAATTCTTTATTCTAAGCACATCACCAACAACCATACCTGATAAGTCAAAACTGTATAAGTCACCTTGATAACCAGCATCACCTACAATTTCTGTTGGTGTGCTAACAGTACCACTACCATGTTCAACTTTGATACCCTTGTCAATGGTCGTATCAAAAACAATGTCTTCACTGAATTTCAACTTAAGGTGTGTGGTTTTGTTGCTTGCATCCAGACCTTCTGTCAAAACTTTTACAACTGGATTCGCTTTGTCTACAATGGTTAATGTTTCACTTACACTACCAATATAGTCCCTATAAACCATTAAATTAAGTGGCACTGTCATATCACCTAAGTTATCAGTACCATAATAAGATGAGTTGACAATAACAACTTTTGCTTTATCTCCACTAACACTAACATCCTCTTCATCAATGACAATTGTGCCTAATTTTGTTTGGCTTATCTCCTTAAACATGTCGTAGAATTTTAAGTCATTAACAACATTAAATGTGATCAAATCAATGAAGCCATCTTCGTCCTCATCAGAAACTTCAATATTCTCAAGCTTAGATATTGAACTCCCTGAAGTAGCAAAAATCTTCACTTGATCCTTGTAACCACCTTCTTCTGTAGTCACTTTTATATCTGCATAACCTAATTTATGGAAGGTCACATTACCTGAACTATCTACTGTGGCTACATCATTCTTACTGCTACTCCAATATAGTGTCTTATTATCGGCATTACTAGGCAAGACATTACCTGTAAGGCTTATTGTATCTCCGACTGCCCCCCTGTCAATGTTGTACCAGTAATATTCACAGAACTTACAGCTATTTTATTAACTGTTACATCACAGGTATCCTTCTTAGATGTATCATCTTGACTTGTTGCAGTTATTATTGCGCTACCCGCTGATACTGCAGTTACAACACCCGAACCATCTACTGTGGCAATAGAGGTTTATCACTTGACCAAGTCACAGATTTGTTGCTGGCATCTGAAGGTGATATTTGAAGTGTCAATGTACCTTGATTTGTTGGATCAAGACCAAGGTGATCTTCAACTATTGATACATTCGTAACTGGTATTGAAGTCACAGTAATGTTACAGGTATCTTTTTTTCAAGCTGTTTTCATCACTTTCTGCTGTAATCACTGCTGATCCAGCAGCTATAGCAGTAATCTTTCCTGAACTAGTAACTGTGACAACGTCTGTATCACTTGACGACCAATTCACCAGTGGATTGGTTGCATCATTTGGTGATAGGACCACTGTCAAGAAATCACTTGAATCTATGGTTAAATTAACATCTGTTTGACTAATATCGACATCACTTACTGCAACTGTAGGTGTATTGACTTTTACAGTTGTGGTACCAGTCACACCTGGATTGGACACTGAAGCCGCTGTAATTGTTACCGAACCGCCTGCTATACCGGTCACTAATCCAGACCCATTCACTGTAGCAATGCTTGAATCACTGGAGCTATAAGTTACACTTTTATTTGTTGCATTGGTTGGCGTCACCTGACTTGTTAGAGTTGCCTGCCCACCAACATCAAGGGTGACATCTGTTTGAACAATTTTAACATTTGTAACCCCCCCAATAGGTGTAACCGTTACAGTGACATCATCTGTAAAAGAACCATCGTTGGTCGTAATCGTAATCGTTGCTGCCCCCCCTTCTGCAATTGCAATCACTTTACCATCATTGTCAACGGTTGCGACACCTGTATCAGATGAATCATAGGTAACATCAAGACTGGTTGCATTTGAAGGTTCAATAGTCGAGCTTAGGTAGTCTACATCCCCCCTGGTGCCATCGCTAAGGAAGTTTGGTCTATAGTAATACCTGTGACTGAAACCGTTGAAGCTGTTACTTCTACGCTACAAGTAGCTTTTATACTACTTGATTCATTTGACTCAACAGTAATGGTTGCAGTTCCTACGCCTTCAGCAGTCACTAAACCATTTGACACACTTGCAACACCTGTATCAGATGAACTCCAAGTTACACCTTGATCGGTGGCATCAACAGGTGATATTTGTTCATTAAGTTGATAAGAACCTCCTGTTGTAATTCCAATGGTTGACTCTGGTAATGACACTGATGTAACACTATTTTTGTCTATTGTCACATCACAAGAACTTGATATATCGCCATCTAGGGTTGTGCCTGTAATTCTTGCAACACCTACACCATATGTTACTGCTGTTACCTTGCCTGCTCCATCAACAGTAGCAGCCGTATCGTTATCTGAACTCCATACTATACTTTGGTTGGATGCGTTACTAGGTGTGAACAGTGGTGTTAAGTTAAATGACTCCGTCACCTTAAGAGACTTAGTTGATTCTGCCAATACGAACCCAGTCACACTAATAACTGGCTCACTGACATTGACAGTACACGTATCTGTCAAACTACCACTAACAGAAGTTGCTGTAATGGTCACACTACCGACCTTATTAGCCGTTACAAGACCCGAACTACTATTGACTGATGCAATAGTGGCATCACTAGTTGACCAAGAAATTGTTTGGTCATAGGCATCACCTGGCAATGCCTGAGCTGTTAATGTTATTGTGTCATCTTTGTCCAGTCCGACACTTGATTCATTGATATTAACACTTGTTACTGGTTTCTTAGATACATTGACCTGACATACATCCGTCAATGACCCATCAACACTTGTGGCCGTAATAGTGGCGTTACCTACACCAGTTCCAGTAACTTTCCCTGCACTATCGACTGTTGCAACACCCGTATTACTTGAATCCCAAGTTACTTTATGGTTTGAAGCATTAGAAGGTGTTATCGACACATTCAGATACTTTGTAGCGGTTTTATAGACATCAACACTCGATTCTACAATATCAACCGCCGTTACACTTATATCACCTACTAATTTTGAATCAATTGTTATGGCGCAATTATCAGAATGAACACCATCGACTGTATATGCTTTGATGGACACTGATCCCGTTCCCACCGCTTCGACCACTCCACTATCAGTCACCGTTGCTATTGTTGTATCTGATGATTCCCATCCAACAGCTATCGCACTAGCGCTAGAAGGAATATATCTATAAGTCAATTGCTTTGAGGCATCTCCAAGTGTCATTGTTAAGTTATCTTCTATAACATCAATGGATGATAAGGTTGAATTTGATGAGCCACCTGAAGTCGACCCAGTATCTACAAGGGGGGGTTCTTGGTTGTCATAGTTGATCAACACTTCCGAGGCTTCTTCCTCTTTTTGATCCTCTAGGGCTTCTTTTTCTTCAACATCCGGTCTCACTTCTTCAAGATCCTTAAGAACCTTGTCTGAGTCATCATATTCCTCGGGGGGGTTTTCCTTAAGATCTTCTATTATTGCATCAATAGTGAATAAATCATAGTCACCGAACTTTGGTGAAGAAACTTGTACTTTATCACTTTCATTTTCAGCAGAAGGCTTAAGACTTGATTGTTCCCCCCCAGCAACGATGATGACTGAACCCGCCTCTTCTTGATTGCCTTCTTGATTGCCTTCTTGATCGTCCTCTTGTTGACTTCCATCATCTTCGTCTAGGTCTTGGACAAACTTTTCTATTATTTGTGCTTTGACTACACCTTCTATAACGGTCACTTTCGATACAGATTTTTCGGCATCTTCTTCAACTTCATAGGAAACCACATACTTGGTACCTCTTGCCCCCCCCATGATTGAGTTAGGTGTTCTAATCTCGTATTGATCTCCAATACCAAGTTTCTCTTTGATTTTACTCCAAATCTTACCAGCAAAAAGTCTTATGCCTGTAATCTCATTCTCTTCCTCTTCACTTAGTTCTTCTATGGTCACATAGGATTTTTCTGCAACTTTGACCTCTTTACTGCCATCAATCAACAAAGTCACTTGAGCATTTTTACCCGTAATGATTGTCGTTCCTTCATATAGTTCCATCCCTACTATCGGTTCAAATTCCTTTTCACCACCAGCTTTTTGAAGCAACACTTCCCCCCCTTCAAATGACTTAATGACTGCTTTTCTCGATCCTTCAGCCCCCCCAAGAACAAAGGAATTAAGGGATATACATAGAATTATGATTAGACTTACAACAACTTTATATTTTTTTCAAAATAGCTTCCTCCAATATGAATTACTTAATACCATCTATCTGAAACACATTAATCTCTGTTTGTTTACCTTTAACGGATATCAATCCAAGGGGGGGCGTTACTTCGACTCTATCCACCACTTTAAGATAGACTTCTTCACTAATAAGTATTTGACCAGCTTTGGCATTACTCTCAAGTCTGGCGGCCGTATTAACAGCATCGCCTATTGCTGTATAATCCATTCTCCGCTTTGACCCTATATTGCCAATAATAGCGGGCCCTGTGTTAATCCCAATACCAAAGTGAACATTACGGCCATACTTCTCATACAAGGATTTGGCAAGCACTTCACCTTTCACCTTCATTTGCCATGCGGTCTTAACAGCTTGAAATTCATGGTCCTCAAGATCTAGTGGTGCGTTAAATAAGGCCATGGTCGCATCCCCCCCAATAAATTTATCCAGTGTACCATGATTATCAAAAATGGCGCCGGAACATAACTCCAGATACTCATTAAGAATATCTACAACATCCTCTGCTTCTGCAACTTCTGACAAAGGGGGGGTAAAACCTCTTATATCAACAAAAAGAATGGAGACATTTTTTTTGACGCCACCCAGATGAATCTGGTCGCTGCCTTCAGCCAAAATCTTTTCAACAACCTGAGGAGCAACATAACGGCCAAACATAACTGTAATGTGCCTTTTCTCCATCAGCTGCATTATGTAATTCATGACAATGATAACGATGTCCATCATGACTATAATTGCTAGAGTATAGACTATGTTTAAGACATACCCTTGTTGATAAGAAATATTTGCAATCACCAATACCAAAACTAATAATCCACCGTTTAGCATATGTGACACAAACATCCTGCTTTTTGTACCAATGATAAATGCCATTAGCCCAAAAACAATAAGCATAAACATTTCAACCATGTATGGTGCCCTTATTTTCAGACTTTCATCCATAAGATTTTGAAGTATATTACCATGTATTTCAACCCCCCCATACATAGGATTCTGCTTATCAAGAGGTGTTAGATATTGATCTTGCATCCCCCCCAGTGTGTATGGACCAAATAAGACAATTTTATTTTCAAAAAAAATCTTGAGGTATTGAATCACGGTAAACAGCGTCCGCCGAAATCATGTCATAGGAGTTTGGTTTACCTACAAAGTCAATAAAATATGATTTGCCAACATAAGCAAATTCACCCCCCCTTAAGGGACTTTGATAATCAAGTTCTACTAACTTATTGTAGATGGCATGTGAAAAACTATAAACGATTTCACCCTCAAACATTTTGGCAATGCCTGTATTTCTAACAACGCCATCAATCTCAGAAGGTTCTGAATTGATATACCCTGAATCCAACCTATCGTTCAGCTGGTCAAATGGCTCAATGAGTGATTGATATTTTCTTGTACCGTCTTGGCCCGTTTCATTAAATGACTTGGCAAGTACCACCAAGTCTGAATCTAGAACTTCAACCAGTGCCTGATCTTCAATGGCTGACTGCTTGGAATCATAGATGATATCTATGCCAAGAACTGCTGGCTTATCATCTAATATGTTGCCAAATATCTTAGCTTGTACATCTCTAGCAAAAGGCCAGCGGCCAATATTGGCATAGGCATTGTCATCGATTCCAACGATGACAATATCTTGACTGATATCATCACTTTTTTCATAAATTACATCATATAAGTTTAAATGTAATATCTCTAGACCATCTACAAAATATAGAAAGAGAAATATGACAATAACCGTTGAAAGGATAAGTCCTTTATTATAAGCTTTCTTCTTCAATATTTACTCTCCATAAGTCACTTTCAATATATGCCTTAACTAAATCTCCATCAAGTTTGCCTTCATCGGTCATATACTTAAGTATTTGAATTGCCTTGTCGTGTTCATAAGCCTTCTTGTATGGCCTATCACTTTGTACCAATGAATCGTAGATATCGCATATGGTCATCATTCTTGATTCAAGGGCTATGTCTTCATTTGATATGGCCCTTGGGTAACCACTGCCATTGAGGTACTCATGATGGTTGATAATCCAATCAAATATATTCTCTAGATAGTCTGGAAACTCAAGCTCAGACAAGATTCTCGTACCAGCTGTCATATGCTTTTGAACCAATTTACGTTCGTCATCTGTAAGAGTGCCTTTTCTTATTGAAAGATGGAGCAACTCTTCATCTGTTAATAGTACATCTTCTATACCGTCAATCCTTGTATCATAAAGCTTCTGCAGAGATTCAATACGTTCATCGTCTACAAATAAGGATGCATCATTCGTCTCAGTTATAAAATCTCTGTATTCTTCGATCAGCTCTTTTTCCACTTCAAATCTAGCAAGTAATCTCTCTTCATTCTCAGAAACACCCTCAACTAAGGCTCTATAATAGTTCCTCTCAAGAGTCATTTGAATCTTGTCATAACGATCCATTATTGGCTGATATCGATGATCCAACCTGTTGGGTTTATCAAGAACTTCAAGAGGTACAACTATTTTACCAATATCATGTAACCAACAAGCTGTAACCAATTTATAGAGATGATTTTTTTGTAAAATAGACATCAGCCAATGGTCCTTCCTGTATGGTGTTAATATATAAGGCGAAACCTTTCATTCTTTTTGCTAAATTCTCTGAATGTCTTCTATTATAAGGCGTTCGCTCATCGATTGTCTTAGCAACAACTTTAACAAAGGATTCGAACAAACAACGAATCTCTTCAATATATCTTGTATTCTCAATAGCAATTCCTGCTTGAGAGGCTAAGGATTCAACGATAGATTCATATTCTTCATGAAAGGCGACCAATTGACCTTCCTGGTCCAAAGCGTTAATTAGCTGTATAACACCAATAACGTCCCCCCCTTTTCTACTTATAAGAGGACACACTAACATAGACTTAGTTTGATACCCAGTTGTCTCATCAAAGTTCTTGGGACCTGAGAAATCAAATAAGTCAGTTTGATAGACATCTTCAACATTCACTAACTTTTTATTAATTGCTGCGTAAGCAGAGACATTGTTTTCCAATAGGTCAATGGCTTTGATATCAATCTTCTCTCCATTTTGACCTTTGTGAAGGTTCATAGAACCTGTCTGCATAATCTTGTGCACTAGGCGCTCACCATCTTTTAAATAAAGGGTTCCGCCATCTGCACCAGTAATATTTCTTGCTTCTTCAACAATTTTGTACAACAATTTGTTAAAGTCTTTCTCCGCAGTTAAAGATATGGCAATGTCAATTATTTTGTTTTGAACATCTTTGATATTATTTTCTAACATAGAACCTCACTTTTTGATAGAAGTGGATACCTCAATATTATATCATATATAGTAATATATGGTACAATAGCTTTGCTAATACACACCTACAAATGGAGATTATATTATGACGACTAATTATTTGGTATTTAATAAAGAAGATCTACTGATTCTCGAAGAATCCCAAACCCTAAGCTTACCCTCTTCAAAAGATATCCCATCTGAAGACTTTGCATCTTATGTACCTTTCACTTTATCCCAATCATCTGATGAAACTTACTATCTATATGATGTTGACGACAGCTTTGTCTTTCCATCTGGTTATTATTTCCGACAATTCAGGGAATGTAGGACCCACCTTCTAGAGGCAATCTATCAGTATGCCACCAGTGGTTTTGCCCTTCTTAACTGGAGTCGCAAACACCAACATTGCGGTGTTTGCGGAGCAAAGTTTAACCCTATGAATCCTGATAAATCTAAGAAGTGTCCTGACTGTGGCAACCTACTCTTCCCACAGACTTCTATGGCAGTGATTACAGCTATCCTAAAAGACGATAAGATTCTTCTTGCTCACAATGTTAATTTTCCAGACAACTTGTATAGCCTGGTAGCAGGCTTTGTTGAGCTTGGTGAAACACTTGAGAATGCAGTGGCAAGAGAGATTCAAGAGGAAGTAGGCCTTAAGGTCAAAAATATTCGTTACTTTGGTAGCCAGCCATGGCCATTTCCTAATTCTATGATGATTGGCTTCGTTGCAGACTATGATAGTGGCGAAATTAAGACTGATGATATCGAAATTGAAGATGCAGGATGGTTTGATTTAACAACATTCCCGGATATCCCACACGAATACAGCATTGCTAGACAAATCATTGAAGCCTTTGTAGGTAAAACACTCTAAACCGACTCTACCCTATTTCCGCCCACTATATAGGCTATAATTAAGTCATACTATAGAATGGGCGGTGACTGTATTATGATTACTTATAGAACCGATATAAAAGAAGACGAATGGGAAAAAGTTGTTGATTTATATGATGAGACCAACATGTGTATTGGGCTTGGACGTATGAGAGAAATCAATAAAATTCGAAGAGCTTTTAAGAAAAGTCATGCTGTTGCACTAGCATGGGACAATGATGTGGTTGTTGGTGCAGGAAGAATGATTTCCGATGGAGAATGTTATGGTTGGATTCATGATATTGCTGTCCTTGACTCTTACAGAAAACAAGGCATTGGACGAAAGGTTATGGAGATGTTGATTGAAGGTAATGAAAGTCTTTTGATTGGTTTGACTTCTTCTTTTGAAGCTGTTGATTTCTACAGCAAAATTGGCTTTAACAAACACAAAACAGCTATGGCCAAATACCCAGGGCGTTCTGATTACCTTTACTATGATGACGAGCCGACACAATAAATAATACTAAGGAGGTCATCTTATGACTGTTATTAAACTAACTCAAGAATATTTAGAAGACTTTTTTAACTATTGCAGAAAGCACCGTTATGCCCACGACGAATCCTATCTATATGAAGAAGATTTAGATGAATTTGTTGTTGGTGATGACAACCCGACTTATCTACTTATAGACAATAAAGAGATTGTGGGAGCACTATCACTAATCATCAATGATTATCTACGTTCAGGCGCCAGAAGTCGAGTTAGAATTTTCCATTGTGTGCAGGCCAACCCTGACCACTACAAACTCTTAATGGATGCTCTAGAGAGATTGCCAGAAGACATTAAGAAAATTGAGCTCTTCTTGCCAGATCAGCTTAGTGAAACCCGTGATATATTCGAGTCATTTGGTTATAAATATTATAGAACTTCCTACATGATGCAAAGAGATAATGCAATAAGACCTAGCGTGGATTTACCAGAAGGCTATAATGTTAGAACTTTTGTTTACGGTGAGGACGAGGTTCATTATGCCAAGATTCGAAATGCAGCCTTTGCAAATATAAAAGGCTCAGAACAACCTATATCGCTAGAACTTACGACAAAGCTTGTTTCTGAACCTTATGTTCTTGAGAATTCACCTTTGGTGCTATGTCACGAGGACAGACCAATTGGTGTGATCAATATGATTGAAGACGTTGACGATGATGGCAAACACAGCAGTGTTAGCCCAATCGCCATTTTACCAGAATATCATGGCAAAGGTCTAGGTACTTGCTTACTTAAGGCTGGTATCAACGTTGGCATCGATGCAGGATATAAAGATTGTGTTTTCTGCGTCAATGCTGAAAACGAGAAGGCCCTCAACCTGTACCTAAAAGTCGGCTTTGAGATTAATGCCAAAATTAATTGTTTGGTACTGGCTATTTAACAAAATATGATTCTACAAGTTCTGAATATTGGCTGCCTGTTCTTTCTAGGTAGCAATATATTCTCCTACTTTCTCCCCCCCACCTTCAAAGAATTGCTGATTAGGAATTGAATAGACCTCAAACCCACTGGTGTTGATCACATCTATGTCTACTTTTAACATAGTAATGTCACCATCTAGTATTTGTGATGCTTCTTTATAAATCGGTGCAAGCATGACACAGGGTCCGCACCAGTCAGCGTAGAAATCAATGGCTAATGGCTGTCCTGAGTAGGCAATGTAGTTGTCTAGTTCTGTTCTACTTTGAATCATTGTCAAAGTATCACTTGCCTTAGTATCATTATTAACAACAAGAAATTCACTCTTAGCAATGGATGTTAATGACTTATTCTGGCCATTTTCTTTAAACATTAGTGAAGACACATAATAAGGAACACCTGCTTCTAGTTCCTCAGGTAAAGTTACCATGTATTCTCCGTCTTTACCCCCCCCTTTGACCACTTGGCTTTTCTTTAGGACACAGAGATTCTTGTAACACAGGGCTACATCAATAGTCTCTATATCACCTGTATACCCTTCTATGATAACCTTTAAATCTCTTGAATCGTTAACTTTCACTTGGCTCTGTCCATTCTTCATAAAAGCATTAACTGGTTGAATCGTTACACTGGCTTGGGTTAAATCTATCTTACTTTCGTCTAAATCACTATCTCCATCATTTGAGTTTGCCACAATCTTATCAAGGAATGTCATTTCTGAACCTGCTGGTTTAAGAGGTAATACCTTATTAAGAATCCCTACAGCATAATCTCTGTTGATATCAAGTGATCCATTGGTGATTTCCTCAAAATACAAATTTTTTTGGCTCAGATAATGTCTTGATATTGGTCAACCAAGCCGTGGCATCTGTAGAATAAACATCACTCTCACCTAGTTCACGCAACACCCATGTATAGAACTGAGCATAAGTTACAGTCTCTTGACCACCAAATTTACCGCCACCAATACCTTTGGTAACACCGTGGTCAACAGCCACCTTAACATAAGGCTCTGCCCAAGTGCTGACGTCATCAAATCCGCTCTTGGCACTACTGTCAATCTCCCATGAAAATACAACAGCCAGCAGTTTCATTCCTTCTTGTCTTGTTAGATAGTCTCCAAGGGCAGGGTCAAAGCTTGTTGTTGATTTACCTGCAAACACCCCCCCAAGTTCATTAAGGTAATTGGCTTCATCTTCAAATTTATAGGTATCAGCTATAGAGCTTATCGTCGTAAGTGATATTACTAAGATAACACTTATCATAATCACAAGTAATTTTCTCATAGAACCTCCTTGGTCAATTACCCATCGAATCTTTATCTGTTAATAATAATTATAACTTAATCTATTCACCTTGCATAGGTCGTATAAATGATGGTATT
>JDSG01000035.1_pt1 | contig 79453 bp, 106 predicted proteins | sample 199341 | NCBI WGS metagenome assembly JDSG01 (sample SAMN02584197, study PRJNA231836) | bioreactor metagenome | isolation source: continuous culture bioreactor short generation time transfer1 day 52 after... | place: Germany: Bremen | reverse complement strand
ATGTATAGTGCTGATCAAACTTAACTTACAATTACACTAAAATAGCTTTAAACATATTTTTTTTAATCATCTAAAAAGGAGTGATGGTATGTCTCAAAAGAAAAAAGTAATTATCGACGGTAACACCGCCGCTGCCCACGTTGCTCACGCAACTAACGAGGTAATCGCAATCTATCCGATTACACCTTCATCGGTTATGGGTGAGATTTCAGACGAAAAAACCGCTATGGGCGAAACAAACATTTGGGGGGGAGATTCTCCGAAGGTTGTTGAGCTTCAGTCAGAAGGCGGTGCTTCAGGTGCTGTTCACGGTGCTCTCTCCGCAGGTGCACTCACAACAACATTTACAGCATCTCAGGGTCTTCTGCTTATGATACCTAACATGTATAAGATCGCTGGAGAGCTTACACCTACAGTTTTCCACGTTAGTGCTCGTGCTGTTGCAACTCATGCACTCTCCATTTTTGGTGATCACTCCGACGTTATGGCTTGCCGCCAGACAGGATGGGCTATGTTGGCTGCCAACAACCCACAGGAGACTATGGACTTCGCACTCGTTTCACAGGCTGCAGCTCTTGAAGGCCGCATACCTGTACTTCATTTCTTTGACGGTTTCAGAACATCTCACGAGCTCCGCTCTACAGTTGCTCTTACTAAAGAAGAGATGGCTCACATGATCGACGGCGAGCTTGTCAGAAACCACAGACAAAGAGCTCTCTCACCTGATCATCCAACTATCAAAGGTACATCTCAAAACCCTGACGTTTTCTTTCAGGCTAAAGAGACTGCTAATAAATACTACCAGAAATTCGAAGCTATCATGCAGAAGCAGATGGATAAGTTTGCTGACCTTACAGGCCGTGCTTATAAACTTGTCGATTATATCGGTGCTCCTGATGCTGAGAAAGTTCTTGTTATCATGGGTTCAGGTGCAGATGTTGCAGAGGAAGCTGTTGAATACATGAACGCATGCGGCGAAAAAGTCGGTATAGTCAAAATCAGACTTTACAGACCTTTCCCACTCAAAGCATTCATCGATGCACTCCCTGCTAACGTTCAGAAGATCGCTGTTCTCGACAGAACAAAAGAGCCTGGTTCAATCGGTGAGCCAATGTATCTTGATGTTCGTACAGCTATCGGCGAAGCTATGCAGCTTAAAATGTTCAACTTCAAAGGCTACCCGACTATCATCGGCGGTCGTTACGGACTCGGTTCAAAAGAGTTCACACCTGCTCACGTTAAAGCAGTTTTCGATAACCTTGACGCAGAGAAGCCACTCAACGGATTCACTGTCGGTATCGAAGATGACGTTACTAATCTCTCACTTAAGTACGATGCAAACTGGCTCACACCTCAAGACGGTGTTTACAACGCTATGTTCTTCGGACTTGGTTCAGACGGTACAGTCGGTGCTAACAAAAACACTGCTAAGATTATCGGCGACCTTACAGATAACACAATTCAGGCTTACTTCGTATACGACTCAAAGAAAGCCGGTTCTATGACAACATCTCACCTCAGATTCGGTCATAAAGACATTAAGTCTTCATACCTTGTTCAGAAGGCTGACTTTGTTGCATGCCACAACTTCTCTTTCCTTGAGAAATACGAAATGCTCAAATACCTCAACCCGGGCGGAACATTCCTCATCAACAGCCAATACTCTGCTGATGAAATCTGGGATCACATCCCTGAGATAGTTCAGAAGCAAATCGTTGCCAAGCAGGCAAAGGTTTACACAATCAACGCTGTTGATATCGCTGACAAGCTCGGTCTCGGTCAGAGATACAATGTTGTTCTCCAGACTGCATTCTTCAAAATATCTGAGATCATCCCATTTGACGATGCTCTCGGTTCAATTAAAGAAGCTAACCAGAAGTCTTACGGACGTTACGGCGAAGCTGTTGTTAAGATGAACAACGACGCTGCTGACGCCGGAGCTACTGAGCTTCACGCTGTGAAGTACCCTGGAGAAGGTCAGGCCGTATCTGGCGAAGAGATCCTCTTCCCACTCGTAGGTAACTGCCTCACTGACCCTAAGGCTACTGATTTCGTTAGAGAGACAACAAGCCAGCTTGTTGCTATGAGAGGGGGGGATGACGTTAAAGTTTCCCAGCTCCCTGACGACGGTACTTTCCCACTTTCAACTGCTAAGTTTGAGAAGAGAAACATTGCTGTAAACATCCCAATATGGGAATCAGAGCTTTGTATCCAGTGTGGTATATGTTCATTCGTATGTCCTCACGCTTCTATCAGAACTATGGTTTACGAAGATGCAGACCTTAAAGGTGCTCCTTCTACATTCAAGTCAGTTGAAGCCAGAGGCAAAGATTCGCAGGAATGAAGTTCACTGTTCAGGTTGCTCCTGAAGACTGTACAGGTTGTGGAGCTTGTGTACACAACTGTCCTGCTAAGAGCAAAACTGACCCTAGCGTAAAAGCTATTAACATGAAGCCACAGCCGGAGCACAGAGACGAAGAAGTTGCTAACTTCGATTTCTTCCTCACTCTCCCTGAGCTTCCACTTGAGAAATACAACAGAACCAGCCTCAGAGGCTCACAGCTTGCACCTCACATGTTTGAGTTCTCCGGAGCTTGTGCAGGTTGCGGTGAAACACCATACGTTAGACTTCTTGCGACACTCTTCGGAGATAGAGCGATCATATCTAACGCAACAGGCTGTTCATCAATTTACGGCGGTAACCTACCGACTACACCTTACTGTACAAGAGCTGACGGACGCGGACCTGCTTGGTCTAACTCACTCTTTGAGGATAACGCTGAATTCGGTTACGGTTTCAGACTCACTGTTGATCAGTTTAAAGTACAGGCTAACTCTCTGCTTAAGACACTTGCTCCTTCTCTTGATGCTAAACTTGTTGAATCAATCCAGTCTGCATCTCAGAAGACTCAGCCTGAAATTGAAGAGCAACGTGCACGTGTGGAAGAGCTTAAAACTGCCCTTAAGAAGATTGACTCAGAGCAGGCTAAAGACCTCCTCTCACTTGCTGACTACCTTGTAGAGAAATCTATATGGATTCTCGGTGGTGACGGATGGGCATACGATATCGGTTACGGCGGTCTTGACCACGTACTCGCATCTACAGATAACTTTAACGTTCTCGTACTTGACACAGAGGTTTACTCTAACACTGGTGGTCAGGCTTCTAAAGCTACACCTATCGGTGCTCAGGCTAAATTCGCTACATCAGGTAAAGAATCAGAGAAGAAAGACCTCGGTATGATAGCAATGACTTATGGACACATTTATGTGGCTAAAGTCGCTCTTTCTAACCCTGCTCAGGTAATAAAAGCTTTTGTTGAAGCTGAAGCTCACGACGGTCCTTCACTCATCATCGCATACTCACACTGTATCGCTCACGGTATAGATATGACTGCCGGTGTTGATGCACAGAAGAAGGCTGTACAGTCCGGCTACTGGCCGCTTTACAGATTTAACCCTGCTCTTCGTGAAGAAGGCAAGAACCCACTCGTGATCGACAGCAAGCCTGCTACTATGTCTATCAAAGAGTTCATGGCTACAGAGAACAGATTCCGTGTTGTTACGAAGATGTTCCCTGAGAAAGCTGCTGAACTTGCAGACTTCGCAGATAAGAGATCTAAGCAGAGACTTAAACTCTACTCAGAGCTTGCTAAAGCTGATTACACTATCGACTAAATATTCACTTTTATGTGATAAACGTAAAAAGGGGGGGACTCATTTGAGTCCCCCCCTTTCTTTTTTTTAATATGCCTGCTGTTTACAACAACTGCTTAATTGCTCTCTAAGGTATTCCTAAAGGTTTATGATTTCCGTGATATTGATGTTATTCAAAAAAATATTGATCATGAGAGACAACTACCAATGCTCCTCTATATAGATTTAAAGACTGCTCCATAATCTCCAAACTCTCTATATCCAGATTATTAGTGGGTTCATCCAGTATTAATAATTCAAGATCAGCCATTCCCAGCACACACGCAAGAGTAGCTTTAAGCATTTCCCCCCCTCCGCTCAGCTCACTAACACGTTTTTCCGCATCCTTGCTTCTGAACAGAAATCTTGCGAGCATATCATAGGCAAAATTATCATCCGCAGTCGGATTCATGATGTGAAAATTATCCAGAACCGTTATTTGTGGGTTAAGCAGCTCAAGCCTCTGATCAAGATATATGGGTCTTGTGAACACCTTCAAACTGCCACCTGTCGGGTGAAGCTCACCTGCTATCAGCCTCAGAAGGGTAGTTTTACCGCTTCCGTTATTTCCGCTCACAGAGAACCTGTCTCCGTATTTTATAATGAAGCCAATATTTTCCAAAACAGGAGTCTCATTGTAACAAAAATCGACATTCTCAGCTTTTGCAATGAGTTTATTTGTATTGTTTTCTGAGCCGGTCAAGTTGATTTTGAGAGGTTTTTCTTTTATTAGTTGTATCTTAGCTTCTTTTAGTTCTGAATTTATCTTTTCACACTTTTCAGATAACTCACTTTGTTTTTTACTGTGGGAGTTCTCTGCCTGCATTTTTTTTAGTCCTGCTGCCGCTCTTGAATATTTATGATTAATGACATTTGCAGACCCTCTTGATTTGCTCATTGCAGCTTTATGTGCAATCTCCTGTCGTTTACTGATCATTTTTTTCTTTGATCTTTCCAAAGAGGTTATTTTTGACTGTTGATTCTCAATTTCCCGTTTCTTTTCCTCTCTGTAAAATTCATAGTTACCGCCATAGGTTTTTATCCCTTTAGAGGTAAGTTCATAAATACTTTCCACACGATCCAAAAGCTCTCTGTCGTGGGTTGCAGCGATAATACCCTTATTACAATCGAATACTCTGTCAATAAAAAGTCTTTTGGTAGGATAGTCTATATTATTTGTGGGCTCATCAAATAATATTATATCCGCTTCAGACAGGAATACTCCGGCAAATAATATTCTGGCGATTTCCCCCCCTCCGCTAAATGTTTTAATATCTCTATTAATATCCACACTATTCAGTCCGAAACGTGATAGTTCTCTGTGAGCTTTCGACTCTATATCCCAGTTGTTTCCAATAAAGTCAATAATACCCTGTTCTGCATCCCCCCCCTGCTCAATCCTCTGTATAGCACTGAGGACTTCAGAAATTCCGATAACCTCTGAGACGCTTCCAGACAAACCGCTCAGATTCTGCGGCATGTATGCGATATCTGCATTCATCTTCACAGTTCCGTTGAAACGGTGTATTTCTCCGGCTAGAATTCTAAGTAGAGTTGTCTTACCAATCCCATTTTTACCTATTATTGCTGATTTTGTATCGGGCGTGACAGTCAGATTAATATTATTAAATAAAGGTCTTCCGCTCGGAAGGCAGTAGCTGATATTTGTCGCAGAAACATATTTAAACATAAACAAACTCCAATTAAATAATCTTTTTTTGGGAAAACTAAGATTTATTTAACTGTTTTGATCATGTTTATTACCCCCCCCTTTTTGATACATATATAATAATTCCCACCGGATTAAAGTGCAACATTTTCTGATAAGTACAGTATTGACCGGAGCAAACGCAGTGAGTATAGATTTGTTTGTAAGTGTTCTTAATGATATGAATTATAGATATAGCAACATTATTAGGCAGCATTCTTTCAAAGAGTAAATATAATCCGCAAAACACCAATCAAATATAAAACAATAGATATATGCCCAGAATACTCGATACCTGAGCGTTGAACAAAAAAAGGCAGTCACAATGAAGAGGACACCTGCTATAAATGGTCGCATAAACCTTACCAGTGACAATTTCATACGCTCAATATCATCGGGCGCAAGCTTGACCTCAAGGCTGAAGTCAGCAACATCATCTATAATTTTCTTGATCTTTTTGAGGGTCAGTGGAAGCTCAATAGCCTCTTTTTTAGCGGTTTCAAAAAGACCGTCATTAAACCCAAGTGCCTCTGGAAGTTTGGTTTTAAGGATGGGCAGTATATCTTTGATACCGTTAAAATTATCTATATAGTTAGTCCCCCCCAGTCCTTCAATGATAGAAGTGACACGCATGATGTATATAGCTTCCTGCGGCATCTTATAAGGTACTGTTTTGAGTGAATCCAACAGCTCAAAAGCAAGCATCTGCATACTTTTAGCGTCGAGATGCTCGTTATCGAAAATATCAAATATTCGCTCGGCAAGATCCTGCATATCAAAGTCGGATGCGTCCTGCGAGATGATCCCGAGTCGCTTTGCACATTTTATATAAAGCTCAAAATCCCTCTCATGTGCTGCTTTGACCATTTGTATGATTGCATGTCTGGTTTTGGAAGGGATCTTCTGCACCATGCCAAAATCAAGCAGTATCAACTCCCCCCCATCTTCCGTCACAAAAAGATTGCCCGGATGAGGGTCGGCATGGAAATATCCGTTTATAAAAAGCTGATCTACATAAAAAAAGGACAAGCTTTTCCATGATATCTTCGAAACTGATATTCAGTTTTTCCAGATTTTCTTTATCATCAAACCTGTAACCATGAACAAATGACATAACCAGAGCATCCGTACTTGAGCACTCCTGATGCCCTTCAGGAAAACCGACCCCCCCTGCATAATGATATGTCTCGGCGAACTTACGCATGTTATTAAGTTCAATGGACAAATCCACCTCTTTGATGATCATTTTCGAGAATTCTCTGATAACGGAATCCAGCGAGTTCTTGGTATTCTCCGAGAAAAGTGGACGAAAAAAAACGATTAAACACGTTTAAGATATTAATATCTGCACGGATAATGTTTTCTATGTCATACCTTCGCAGTTTAACAGCCACTTCACGACCGTCTTTTAGTACAGCTCTGTGTACCTGCCCTATGGACGCACTTGCTATAGGTTCACGATCAAACTCGGCAAAGCAGACCTTATCATGAAATGCTCGTTTATAAACTATATCGAAATGCTTTTCGGTCATTGGAGGGATTTCGTCATGCATTTGTCGCAGATAATGCAGATAATCTTCAGTAAAAAAAATCTGCACGTGTTGCAAGGATTTGTGCCAGCTTAATAAAACTCGCACCGAGATTGTTAATCTTTTTTATCAGCTCTTTAGGTTTGAGAGGTCTGATAAACAGAAAACTATTCTTCTGCCTTATTATAAGAAAAACAGTCAGGAGAACACGAAAAACCGCATAAACTCTGACCGGATTGTAGTATCGCCTTATATAATTAAACACTATTTATTTTTCAGAAGTTCCTTAAGTTCGTCAATATCATCTTTGGTTGCCAATCCCATTTCTGAGACAACCTCTTTGACCACAGATTTAAATCTCTCTCTGAATTCCTGCTCTTCCTCTTTTGCCTTTGCTTTAGCTTTTTGAACAAAAGCATCTTGTTCCTCTTTAGAAATCTTTCCCTTTTCGATGAGTTCTTTTGCTTCCTCTTCGAATTTCTCTTTGGCGATCATAGCTGTTCCCAGCCCCCCCAGATAAAAAAGATCTTTAATTTCAGACATGTAACTCTCCTTAAATATTTTAGTCCAGTTCTCTCAGTCTGGCTTCATATTCAGCAGCTTTCACTTCAAGCTCTTCAGTAAGCCCAAGCAGTTCGTCAAGCCCGGTCTCTGAGAATACCTTAGCTTCATCAAGCTCTTTCGAAAGACTAGCTATAGCATCTGCATCCCCCCCTTCTTTGGATGCAACAATAAGCTTATCATTCAAACTATCTATTATAGTTTCGCAATTTTCTAAATCTTTTTCAAGTTTTTTTACTTTATCTTCTATTGGTTTGAGAACTTTGCTCTTCTCGGCATTAATATCAGCCTAAGTTTACGCAGTTCCTTCCTGTTCATCGAGTTTGTCGGTGCGGCAACCTCTGTCTCTTCATCATCTGACCAGCCCACTTTGCTCAAGAACTCATCATAAGTACCTTCAAACAATTCAAATCCGCCATCACGATAAACTATGAGCCTCTCAGCGAAAGTTCTCAGAAACAGCTCATTGTGAGTAACCATGACAACAGTACCTTTAAACTCGTCAATAGCCTCCAGCAGAGAATCACACGACTGCATATCAAGGTGGTTAGTCGGCTCGTCAAGGAAAATGATATTTGAAGGCTGAAGGATAGTCTTAGCAAGCATTACACGGCTTTTTTTTCACCACCGGAAAGGACGCTAATCTTTTTAAGTGCGTCATCCCCCCCTGAGAACATCATAGTTCCGGCAACATCCCTCGCTTTTTGTTTGTCGACATAATAGTCGACGTTCATTAGTTCCTGCTCTATAGTGTTGTTCAGCCCCCCCAGCCTAAGTACATTTGTCTGCTCATATATCCCGGGTTTCAGGTTTGCATGATTGGAAACCTCACCTGAGCCCGGCTCTAAAATACCGCATAAATTCTTGAGCAGGGTTGTCTTCCCTTTTCCATTCTTTCCGATAATACAAATCTTCTCATTCGATCCTATAGTTATGCTGAAATTCTTAAAAAGAGGCTTATCCTTATCATACCCGAATGTGATATTCTTTGCCGTCAGAAGCTCTTTAGCCTTTATCTCGCTATAATTAAAACGAAACTCAAGGTCTTCGATATTGTCCAGCTTATCCATTTTACCCATCTTCTCAAGTGCCTTGACCCTTGACTGGGCTCTGCTGGCGAGAGAAGCCTTGGATTTAAAACGTGTAACAAAGAGCTCTATCTCTTTTCGTTTCTGCTCTTCATTCTGTCTGGTCTTTTCGTATATCTCTTCCTCTTGTGCAACTTGTTCATAGAACTTATCAGTGTCGCCAAGTATCTTTTTTTACCTTTTGCCTGTGTATCCCAAGTGTGTGTGTGACAACCTTGTCCATAAATGATCTGTCGTGTGTGATAAGAATCAGTTCCCCCCCTTTCCACTTGAGAAGAAAATCCTCCAGCCAGCGGATAGAAGTGATGTCCAGATAGTTTGTCGGCTCATCAAGCATCAATAGGTCAGGTTCTGACAGTAAAAGCTTAACTAGGTTTAATCTCACCTGATAACCACCGGAGAACTCCGAAGGTTTTTTATATAAGTCTGCATCGGTAAAGCCAAGCCCGGTCAGTATCTTTTCAGCCTTCCATGTTTGATCACGCTCATCCTCTCTCAATCCGAGTGAAGCCTCTTCCACCGCAGTATCCATAGTGAAATCAAGCTGTTGTTTCAGGTAGCCTATGGAGTAGTTTTTCGGAATATTAAGGTTTCCGTCATCCTGCTCCTCTTCTCCGGTAAGGATACGCATGAGGGTGGTCTTACCGTGACCGTTCCTGCCTATCAACCCTACTCTTTCACCTTTATTTATCCTAAAGCTCACTTCATTAAGCAGAACACGTGCACCATATGCTTTCGATAGATTCTCAACACTGATCATTTATATATACCTGTTAGATTTTATTTTATGACACTTATACTCTAAAAGTCTGAAGATTGAAAAGAAAAAAGGGGGGGCTCGCAAGCCCCCCTTGGAATGATTATTTTTTTTACAGAGACATTGAACGTATGAACAAGGCTCAATTGATCCAGCAGGTTATAAAGCCTCTCATCCCACACATTTATGTGCAGTGTCACATGATCCATATTTATCAGCTTTATAAAGTAGCCGATAACGGAAGAGACCATGGACAGTGAGTCTTTTATATTTATCGTCATGTGGGTACAGCCTGCATTCACCATGCTTTGAGTTACGCTTTTGATATTGTCATAATCATCAAGCGATTTAATATTACCTAAATTTCAATAGTATTTGTGTCTATTTTTTTTATTTCCATCACCCTCTCCCCCCTATACTTTGAATTTCTGAAGCTGCCCTGATACAGTACTGGATTTTTCAGCCAGTGAACCGGCAACCTGCTCAACACTCTCTCCTGCGTGTTTGTTCTCCAGCGAAAGATTGGTTATCTCATCCATTGCTTTAATCATATCTTTTGTCTTCTTGGCAATGTATGTACTCATTTTAACCATCTCAGACGAGACAGATACGGTCTCATCAAGGTTCGTGCTTGTGTCGTTAGCTAGTGTCATAAGAGATTTTGATTGCTCAGAGGCACTTCTCATACTCTCAGATACATCTGTAATAGCTAAAGACGCTTTGCTTATACTTCCGACAATCTGGTTTGTACTGTTGCTGATATCAGCCAGAGAAGTCTGTGTTCTTTCAGCAAGTTTACGCACCTCATCGGCAACGACAGCAAACCCGCGACCGTGCTCCCCCCCAGCTCGTGCCGCCTCAATAGAGGCATTGAGAGCCAGAAGGTTGGTCTGGTCGGCTATGTCTGAAATAATGCTGAGAACATCCTGTATCGATTTTGCCTGCTCATTAAGCTCTTGCATATTTGCGGCCATATCAAGCTGAGCATCACTGTCAGCAACGATTCTATCCACAACGATATTCATAGAGCTGACAAGCTCCAGCAGACTGTCTCTACCCCCCCTCTCAAGCACTTCGGTTGTAGTAACTGCGAGCTCTTCTGTCTTATCGAGGTTTTCGGCAACCTCATTCACCAGCATGCTGCTCTCTTCGACCTTTTCGGTCTGAGTCTGGATATTGTGAGACAATGTTGCAGAAGTTGCAGAAAGCTGTTCACTGGCACTCACAGTCTCGTGCATGCCGTCAAGGGAGCTTTGCACAGTCTCCTGCACTTTTGCTATGAAGCTGTTCATATTGCTGGCGGCGGCTTCGAACTCGTCGCCTGTATTGAACTCAAGTCTCTTGGTAAGATCACCGTCCCCCCCTTCTGCAAGGTCGCCGGTAGTATCTATCAGCATCTTGAGCTTACTGCTAATAACCATTCTAAGCATAACCACCATCACAATGATAATGATTAAAAAAAACCACCTATGGTCATAATAACCTGAGTAATCGCAAGTCTTTTTGCTGAGTTTATTTCGTTATTAACAACTGCAATGTCTTTACCTATAAAGATCATACCGATATCTTTACCGCTGAAATCTTTTACTGGATACTTGGTTACGAAATAATTAGCTGTTTCAAAATATGGTTTCTGACCTGACAGCAGATCGTAAGGAGCATCTTTTACTTCTGCTAAGAATGCACGGTTTACGATCTCACTTTTGGTAACTAGATAGTCGGCGACAGGAGTGCTCTCTTTTGCCTTGTTAAGGTCTTTATTCACGCCTATGAACATGTAAGCACCGATACCTATATCGGCATCGTCCACCAGAACATCACCGCTGAGCATCACTTCGAGCGAGCCGACGTAAGTGTCACCCATCTGCATAAGCGGTGCTATACCACGCATAGTGAGTCCGGCATTACCAAGCTCGAAAGCATCCACAGGCTCTTCCGTCTCCTTTACTTTAAGGATAGTATTTCTGAAACCGCTTAGATCGTCGCCATTTTTTTTCCGGTTTCCATCCACGAAGAAAGCTTCTGACATTAGCATCGTGTATGTGTATTTTAAAATCATAATAAAAAGAATTAGTTAAAGCGTCAGTTACATTTGTCAGGATATCTAAAGCAGTATCACGATCCCCCCCCAAAACAAGCGAATCAATGATTGTTGAGTTTTGAGAAAGGGTCAAAGCATTGGTCAGACATACCTTCAAATTGGACGATATAGACTCATCAAGATATGTTGCCAATGACAGTGATTCTTTCTGAAAAACATTTGTTTTAATCTTACCTATAACGCTCATCGAATAGGTAATAATAATAAGAACTGTTATTAAAGTAATAACAAACATCGGGACTAGAAACTTTTTGGATATAGTTTTACTTCTGAAGAGTGACATTCAGTACCTCCATCAGAAATATTATACGCTAAGTTAATAACACGATGCAATAAAATTTTTAAATTAATAAACAAAAGCCCTTATTACAAAAGTCTAATATCTATAGAATTTCAGCCGCAATTGATGCAAGTCTGCTCCTTTCCCCCCCTTTATCGAGGTATATTGTGGAAGCGTGTTTGAAACGAGCATATGTAAATTTCTCTGAGGCATTTACAAGCCCGTTATCCTTTTCGTTAAGATATGGGTTATCTATCTGTTTTAAATCACCGGTGAACACAAGCTTAGAGTTCACACCTGCTCTTGTGATAATAGTTTTCATTTCATGCGGACTGAGGTTCTGAGCCTCGTCTATAACAAGATAAGTATCCATAAGCGTACGACCTCTGATGTAAGTCAGAGCTTCAATCTCCAGCATCTTAGATGATTTGAGATAATCTATAGTTGCATCATGCATTTGTGATTTAGAGAAGAACTCGTCTTTAGTTTCAAGTTTCCCTTTGTCCATCATATGCACGATAAATTCCATGTTATCGTAAACTGGTTTAAGCCAAGGGTCCATCTTATCCACCATACTGCCCGGCAGATAACCTATATCACGCCCCCCCATAGATGGGTGATCTGGTCACTACAAGTCTCTTATATCTGTCATTTAAGACGGAATGCAGACCTCCACACAGAGCCAGAAGGGTTTTACCCGTACCCGCTATACCTATCGCAAAAACAACGTCTATATCCGGATCAAGGAGCGAATCCATAAGGTAAATCTGCTTCCTGTTGGCAGGTGTGATACCCAGCACAGGTTCATTCTGATGCAGCAGCCTGAAAACACCTGTCTCGTCAGTTCCATTGCCGATATATCTTGCAAGGGCACTCTTTTGAGGGTTCTCCTGACCTTTGAGTATGAAGTACTCGTTCACTCTCGGAGCAAACTCACCTTCATCCTGCCTGTAGATACCGGTAGGACAAGGCAGTTCTTTTTCGTGGTAGAGCGTGTCTATGTATGTATCCGGCACAAAGATCGTGTCGTCATGCTGTTCGATTAATGATGTACTCTTCTCGTGGTAGTAATCCTCGCGTCCAGCCCCCCCATTGCATTCGCTTTTATACGGAGGTTAACGTCCTTTGAAACGATGATAGTCTCACGTTTAGACTCCTCTTTCACCTGCAGGGCAATGGCAAGGATAATATTGTCATTCTTACCGTTATCGAATCCGCTCGGGATTTTATCTTTAGTCTTTTCGTCCTGAAACCTGACAGAAAACTGTCCGCCAGACTCCAGCTTAACCCCCCCTTTAAGAAGGTCGCCCTTCTCTTCACGGTACTGCTCGACTATTCTGATGAATGATCTTGCATTATAACCGTTAAGATCAACGTTCTTTTTAAAAGAGTCCACCTCTTCCAGCACTACCGCCGGAAGAACTATGTTGTTATTATCAAATGTTTCTATGCAGTTTGGAGAATAAAGAATCACATTGGTATCGATGATGAAATTTTTGACTTTGCGTGGTGCCATATACATCCCCCCCTTGCTTGATAAGCTTTGACTAATGTTAGTATCCAGTCTAACTAATTGTCAAGGAAGAGTTCATAAGTACCTCTCCTTTTACATTTACTTGATATATTTATATTATTAAAATATAAACATGTGGTATCATAAAAGAAATATGCGATTATCGGAGATATATTGTTGAAAAAGAAAGGGAGTAATTACGGAAACGTAAAGCCTGTCTGTTTTAAGACGGTGTATGAATTACAGCTTTACAATGTTCTCAGCGACCTGAGACTTCCGCTAATGACAGTCATATTTTTTTACCACGCTTTATGTGCTTACTATGATGATTGTTAACGGCAAAACCGACGGAAAGAGTGTCACCGACTATTTCTTTCATACTATCATAACATTCACCACCATAGGCTACACCGAAGGGTACACCGACAATCTCACAGTCAACAGACTTGTTTCATCAGTTTTTCTGATGGTAGCCTTTCCGCTTGTATACTTTTATGGTCTGGCAGCGGCTGTACAGGTAGTTTTGCAGGGTGATATAAAGAATAAATATAAACACTGGAGGATGTATAGCAAAATGGAACGTATGAAAGACCACTATATCATATGCGGACTGAACGAAACCTCTAAAGAGATAATGCGAAGCTTTATAAAGAGGGATATCCCCCCTTCATCCTCATAGATTCAGACGAAAAGAAAAACAGGAGATCATAGATTTCGGCGTTGACTATTATGTCATAGCACAACCTCAACGCAGAGATGTCCTTCTCGGGCTTTTTATAAAGGAGTCCAAGGGGGGCTTATAACGACTTTCGACGATGATACACTGGATATTGCAATTATAGTTACGGCACGCCTTATAATGCCTGATAAGGAGAAGTATTTTATCTTCTCCACAAGCACCACAGAGATGGATATGGAGAAGATGAAGCTACTCGGTGCTAACGAGGTTATCGTGCCTGCCGTCACAACAGGACGACGCATAACGTCTTACGTGCTTCATCCGCCGTCACCTGCAATGAGCGGCTTCCTTGATCTTGTTGCATACGGAGAGAAAAGCAGTGTCGACATCGTAGAGATAACCATATCAGAAAAATCTGAACTGGCAGGTAAAACCATAGCCGATTCAGGATTTAAAAAGAAAACAGGAACAAACATAATAGCGACCGTGGACGCAGCGGTGCGATAAATACCCTGCCTGAGTGGAACACGATCCTGACGGCAGGAAGCTCCATAATAGTTATCGGCACACCGAAACAGCTTCAGAAAGTTCTTACATATGCTCAAGGAGGCGAAATATGATTCAATGGGGGGGAAAGGTCTGGTCTGACCTGTTTATTATTCTGGCTCTTACAAGTAACATAGGCTTTTTGGTCAGCAACGACCCGTATCAGCTTGTTATAGCCCTCGGCGTTAACCTAATAGCAACCGTACTGAAATTTAATATTAAGAAATTCCTCGCGGCGGAGCTTCTGGCGACAGCTTTTATATCTGATCTGCACCTTATTCCTGCTGCAGTTTTATATTTTTCCGGTTCGACATCATCACTTGTGACAGGGCTTGCTGTTGGTGCTGCTGTTGCTAACTTGCTGTCGGTAATACTGATTGTGATAGACATAATAATGTCTTATGTACACTCGGAAGAGGCTTAATAGACGATAAAACCGCCGCCGAGCACATACTGGAAATATGCATCGACTTTCAGATAATTAAGCTCGTAGGATTCAGGCAGAGGGACTCCTGCGGTCTTTTTGAGAGCGAGTACGGCTTCTCTGTCCAGATCAGGGTATCCGCTTGATCTGATAACGTTAATTCCTGAGATCATCCCTGTTTTGGAGATAACGAAAGCTATCCTCACTGTCCCGTGCTCACCACGCATGGCAGCTTCACGAGGATACAGCCAAACCTGATACAGCCTTCTGGCGAATTTATAAAAATACGACTGATACTTCAGTTTTACATACTGCATAGAGACCGAATCTTCACCTGCTCTGTCTCCGCCCTCCTCAGCATATCTCTTTATTATCTCATCAGGGTTCAGCACCCCCCCTTCTATCTGCTCTTTGGAAAAGCTTTCCTCCGGAGTGATCTTAGGAACTTCAACAAGGGCTTTATCCTCTGCTAAGGATTCAACCTTAGTCTCCTTTTCAGCCTTTCTCGGTTCTTCCCCCCCTTTCTTCTCTGCCTTCGCTCTCTTCTCTTCTTTTGGTTTCTCTTTGGCAGGGGGGGCATGCTCCATCTGATCAAGTTTTGTATCCAGTTCCTCGTTGACCGGAGTATCGTCTATAGTTTTACTTGGCTGCTGAGGCTTTTGCTCCGGCTTCGGAGTGGGCACAGGTTTCTTTTTCTGTATAACAGACACAGATATAGGGTCGGGCTTCTTTTCGATCTTCGGTGTCAGGTCAAACTCGTTGACAACCAAAAGGTGAAGCAAAATTGAAAATAATAAAAAAAGGGCGAAAATATAGTTCGGTCGCATGTAGAAAAAATACTCTCTCATTAATTTATAATCAAGACACAATATATATTTATATAGTTCGTTTATAGTTTTTGTGATTTTTTGCATCAACTAACTTGACACGTAACGACTCAAGTATTATATTAGCCTCACGATCAATACTTATATAAGGAGGACACTATGGCTATTGTAAGATGGGATCCGCTGAAGGACCTGATGACTATGCACGACAGGATGAACAAAATCTTTGATGAAACCCTCAGCAAGACTGCTCAGGGCGGATACGGCGACTGGCTGCCTCCGGTAGATATCTTTGAGACAGCCGAAGAGATTGTTATCATGTCGGAGCTGCCGGGGGGGATGAAAGAAGAAGATATGGACATTCAGGTTTCTGATGGTGTATTAACTCTCAAAGGTGAAAAGAAATATCCTATTGAGGGGGGGGAGAAAGATAATTTTTACAGACTGGAGCGTTCATACGGCAAGTTTAACCGCTCATTCTCCATCCCTAATAACGTGGATATAGGTTCGGTGAAAGCGAACCTCAAAGATGGACTTCTAACCATCTCTTTGAAAAAGAAATCAGAAGTTCAGCCGAGAGTTATTAAAGTGGAAACAGAATAAAATCAAGGATAAGAAAAGATGGCACGAGACTATTATGAAATACTGGGGGGCTCACCAAAGGGGGGGCTTCAGCAGACGAGATTAAAAAAAGCTTACAGAAAGCTCGCAAGAAAGTATCACCCGGACGTAAACTCCGGAGACAGTGAGGCTGAGAATAAATTTAAAGAAATCTCAGAAGCCTACGGTGTATTAAGTGATACTGAGAAGAAACAGCAATACGATAGTCTCGGTCACGATGCATTCAAGAACGGTGGACACGGTTACGACTTTTCCGGGTCAAACTTTGAAGATATTAAAAATCATTTTGGAGGGTTTGGGGGGGATATTTTCGGAGACCTTTTCGGCGGCGGTTCAAGAGGGAGACGCTCTACTGCACCCCCCCGTAAAGGTGAGGACATACACTACACTGTTCAAGTGCCTTTCAAGGACTCTATATTCGGCAACGAATATGAGCTGGCGATAAACCATACAGAGAGCTGTAAGCCATGCGGAGGTAAAGGCGGCGACAGGTCGACATGCTCTGCATGCGGCGGTTCAGGTCAGTCTATGAGCAACCAGAGAGGTATGTTCGGAATATCCCCCCCGTGCTCCATATGCAAAGGTTCAGGGGGGGAAGTGCTCCAGAACGTCTGCTCCACATGCAGAGGCTCAGGATACTCCAACAAGCAAGAGAAGATAAAAGTAAAAATACCTAAGGGTGTTTCGACTAATTCGAAAATACGAGTACCGGGTAAAGGGAATGCCGGTAAAAATGGCGGTCCGCAAGGGGGGGATCTGTATATTATAACCAATGTACAGGAACACGAAATATTCAACCGTCAGGGGGGGAATAATATATACGTAGAAGTCGACCTCGATATGTTCGAGGCGGCACTGGGTGAAAAGATAAAAGTCCCTACCCCCCCATACGGAACAATAAGCATGAATATCCCTGCAGGAACACAGCCCGGGCAGAAATTCCGTGTCAAAGGTAAAGGTGTTCCGGGGGGGCTTGGTAAATCTCATGACGGCGATCTCTATGTTGTGATCAAAGTAATATCCCTGCTGTGGCACTGGAGTCAGACCGTAGTTCTCTCAGTGAAATGCAGAAGAAATATATGACAGGAGAGAGAGAAAAACTGATCGAAAAAGCGAGGCTTTAAATCATGAAAAACAAGCCGGTATATATTATCAGCATAGTGTCGGAGATGCTTGACCTGCACCCTCAGACACTCAGACAATACGAAAGGCTGGGGGGGTTGGTAAACCCGCAAAGAACCCAAGGGAACATCAGGCTCTATTCCGAGGAAGACCTTGAAACCCTGAAATTTATACTCACCCTCACAAAAGACATGGGGGGGATAAACCTTGCAGGTGTAGAGGTGATACTGAATATGCGTAGACAGATAGATGAGCTGCAGGCACACAACGAACAGCTTACGGACTTTATAAAAAAAAGCATGCTCATCATATACAAAAAGCTCAGGAAGGGCTTATACCCTCTGGCGGAACTAAAACCATCAGAGTAAAGATCAATCAAGAGGACTGATATTTCTATTTAGCTCTTGTCTTCCTGAGTATGTGTAAGAATCTGTGTTTTAAGATTGTTTACGCAATTCGGAATGACAAATATATTTTATAGAGGTAAATAATGTTTAATTTTAATAAAATGACCATAAAAGCTCAGGAGGCTGTTCAGTCAGCACTTGAGCTGGCAGAAAATAATAATCACCAGCAATTAATGCCTGAACACCTGCTGCTTTCACTGATATATCAGGAAGACGGAATGGTTACTCCACTCCTGCAAAAAGCAGACGTTAACGTAAACCAGCTTCGCAGCGACACTGAAAAACTCATAACAAAATTCCCTAAAGTTGAAGGGAGTGTCCAGATATACATAGGTCAAGAGGCTAAAAAGGCTCTTGATTACGCTTTCGAAACTATCAAACAATTCGGAGACGAATATGTATCGACTGAGCATATCCTGCTCGGAGTAGGTGAAAATGCGAAATCCGATCTGCGTTCTGCCATGTCCGCAAGCGGATATAACCTGAACACACTGCTCAAAGCATATGAGTCGGTAAGAGGCTCAAGCAGAGTCACAGATCAAAACCCAGAAGACAAGATGAACGCTCTGGATAAATACACTATAAACCTCACTGAATCGGCTCAGGCGGGTAAACTTGACCCTGTTATCGGGCGTGATGAAGAGATCAGACGTGTTATCCATGTGCTCTCAAGACGTACAAAAAAACAACCCTGTTCTCATCGGAGAACCCGGGGGGGTCGGTAAAACAGCCATAGCCGAAGGGCTGGCACAGAGGATTATCAACGGTGACGTCCCTGAAACCCTGAAAAACAGAACAGTAGCGGCACTCGACATGGGTTCGCTGATAGCAGGAACGAAATTCCGAGGCGAATTCGAAGACAGGCTCAAGGCTCTTCTTAATACCATAAAAGAGCGTCAGGGTGAGATTGTTCTCTTCATAGACGAGATGCACACACTCGTGGGAGCAGGTAAAACAGACGGAGCAATGGACGCAGCAAACCTTTTGAAACCTGCACTGGCAAGGGGGGGAGAGCTCCACTGTATCGGTGCGACTACACTTGACGAATATAAAAAATATGTAGAAAAGGACACCGCACTTGAGCGTAGATTCCAGCCTGTAATGGTTAAAGAACCAAGCGTCGAGGACACAGTATCTATACTGCGAGGTCTGAAAGAGCGTTATGAAGTACACCACGGCGTTCGGATCACAGACAACGCTATAGTTGCTGCGGCACACATGGCCAATAAATACATAAGCGACAGGTTTATGCCCGATAAGGCCATCGACCTTATAGACGAGGCGACAGCAAAGATACGGATGGAGATAGATTCTCTCCCCCCCACAGAGCTGGACGAGCTTGAGAGGCGTATTGTCCACCTTGAGATAGATAAACAGGCACTCAAAAAAGAGAAAGATAACGCCAGCAAGCAGAGGCTTGAAAAGCTCGAAGAGGAGCTTGCTAACCTTAAATCTCAGGCATCTGCTATGCGTGTGGCATGGCAGAACGAGAAGGATGTTATACAGAATGCCAGATTCATCAAAGAGCAGATCGAAGAGGCAAAACATGAAATGTCATCTGCCGAACGCAACGGAGACCTTACCAAAGCGTCTGAGCTTAAATACGGCAAGCTTGTTGAACTTGAAGCCAATCTGAAATCGGCAAATGCCAAACTGGACGAACTCCAGAAAGGGAAACGCATACTGAAAGAAGAAGTGGACGAAGAGGATATAGCCACTGTCATCAGCAAATGGACAGGCATACCTGTTAACAAGCTCCTTGAAGAAGAGATAGATAAACTGATCCGTATGGAAGATTATCTCCATAAACGTGTCATAGGTCAGGATAACGCCATAAAGGCAGTCAGCGAAGCTGTCAGACGCAGCAGAGCAGGCTTGAACGATCAGGGGGGGAAACCAATTGGATCTTTCATTTTCCTCGGGCCTACAGGTGTCGGAAAAACAGAACTCGGCAAATCCCTTGCGGAATTTCTCTTCGATTCGGAAGAGGCAATGGTGCGTATCGACATGAGTGAATATATGGAAAAACACTCTGTTGCGAGGCTCATCGGAGCACCTCCGGGGGGGTATGTCGGTTACGATGAAGGCGGTCAACTGACAGAAGCCGTACGCAGACGCCCCCCCTACTCTGTTATCCTTATGGACGAAATAGAGAAGGCACACCCTGATGTCTTTAACGTTTTGCTCCAGCTGCTTGATGACGGTCGACTGACAGACTCGAAGGGACGCACAGTCAGCTTTAAAAACTGTGTGATTATCATGACTTCGAATATAGCCAGCGACGAGATACATAAAGCATTTGCCGACAGTGGAAACTGGCAGGAGAAATACGATCAGATGCAGAAGATCGCAACAGGACAGCTATCGTCGTATTTCAGACCTGAATTCCTGAATAGGATTGATGACATTATAGTATTTCATCCGCTAGGTCAAGACCACATAGCAGAAATTGCCGAAATACTGATGGCAGGGTTCGCTAAAAGAGTTCTTGAAAATAACATCGAACTTAACTGGACTAAAAATGTCATTAATGAGATAGTTAAAGCAGGTTTTGATGCCTCTTACGGTGCGAGACCTATGAAGCGGATAATCAGAAAAATGGTAGAAAATTTTATCGCAGAAAAACTTATCAAAGGCGAGCTGAAAGCCGGAGACAGATGCGAATTAGATTATCTGAATAATAATATGCATGTAAATTTTTGTAAGGAATAAGGCAATTTCAAAAGCTATGTGCTATACTTCCCCCCCAATGGTGGATAAATGAAAAACAGTGAAGAGATTTTAGAGAACGAAGATACCGTAAAAGAGAGTGAGAAGAAGCCGGAACTGCCTGCACCGGTCAGTGAAACTTCGCTCAAACACTACCTGAACTCTATCTCTGCATATAAACCTATGACCAAACCGCAGGAATACGAGATAGGCGAAAGGATAAAAGCCGGTGATGAGAGTGCACTCGAACATCTCATACTTTGCAACCTTAAATTTGTCGTCTCTATTGCAAACAGATACCGCAATACGGGTCTGCCGATTTCCGACCTTATAAATCAGGGGGGGAATCTCGGTCTCGTTGAGGCCGCCAAAAGGTTTGACCACACTAAAGACGTTAAATTTATCTCTTACGCTGTATGGTGGATCAGACAATCCATAATTCAGGCTCTCGCCGAACAGTCGGGTACTGTAAAACTGCCTATCAAACAGGCAGGAATACTGTATAAGATCAACGGTGCAAAGGAGAAGCTGAATAAATCTCTAAACAGAGAGCCTACACCTAGGGAACTGGCTGAACACCTCGAAATGGAAGAAGAAGACATAGAAAATGTACTGCGTGTCTCCAGAAATTATCTTTCTCTGGAAGCACCTATAAAAGACGGCGAGGACAGGTCGTTCATCGATCTCCTCGAATCAGGCTCGAAGGATATCGAAGAGGATATCATTGCCAAGACACTCAAAACAGCCCTTGACGATATTGTCGATGAGCTGGACGAAAGAGAGTCACAGATTATCGAATGGCGTTTCGGGCTTGACGACTCAGCTCCGAAAACTCTCGAAGAGATAGGCGAGCTTATGAATATCAGCCGTGAGCGTGTCCGTCAGCTCGAAACAAGAGCACTTGCAAAGCTTCGCAAAAAAAGCGATGAAGAATAAACTGCAGGACTTCCTCAACTAATGGAAAATTACGTTAACGTACGCCCTGAACACCTGAACTTTCACGGTTATCTGTTCGGCGGCGAGATGTTGAAGTGGCTGGATGAATTCGCATGGATGGCAGGATCGAGAGAGTACCCGGGTGCCACACTGGTTACTGTCGGCATAGACAATATCCTGTTTAAGCATAGGGTTGTCAACGGTTCTATTCTGCGTTTCGTCATTGAGGCTGAGCATATCGGAGAGAAATCCGTCACTTACAATGTAAATGTTTATTGCGACGCTCCGGGTGCATCCACGGAAGAAGAAGTTTTTTCGTCTAAAATCACCTTTGTCAATATCAACTCGGAAGGGAAAGCCATTCCGCTCCCTGAAAGAAGCGACAGGGGGGTTAATCATCTCATTATCTTATAGTTAGCCGTTGCCTCGGTCCAGTCTTCAGGGTTTATCTTATTCAGCTTTCTCACTAAATCACTTACCATCCCTGTTGATCTTGCATCATAGACTTCAAATACCCCCCCTTCTCTGAGCCCAAGTGCCAGCAATTGTTCATTCCTACGTGTTGCTACCAGCTTAACCTTCTCCTCAGCTAAATCTCCCTTAAAGCCTGATAAAAATTTAGCCTGCATAACCATACCACTGTCCAGTGCAGGGAAATTATACACCTGCCCACCTTTGGCAAAATTATCTTTAGCCCTGAGATTAGGCATCAGCAGGAATATAAAAAAAATATCAGCCTCTTCATAAGCTTATCCTTTTAGTATAACTGACCGAAAGTCTGTTCATCCACTTCACCGCTCAAGAACGCCTCCAGAAGTTTGAACCGGTATGTTTATTTATCTCATCCAGTGCTTTTCCGAGCTGTTCTATATTGATAAAACCTTTCTCGAATACCGAACGTATCTTAATTCTTTGCTATCTCAGTATACATGATCCTTTGATTTTTCCCAGTTTCTGCTGACGTAAAAATCTCCGTTCCTATAACCTGCGGCTGCCCCCCCGTCATGGGGGGGTATTAAGGTATAACTGTCGAAAAAGTAAGGGGGGGAAATTTTTGACAAAGAGGCATTCATCGCTTTGCCAGAAGGGAGTGAGTAAGCATTTGTTATCCCTGAGCCGAGATACCTGCTTTTATGTTTCGTTTCATTCTCATCAGAAATAAATATTGCTGTTTTGACAGATACTTTCTCAACTTGGACAGGCCGATATTCGTCCGAGTTATTTTGAAATACAACATCTGTCTTTGTAACACAGGAGACTAATAAGAAGCACAGGATGACAACCATAGTATATGATCGCATCATAATCACCACATAGTATGTTTATAATTAATTACACTACTAATTAGCCGATTATTTACTTTTTTTTTATTAATAGGTAGATTAATATTAAGATTCTTCATGTCGTCGTCCATGTCCACCCCCCCTTTGACAGTTAGGTAGTCACCGACCATTATGCCGTTCGCACCGGCTCTAAGCACCTTAGAGGCACTATTCCCCCCCTTAAAAACAATACTCCTGCCCCCCCCACAGACTCTAATGTCTCTGTCAGGCAAAATAAAACGGTATAAAGCAACGATACGCAGAGCTTCCTCTTCGCTGACTACAGGGCGGCTGTCCATGGGAGTTCCTGCAATCGGATTGAGGAAATTGATTGGTACAGAATGAACCCCCCCCAGATCGTAAATTGTAAATGCCAGTTCAGCCCTTTGAACCCAGCTTTCGCCTAGTCCGAATATCCCGCCACAGCAGACGTAAAGCCCTGCCCTGACAGCATCACGTACGGTTTCTATATCCCTTTCATAGTCGTGAGTAGTGCATATATTTGGAAAAAAAACTTCTGGCAACCTCAAGGTTATGATGATATGCGTCCATCCCTGCATCTTTCAGCTCCATGAGCCTTTCGTAGCTCATACAGCCGACGGAGGCATCGGGTATCAGCCCGTGGGATTTGATAACCCCCCCCATTGCCTCTTTGACCTTTTCGAATTCCTGTTCATCAGGTCCTATTCCGCTGGTCACGACACTGAAACGCTCGACACCTTTCGCAGCCAAATCCTTAGCCGCTGCATCTATCTTCGCCATATCTATAAAGCTGTAAACAGGAGCACCTGTATCAAAATGCGACGACTGGGCACAGAAGGAACAATCCTCACTGCAAAGACCGCTTCTTGCATTGATTATCGCACAGGTTTTCGCTTCGTCACCTTTATGCATCCTTTTGATCTGCTCGGCATAGTCTGAAACCTCTGCAAGGTCGGCAGTAACTATCGTACTGATGTCGCCTGCACTAAGTCTTTCTAAGTTAATCGATTTATTAAATATATCTTTAAGCATTTTTATTCCGAAATTATGACAAATTTTGAATTCACATAGCCTGTATAGTCGTTTGTTTTGACTTTCCACCAGCTTATGCTGTCGTTCTCCAGCTTACCCAGGAGGCTTAGCTGCTGCCAGCTTACAAGTATCTCAAGAACATCCGAGTTTCTTGTGGGGGGGGACTGCCAAAGGATCACACCGTCTTTAACAGCGTAACCAAACCCCCCCGACTTACTCTCCTCATTGACGCTATATACTTTCTTTTTAGGAGATACGGGCGGCAGCTGCGGAAGCTTCTCGGTATATATCTTGGTCACTGCACCTTCCTGCTCCATCTTAACGACAAAGCCGGACTCAGGTGTGAGATCATCAGTATTCTCATTCTTAATGTTCTCTAGTTCAGCTTTCTTGGCAGGAATGTTCTCGGATTCCAGCTTTACCACTGCATCCTTTATACTTCCGACTATACCTTTAAGCTTCTCGTGATACTCTCTCTGGTGTTCGATATCCTTTGTTTGCTTCTGCACACTGGAATCGACAGCCACGAGAGATTGCTTCATATCCGTAAGCTGATTCTTCATTTCATCAGTCATAACCCTGATACTGCGGACCTGCTGACGAATATCTTCTATATCTTGCTCATATCTGACCATTCTGTCCCTGCCTGCACATGAAACAGTAGTCATGATGAGTAATAACAATACTATAAATCGAAACATTAAAAACCTCGGTTTAATACTTATAGAAATTTAAGAGATATGAAAGGTGAATATATTACTTGCATGCCTCCGGATTGTCGACAACCCTGATATATCTTGCATACATGTATCCGACTTTGCCATCGAAAGTCGTTTTCCACCACAATCCGTCTTCGCTCTTCTCGTGCAGTTCGATATATGACATATAAGGTGCAGTGCCGATGAGTTCCGTATCCACGGAAGCTCCTGCACGAACTTTCAATCCGCTCTGAGCGACCGTACAGCCATGCATAACCTTTACGACAGGTTCAGGCTCTGGTTCTGGCTCTGAAACAGCTTCAACGACGGGGGGGACTTCTTTAGGTTCTTCCACTTCGGCGACTTTATTCTCTTCAGGAGTAGGCTCAGTAGTCACTACAGGTTCAGCCTCCTGAACAGGTTCAACAGCAAGTTCAGGCGTCTCTATCACAGGCGTCGGCTTCTCGGCAACAGGTGCCGGCTCGGCAGTCTTTTCAACATTCTCGACAACAACTCCCTTGATCTCAACATCTGTGGTAATCGCCAATATCTTATCTTTATAGTGGACTATACCGCCTATCAAAAGTCCGATGACAACAATAGTGACCATAGGTTTTTTGTTAAACTTTCGGGTACTGCGTACACCGTACAACCTTGCGGCTGACATCTTAACATGCCCTGAAGTAACTTTTGATTTCTTCTTCTCTTTGGCTATAGCTAAAGCTTTGTGTGCTATCCTGTTGATCTCGGACGGAACGCCCTTTGAGTAATTATAAATCTCAACATATGAGTTCTTTTTAAACAGAAAATGCTCATCGTCACCTATGGCGGTTTTGACTCTGTGCTCCACGTAATCGATAGTATCCTGCAAACTGAGCGGTGCCAGCTCTACAGTGAAGGTGAATTTCGGTCCAAGATCGTTTCCGATATTCCTAAGCCTGTCATGAAGCTCGGGACAGCCAGAAAGTATAACCTGAACAAGCTTACACTTCTCGATCTCAATCTCCATAAACTCGCTGAGCATTTCTAGATTCGCATCAGATATGGATTCAGCATTATCCACAATGATGAGGTTATTACGCCCCCCCTCTTTGTACTGCTCAACAAAATATTCCATAATGAGTCCGAAAAGCTCTTTTCTGTCTGTCTCTGTATAACTGAGCCCAAAGCCTTCGCAGATAGATTTCATCAGCTTATCGGGGGGGGATACGTTGTCGTAGTTAAGCATAGAGACATTACAGTCTTTAACTGAGTCTTTGAGGATATTGCATGTCATGGTCTTTCCTGTCCCTTTCAGACCGGTAAGAAGCATAAAGCCTTTACGGCTGTTGAGACCGTACTCAAGCAGAGTTATAGCTTTGTCATGCAGTATGGAAGAAAAAAAAGTATTTGTTATCGGGGGGGTAAGCACTGAAAGGCTCATCTTTAAACCCGAATAAATCTCTGCTCATTTCGTTGTATCCCTTCTATTCCAACAATTTAGGTATATGATAAATTAATTAGTGTTAAATGTCTACTTTTCAATAGTCGAAAAAATCAGGATATCCTCTGCAATTGCATCAATATTTTCCTGACGTTTTTTTCAACGCTCTCGTCTGGACGACAGCCTGCCGTATATCCTTGCTGATTATATATAATTCCGTATCAGGATCAAATGAATTTTTTGGCAGAATTACTATAGGATCTTTCATTGCAGCAATCATTTGAAAAGTTTCCAATCCAAACGGCGGAACAATATCAAATTCTCCTATGCTCAACCACCTGTTTATCTCATCAGCATCCACACGCCTGATAAATTTCCTATCCCCCCCTTTCGTATTATAGAAATCGACTAAATAAGAAAACCTCTGACCATCCTTATCAACATGCCCTACAAGAAAAAAAAGTAACCGGGTTTATTCAGCTTCACAAATATCTCAACTGCGTCTTCCGACCTGTAGAGCATCGCCTTTTTCCCGTTGGAAGTGGCGATTCTGGCAGTGAAATCCGAAGAAAGCACTAAACCGAGTTTCAGTAGCTTTTCAAAAGAGATGGACTTAGGTCTGGCATCCAGCCCGCTGAAAGCACTCGTTTTAAGCAGTTTAACACTCTTTGCTATGGATTTGCCCATTTTATCCGTAAGAGTGGCTAAAAGGTGCATCCCTGCATCCGACAGGGTGTAATTAATCTCTATAAAGTAATCCGCCGCATATACAGACTCAACAGAATTCAGCCCGGCAGAAACCATATCTCTGAAAACTGCCGAAAACTGTGTGACTTCATCTGAACCGTTATACATCGGATAATAAACATATACGTTATCCCTCTTAAGCTCAGATGCCAACAGCTCTGCCAGATGCTTCATATTGTCCGACATGAATGTCAGCTTATGTTTCAGAATATTTAATCGGTCCATGGTTATATCAGGGTATTTTTTTTATACTCGCCGCCAAGTGCGGACAGTACGGTTTTCAGCTTTTGAAGATTTTCAAAGTGAGTCAAAGCTGCCATCACGTAAGGATATTTCGCAGAGTCTGAATTTTCGCTCAGTATCGATTTATACGTCTTATTTATCGACTCAACAGCCTTGTCGATCTCTTTCTTATATACCGAGACAGCCTTTTGGGAGAGTTCCGCAGTGGACTTGAATATGTTTCCGACCTGTTCTGTTTTATATACAGCTCCGTATATAGGCAGAGCACTAATGACATCTGTCTGCTTGGTGACAATCTGCATAGGAGCATTCGGATCGTCTGAAACATCAGTAGATAAGACGGTTTTGACATCTGCATAAATCATGAAAGAGAGTTCAGATACAGCATTTGTTCTGGCTTCTGTCTCAGACTCACCTATCCCCCCCTCTGCAACTAAAGAGTCTGCAAACGACACAGATACTATTAAGAATTGAAAAAGTAGCAATAGAACAAATAGTTTATATCTCATACACTGAATATAGCACTCTATTAAAAATCAGCAATAAAAAAGGCTCTCATTGCTGAGAGCCTTTTTATAGAAATACATTTCCAAATATTCTTCTTAGTCGATGGAATCTTTGAAAAGCTTGCCAGGTGTGAATTTAGGCACTTTCTTAGCAGGGATAGTCATCTCAGCACCAGTCTGAGGGTTTCTACCTTTACGCTCTTTACGCTCTGATACAGAAAATGTACCAAAACCAACAAGTGTTACCTTGTCGCCAGCTTTAAGTGCCTCAACTGTGGCATCTTCGAAAGCTTTAAGTGCTTTTTCAGCATCTGATTTTTTTGAGACCTGCCATTTCGGCGATCTTTTCGATTAGCTCTTTCTTGTTCACTACAACCTCCTAACGTCAAGAAGTTAAAATTATATACACGTGGAATCCCATAAAATCAAGCAAATAATGAGTTTCAGCAAAAAAAAGTCTATCTATTATTAATAAGTAACCTCAAGATATAATAAGATTATGACAACTGCTTGATTTATTGCGGACATATGTTCTTAAAAACGCTTCTTTTAAGTATTTCCTATATATAGCAATTCTCATATATAGGCATATACTAAAAAAATACCCTCACCTGAAACAGGATGAGGGTATTTGTGTATAATAAGTTAACTAAGGTTTTCTACTTAACGAAAAGCTCAGCTATTTGCACAGCGTTAGTCGCCGCTCCTTTTCTAAGCTGATCACCGACAACCCAAAAAGTAAGTGTGTTGTCGCGAGCGATGTCTGTTCTCACTCTGCCCACGTAGCAAGTGTCTCCGCCTGCTACTTCAAGAGGCATAGGATATTTAGCATTCGCTGTATCATCAATAACTTCCAAGCCGGGAGCAGCAGCGAAAAGCTCACGTGCCTTATCAGGACTGATAGGCTCATAAGTCTCAACAGTGACCGCCTCTGAGTGTGCGGAGAGTGTCGGAACACGTACACATGTCGCACTGACCTTTATTTCATCATCATGAAGCATCTTACGAGTCTCGTTGAACATCTTCATCTCTTCTTTTGTATATCCATTATCAGTGAAAGAATCCACATGAGGGATAACGTTGAAAAGTATCTGATGTGCGAACTTATCGACTACCAGTTCTTCACCATTTACCCATTGTCTCGCCTGATTCTCGAGCTCTTCCATAGCCTGAGCACCTGCACCTGATGTTGACTGGTATGATGAGACAACCACGCTCTTTATTTTAGAGTAATCATACAGAGGCTTAAGAGCCACAAGCATAATTATTGTTGTACAGTTAGGGTTGGCAATTATACCATTGTGCTTGAAAGCATCCTCAGGGTTAACCTCAGGAACAACAAGCGGCACACTCTGGTCCATACGGAATGCAGATGAGTTATCTATAACAACTGCACCTGCCTTAACAGCAGACGGAGCATACTCAAGGCTTCTACCACCGCCGGCACTGAAAAGTGCAATATCTACACCTTCGAAACAATCGTGCGTCAATTCTTCAACTTTATACTGTTTACCCTTAAACGTGAGCTCTTTTCCTACTGAGCGTTTAGAAGCGAGAAGCTTAAGCTCTGCGATCGGGAAATCTCTCTCTTCAAGGATATTAAGGAATGTTTCACCCACTGCGCCTGTTGCGCCGACCAGTGCTACGTTATAAGCAGCTTTCTTTTGAAATTCTGACACGATACACCTCTCATATAAAGTTGTAGCTAAAACAAATATGCTCATTGGTTCATAATGTCAATAGTTAATAAGGTATTGAGCCAATTATTACGTAGTTTTGAAATACACGCTTGCACGTGCGGTCAGTTTTATGGTAACTCTCTTCATGGAAAATACAATGCAAGAACGAAAAATACATTATATACCATTATGTAATGGCGAAACAGCGAAAATATATCAAGGTGCTTTCGGCAGTGGAGAGCATGAGACAACACAGGCATGCATAAAGCATCTTGAGAGCATGGCTCTCAAAAATAAAACACTACTCGATATCGGATGCGGTACGGGTATATTGGGGGGGATTTGTGCCAGTCTGCTTGGAGCAAAGGACGTGTATGGGTACGACCTGTTCTATAATGCATGTAAAACCGCTGTTGAATGCAATCAACTGAATAATGTCACAAACAATCATATAATATGTGGTTTGCAGGACTGTATAAACGGTAAGTTCGACGTTATTTTCGCTAACATTTACTTCGATATACTCATTGATATATCAGGTTTTATAAAGAACTCGCTTAAAAAGGATGGGCAGCTTGTGCTCTCAGGTATACCTATAGAGTTTAATTATGATGTACGAGCACATTATGAGAAAATCGGTTTTGAGGTTATTAACTTGCAAATCCATGAAGATTTCTCTACTGTTTTACTAAAGAATATATAAGTCATTCGTCATTATGAGGGCGGTTAGCTCAGTTGGATAGAGCACAGGCCTCCGAAGCCTGGTGTCATGGGTTCAATTCCCGTACCGCCCGTTTATATTTTACCTCTAGTTGCCGAAACAAATCACAAACGTTATTCTCCCGTTGGTCGAATTCTATGGGAATTGAACGGCTGTGAACGCCGAGCTGGCGAGGAAAAGCCGACACGAGGTCGGCGACAGTGAACAGACTGGCTTTTGCAAGTGGTCACGACGACCACGCAGTAAAAGCAATTCCCGTACCGCCCGTTTATCTTTTACCTCTAGTTGCCGAAACAAATCATAAACGTTATTCTCCCGTTGGTCGAATTCTATGGGAATTGAACGGCTGTGAACGCCGAGCTGGCGAGGAAAACTTACATAATAGAATAAGATTGTCATCCTGAGGCTTTAGCCGAAGGATCTAAACTCGTAGATTACTAAATAATATCAGATTTTTCACTCAATCCGTTCATGTAGAATGACTAATAGCATATCTGTTAAAAGCTCAGTCCCATACAGCCCATTTATTTTCTCTTTGAGAAGAATCTCTTATGTGCCACTTTAGCAGGCAAACCGTCTTCGCTCACATACCGCATATCTTCGATAGTATAAAATGCCATGGGGGGGTTAAATGTCTTTATGATCTGCACAACATTGCTGAGCTTCTTTCTGCGTACGACAGTGAATATAACCTTCACATGACCATGGTTGCCTGTGGCATCAGTATCGGTTATGTTATACCCCCCCTGCTCACGCATCACTTCCACAAGCTTAGTGGCATCGTGCTTAGTGATAATCCTGACGAGTGTAAAGCCGATGGACAGCTTATGTTCCAGAACCATACCTGTATAATTCCCAATAGAAAAGCCCAGAGCATATGCAATATAGTTTGTGACGTTTGACAGGTTCTGCATGACCTGACCTATGGCAACAAGCCATATCAAAACTTCAAAAAAAAGCCAACGAAAACTGCCGCAACTTTTATCCCTTTGGATATAAACATTATACGAAGTGTACCCATTGTCACTTCAACAATCTTTGCCAGCATAATCAGGATAGGCAACAATAGTGTTGCAAACAGATCAAACTCAAATGTCATTGCACTTACCTCTGTAACTCTATAAGGGTATACTAATCTACCCATCTTCAAGAAAATGCAATATTTAATTGCCGAAATTTGATAAATATTTCCAGATAAATGCAAACCATCACTTAGCAACATGAATTCAGACATAAAAAAAGCCCGAAGCGTTAACCTCGGGCTTATGGTTATAAATATATAATATAAATTAAAGTGTTATATCTGTATCATTGTCAGGAAGGGAGTTTTCGGCAGCAAAATCAACCAGAGCATACCCTAACTGCAGTGTTCCCTGAGCTGTGCTGGCAAGTAATCCGTTGATTATCGCAACTGTCGACGGGCTTAAGCTTGTGTATCCTTGCTCATCACCCTTATAGTGAGCAACATGTATCTCGGATGCTGCAGGTGCTACTGCGGTACTGATACCCATTGTAGGTAACTTGGCTGTGTATAACTCAAGCATACCTGTGCTGACAAAGTTTGCTTTATACGTGTCAAATGCAGTATTAGAAGGGATTGAATGTACTTCAAAACTCTCTATGTCAAAGACTTTATTTTTGATATCCATGTCTATAATCCGATAAGGTGACGGTGCGGTAACACCTGACCCCCCCGTCTCCACCTCATATATCGAACTTGAAGCGAAATCAGCCTTAACTATATCCTGTGCGTGGAAATGTCCTGTAAACATAAGATTCAGCCCTGCATCCGCAAGAGCCTCTCCTAACACAGCGTAGTCATCAATAACATACTCAGCAAAGAATTGCGTCTGAGCAGCAAAATGAGGCGTGATAGCATGGTGCTGCATACCAAAAACTGTCTTTCCTTTGCTTTTTGCTTCTGTGAGTTTATCTAATATCCATGCAAGTGTAGCATCTGATATTTCTCCTGAGGTTTCAGGATGAGAGATATTATCATCGTATTTACATGAATCCAGTGCAAATAGCCAAACATTATCGGCAACTTCAGCAACATAACTCAATGAGTTGCTATCTCTGTGTATTGCGTCTGCGTATCCGAAGTCGGCATAAATCTCAGCAAACTCTTCAGGTGTAACCGTATCAACTCTCTCAGTCACACTACCGTTAAAAGCAACAGCATCAGGATTATTAATATCGTGATTACCTGGGACGACATATACATCAATACTTTTTTCCAAGAGAGGCTTCAGTATCGAAACCATCTTCTCATGACAAACCCTTTCGCCGTCTTTTGTCAAATCACCCGGGATGATAACGAACTCAAGTCCATCAGTTGTCAAAAAGTCAGCTACCATCTCCTCAAGTATCTCCACACTCTCCAAAAGCATCTTCCTGTCATGTGAAAGATAATCTTCAAATGCCTCTCCGCTAGTTCCTAAAGAGCTGTCATAGACATGCGGATCAGACAGAACCGCAAATTTAGTTTTGGATTGTAATGACCCGGCACTACTCCCTCCACATCCGGCAACACCCAAGGATAACCCTGCACCCAATACAATACTACTCTTCATAAAGCTTCTTCTCGATGTAGTAAACATTACAGAAACCTCCAATAATCAATATTAGAGATATTGTAAGTATGTAACTGCCAAGAAACTGCTAAGATAATGTCTGAGTTATAATAGATTAAATACAGAAATAAATAAAAAAAAGCCCGAAGCGTTAACCTCGGGCCTGATCATTTACTTATCGGAAAGCTTAATCGCCTTCAAACTCTGTCAGTGCATTCACCACATAACCCAAGTCAGTAAGTTTTTGCTCGCCGCCGATATCAGGCAGGTTAACTATAAAAGCCATTTCTGCCACGTGACCGCCAAGTTTTTCTATGAGCTGTGCGGCTGCTGCCGCTGTTCCGCCTGTTGCCAGAAGATCGTCAACAACAAGAACTTTCGCCCCCCCTTTTTCAAAAGCATCAACATGCATTTCGAGACTGTCTACGCCATACTCGAGTGTATATTCCTGATCTATCGTCTCCCCCCCCGGAAGTTTTCCAGGTTTTCTGATAGGTACAAATCCTTTACCAAGAGTATACGCCAATGCTCCGCCTATGATGAAACCGCGGGCTTCTATCCCTGCTATAATGTCGAAATCAAGACTGCCGTCTTTATACTTATTTGTAAAAGCATCTATCACTAGCTGATAACCGACCGGATCTTTCAGTAATGTTGTGATATCTCTGAACATTATCCCCCCCTTCTTAGGGTAGTCGGGAATCGTTCTTATTCGTCCTTTAATCGTCATACTCTGTCTCCTTTATATCTTGCAAACGTCGCTATATTCAGCGACCTTTGGTATTACAGTTGTAAAAAGGCTAATCACTTTATCGGCATTATTCTTCATTGTATTCAGGATCATCTCCCATGTAACGGGCTCTTCCTCTTCGCGCCAACAGTCGTAGTCTGTGGACATGGCAACTGAAGCATAGTGGAGTTTCGCTTCACGGGCGAGATTTACCTCAGGAACAGTACTCATGTTAATAATATCTGCACCAAAACCTCTGAACATATGGCTTTCCGCCTGAGTAGAGAATCTCGGACCTTCTATTGTGATGACTGTTTTATTCTCATGATATGAATATCCCAGCTCTTTTGCAGTTGCGGCATACAAAGCTCTCAGATTTGGACAAAAAGGTTCTGCCATAGGGGGGGTATGAACAACCTCCCCCCCCTTATCAAAAAAAATGTAACTTCACGCTTTCTAGTGAAATCTATAAACTGCGACGGGAATACCAGATGCCCCCCCGGCTCGATCTCTTCCCTAAGCGAACCAACGGCAGTTGCAGCCAGTATGTGTGTACAGCCGTATTCTTTCAGAGCCGAAATATTGGCACGTGAGTTAACCGCACTCGGATATATCGAATGATCTTTACCGTGTCTAGCCAGAATAGCAACCTCGACCCCCCCTTCTATAGCTCCGCAAGTGAGCCCTGAAGACGGTGCTCCATAAGGTGTTGTAACTTCAAGAAATCTGGGATTTTTTAAAATATCAGGATTATCGAGTCCAGAACCTCCTATGATTCCGATCTTTATCATTAAGCACCCCCCCCATTAAATATCAATTTTTCAAAATATCATAGCATATTTTTTTATTGAAACCACCTCATTACTTTCACCTGACAAGTTTACAATTAGCATACATTGACATAACATTTAATTATATATATTGTGAGATATACACAGTCGACATATATTAAACACAAGGTTAATTATGAAGAACAATATTATTAATGTTACCGAGAATTCAAACATCGAACTGAATGAAAAGTCCATTGAACTGCTTTTGCAGGGGGGGGTTTGCAACTCCTTTGAGTGTGCAGATTTCAGAAACAACCAATGCAGAATGAAGCTGTTCATCGATATGCTTCAAAGCGGTGAGTGGGAATGGTCTCAGACATGGGCAACACCTACAAAATTTCTACTGCACATTGTGAAACACGGTGAGAACTCCACCGAAGATACGGCAAAATATATGTCTGAGCTTAAGAATCAATGGAGCTGTATTGAAACCGATTCGACATGCAACTGCGACTTCCTTGACGAGATTAAAAGACTGAAAAAAGCTATCGAAGAATATATCGAAGCTAACGGCTAAACTCACCTTACCTTAAGATAGTCAATATCACTCCGAATCTGCATATACAATTATCAGCATATGCCCAATATATCCCTTGACATATAGATATCCGAATATTAATATAATAGAAATCAATTATGAACATATGTCTATTAATAAAAGGTATAACAGATGGTTAAATATCTCTCTATTCTGCAAAAGAATCTTGTATGGGCGATACCAATCTCCATGATTCTTGGTCTAATATGCGGCGGTTATCTCTTTGACGCTAAGCCGTTGAAACAGCTTATAATTCCGATTACATTCCTCATGGTTTACCCGATGATGGCAACATTAAACGTTAAGACCATCTTTAAGGGGGGGAAAGATACGAAACTGCAGATCACAACACAGCTGATTAATTTCATACTGATACCATTCATAGTTTACGTCATAGGGAAAGCATTCTTTCAGGGTGCTGACCCCCCCAAATACGGACTGTGGGCTGTGGGCTTATTTCTAATAGGTGTTTTGCCAGCTTCAGGCATGACGATCTCGTGGACAGGATTTGCTAAAGGGAATAAAGAAGCGGCGACAAAAATGCTTGTATTTGGTCTGATAATCGGTGCTGTGGTTGCACCTGTCTATACTAAAGTCTTTATGGGTGCTAATGTGGACGTGGATATGGTGCATATGTTTAAACAGATATGTATTTTCGTTTTTGTCCCTCTCATCGCAGGTCTGGCGACACAGAACTATCTGCGGAAAAAGCACGGGGGGGACAAGGCATGGGCAGAGGTTTATAAACCCAGATTTGCACCATTTTCAGCACTTGGTGTGACAATGATAGCTTTTGTTGCCATGTCGCTCAAGGCTAAGAACATCATTGCCAATCCATCAGATATCCTCACAATACTTATTCCTTTGGCACTGTTTTACGCTCTATCATATGCTCTGCTCACCTTAATAGGTAGCTGCTTTTTTCAAGAGAAGAAGCCATAGCCATGGTTTTCGGTGTAGTGATGAGAGACTTGTCAATAGCACTCGCAATCGCTATGACAGCCTTCGGAAAAGAGGGTTCTACGATTGCTCTCCTCATCTCTCTGGCGTATGTGATTCAGATACAGTCTGCTGCATGGTATATTAAAATAGTTCCGAAACTATTCAGGGAAACCACAGGAAACTCTATAAGCGTCAAAAGCATTTAGTAATATAAAAGAATCCCCCCCAATCTTATTATTAAAATTGGGGGGGATTTCAGTATTAATATGATGGCAGTCAGCATCTGTATTTTTAAGTAATTAGCCGAGAAAAGCTATAAGCTTGTCATAATCAGGTGCATCTGTCGCTTCAGGCACAACCTCTGCATATGTAAGTACGCCTGCAGGGTCAACAACAAATACTCCTCTTGCAAGCAGTCTGAGTTCTTTAATTGTCATACCGAAAGCCTCACCGAATGCCGCATCTCTGTGGTCACTGAGGCAACTGCATCAGCTATCTCTGCTACGGAACAAAATCTTTTTATAGCAAATGGAAGATCCATACTGATGTTAAGAACTACTACGTTATCTTTGCTAGCAACATCAGAATTGAACTTTCTGATCTGAAAATCACAAACAGGTGTATCAAGTGACGGTGTAACACTGATAACGACTGTTTTCCCAGCGTAGTCAGAAAGCTTAACAGGCTGAAGCCCTTGATCCAATACTGTAAAATCCGGAGCTTTCTCTCCAACTTTTACTTCAGAACCAACAAGCGTCATAGGATTCCCCCCCTTCATTGTAACTGCACCTTTTCTTTCCATGTCAAAACTCCTTTAATGAGATAATTTATGTCGCATTATAATACAGATTTTCCTTTTAATAAAGTTAATTATTAAAGATAATTTCGTGAAAGTTTTTTTAAACTCCTCTCAAGCTCCTCAATCTTAAAGCTTTTTGCAAGGTTTGAAATCTCGCCTGCAAAACTGACAATAATAGATATATCATTTGCCACACCGAAATCTTTCAGTTTCTTAGCTAACTTAGCAACATCTTCAAGAATCATCAGTGACAGCACCTCATCGATCTCGTCCGAGAAATGTTTTTTTATCAGCTGTTTAGACTCTACAGATATTTCGGATAGATTATAACTGTCAACAAACTCTTTGTCTGAAGCCTTAGACTCCATATAATTATGAGGCAGAAACTTAGCAAGGTATGTAACAAGCTCATATTTGGAAAACGGCTTGCTTATATACCCCCCCTCCATGACCTTATCCACCCTGCTCCTGTCTCCATAGACAGACGCTGTGACAGCAACGATAGGTATGTGTTTTAAGTGGTCAATCTTTCGTATTTTTGCCGTTGCAGTAAAGCCGTCCATAATAGGCATCTGTATATCCATCAGTATTATATCAGGTCTGATCTTTTGAGCCAGTTCAACCCCCCCTTCAACACCGTTTTCAGCCTCTATAACCGTGACTGAGTAGTTTTTCATAAAATTGCGTATAATATTTCTGTTCGATTCAACATCATCCACAACCAGTATTGTTGCAGGTTCAAAATCCAGTTCAGGCAGAGAGTTCATATATTTCTGAATCTGGACACTTTTAGCAATCTTGATATTTCCAAAAGATACCGTAAAGACCGACCCTTTGTTCAGGGTGCTGTTCAGCTCGATTGTACCGTCCATCATCTCCACGAGGCTCTTCGTGATGGTCAAGCCCAGTCCTGTACCGCCGAATTTTCTGGTATCTTGTTTCTCCTGCTGCGTAAAAGAATCAAATACATTTGAAAGCTGATCTTCAGCGATTCCGACACCTGTATCCTCTATAATGACTCTGAACGAAATCTGTTCATCGTTCATATGGCTGAATTCTACTTTGATGTTAACATAACCCTCAGAGGTAAATTTTATTGCATTCCCGATAAGATTTATAAGAATCTGCTGTAACCTATTCTCGTCAATATAAATATATTCAGGAAAGTCATTACAGAAATCTACATTTAACGACAACCCTTTATTGTCCGCCGTAACTTTAAATATAGAAACCGTATCCTCAAGAATATCTCTTATAGAGACAGGTTCAAACACTAGAGTGAGCTTACCGGCTTCTATTTTAGAAAGATCAAGGATATCATTGATAATAGCCAGCAAGCCTTTCCCGGCCGTGGATATACCTTTCAAATAATCCTGAGTCATTCTCAAATCTCTCTCAGACCTCAATAGCTCCGTATAACCGAGTATTGCGTTCATAGGAGTGCGGATTTCATGTGACATATTTGCCAGAAACTCAGACTTAGCTCTGCTGGCAGATTCCGCCTGCTCTCTCGCATTCACGAGCTCCTTCAGCATAATATTCCTCTCAGTGATATCCTGAGTGAGTATAAGTACTTTACTATCTGTATTTTTAATCGCAGGCAGGGGGGGTATCGCGTGTACCCAGAGATTTTTATTGTTGTATACGATATCATCCGTATCTGTCTCTCTCCCTTCGAAAGCCTCTCTTATAAGTCTGCTTATTTTTGCATACATCTTGCCGTCGATTAATTCGTCTAATCTTTTGTTTATAATTGATTTTGGATCAAAATCCAGTTCAGGCAGACCTTTACCTTCGGCAAATATACACCGCATTTGGCTGTCTATTATAAACACTGCTCCATTGGGGGGGATATTCGATGTGACACTTTTGTATAGCTGTTCGCTCGCCACCAATGCATCTGTGCTTCGCAACAGCTCTTTTTCCATAGGCGTGATGGAGTATTTCGTCAGCACATACCAAAGTGCGAGCCCCCCCACCAAAACGATGATCATAAATGCTTCTATCAAAAGCTCATATTTAAATCTGTTAATAATATTATCTACGAAAACAGCATTCTTAACTATCTCGATCATCAGGGTATTATCCCCCCAAATTCAATATTTCTAGTGATAGTTATGCCAGCTTTGGAAGAGTAATCAGCAGACTTATAGCTCAAGAGCTCAAAGCCGTTATTAAATGAAGCATTAAGCATCAGCACGTTAGCTCTTGTTTTACCCCCCCAGTTATCGAGAAATTCACGTATTTCAGCATAGTCATGCCGTATAAGGGAATCCTGTATGAACTCTGTAATCAGTGTCACTTCCAGCTGAGCCTGTTTGTTTTCTTCATGACTCAGAACCTTCTTCTGGTTGTTGACCATAAGGATACCGATGAAGCTCATAAGCAAAGTGAGAGACACTATAAAAACCAGTAATAGTTTCCCCCCCTGCTGCAGAAACCTTTTCTCCATAGGCATATAAACTACTCCAGCTCAGGAAGGACTTTTTTAAGAATTCCTCTCAAAAGGTTATAATCTGAATCTGCGACATCGACAAAACCTGTTAATGTAGGACCGATAGCCTTTAAGATTTCGATCCCCCCCTGTTGATCTCTGTTCAGATCGATAAGAGCTTTTTTTTAATCTTTGCCTGCAGTTTTGTATCCATTTTGGAACTGGTAACAAAAACATGGGTCGAAAGATAAGGGGGGGAGTAAGCGAATGCCTTTAACCCCCCCTTTACTTCATTCTCACGAAAAACCTCTTCGGCAGACGCTCCTGCATCATATTCACCGAGAAGAGTGCCGATAATGACATTTTCATGGTTATTTAAATACTCAATCTGCACATCCTCATCTGTTAACCCGGCATTCATAAGTATAAAATATGGCACTTGTGTGCTGAGGGTCGATTTTTTTTACTGCCGAATACGACCTTCTTCCCTTTCAGGTCTTCTATAGAGTTAATATCACTATTCTTCCTCGTGAAAAAGACTGAACGAAAATGCGGTCTGTTTTCAAACTCATACCTTACAAGCAGAGGCTTTGGGCCATACTGTTCAGTTATGACGACATAAGGGCTGCCTCCAAGAAAGCTGATGTCCAGCTTATCGTTACCCGTATCTTCAAGATGTGTTTTATAATCTTTGGCAATAGTAATGACAACGTCAACATGGAGTTCTTTGGACAGATAGTCAGCGAGCGGCTGATACTTCTTCATCAACTTCTGGGATGCCAGATAAGGCATGAAACCTAAAGTAATCTGGTCGTGTTTAGCGTGGTCTGCATGGGCTGTGGATAGCATTAGAGTCGCAATTAAAATAAAAAAAAACTTCCTCATAAATCACCCTATTATTTCTGAAACTTTTACAACTGTATTCTTACCGTCTTTTTTCGCTTTATAAAGAGCCTTGTCAGCATAGCTTAGCAAAACAGTCAGGTTGAGGTCTCCGTCACTGCTTCCGACCCCCCCCATACTTGCCGTTATCGTCGAACCTATACCGAAATCTGCCTCTTCAATAGTCTTTCTGAGCTTGTCAGCAACAATTGCAGCTTCATTCTCGTCAGCTTTAGGCAGGATAACCAGGAACTCCTCTCCGCCCCCCCACCTTCCGACTGTGTCACTGTCTCTGATATTGGTTTTCAGGATTTTGGCTAGTTTAACAAGTACCTCGTCACCGATTAAATGCCCGAGTGTGTCATTGACACGCTTAAAATCATCTAAATCTAAAAGGATGACTGAAAAACGTGAATTATATCTATGGGACTGATTAAGCTCATAATGCAGAACTTCATCAAGCTTCTGCCTATTGTTTAGATCTGTAAGTTTATCCGTTATCGAAAGCCTTTCGAGCTCTTTCTTGCTTGTTATATCTATCAGGAAACATTGAGCACCTGTCACCTGTCCATTGATGCAGCTGACAGGCTCTACAAACAGATTCAGTATGCAAAGCTTCTCGTCTTTGGTCTTTATTTTTATCTCTTTATAATAAGTGAAATTGTTATTCACAGACTCTAATATGTCTGAGAGTTCAGATCTGAAAGTATCAGGGTGTTTCAATACTTTAAAGCTCTTGCCTATGAGGTCTTCCGTTGTATAACCTGTGAGATCCAGAAAAGCAGCACTGACAAAACGGATAGTCCCGTCCATATCAATGATTACTTCGAGAACGTATTTATCCAACAGCCCGGCAAGCATCAGCTCCTGACTCCGCTTGATCGAAAGCTCAGAGTGAGCTCCCACACGTGCCAGCAGTTCATCTTTCACAAAAGGCTTGGTTATGTAATCGACAGCACCGGCTTCGAATCCTTTTATAAGGTCTTCCTGGTCGGTCTTTGCCGTCAGAAATATAACAGGTATGCTCATTGTTAAATCGTCACTTTTCAGCCTTCTGCAGACTTCATAGCCATTTATATCAGGCATCATGATATCCAGAAGTATAATATCAGGCACCATCTTTCTGGCTATGGCAATCCCTCTTTCGCCATTATTAGCAACAGTAACCTGAAACCCGTTGTCAGTGAGCAGCTGCCCCCCCACAACTTCCAAATTTTTTTTGTGTATCGTCAATAACCAAAACTCTCACTTTGGCATTGCGTAAAAAAAACCCAGTTTTTTCAACAAAGGGATACCTCTCTTGTGTATTTCTACTTCCCATTACTAAAGATATCATATAAATATAAATCAACAATAGTTATATCATACATTTTTAGTATAGTATAAAGGAGCGGATAATGAAAAAAATATTAATAATATCATTCACTATAGTCCTATTAACATCAGCAGGTTTCGCCTTTATGCCGTCAGGGAACGGAAAAGACCAGCAGTTAACAAAAGCACTGCACAAAACAGGGATAAAGATAATAGATATCAGAACCGAGCCTGAATGGCAACAGACAGGTATTGTCAAAAACTCCAAAACTCTCACTTTCTTCGACGAAAGAGGGAACTATGACGCTCAGGATTTCCTTGAGAAACTTAGCAGAATGGTAAAGAAAGATGAAGCTTTTGCCATCATATGCAGATCAGGCAACAGAACGACAACTGTAGCCAAGTTTCTTAAGCAGTCGGGCTATCCGAGGGTCATTAACATACTCGGCGGAGTCAATCAGGCAGCAAAGAATGGTATCGAATTTGAGAAATACAGACCCTTCTAGCCCTATCAGACTGTACATGAGTCGGAGTGATATTGAGTGTCTGACCTATTAGCAAATAAAAACCACTCAGATCGCAAAATGTATTATTACGCGTTTTATTTTGGTATAATGTCTAACATGGAATTGCTTTAAAGCATATCCGGTACATTATCAAACGCAAAAAAAATACAGATCAGAGGTCATTATTTATGAAAGTAGGCATACTCAAAGAGATCAAAAAGGCAGAAAACAGAGTCTGCATGACACCTGCAGGGGGGGTTGAAGTTCTGGCAGACCGTGGACACAAGATATTGGTTGAATCGAATGCAGGGCTGAATAGTGGCTTTGCTAATCAGATGTATCTCGATGCCGGAGCATCCATAGCAGATGAAGCAGCTACATTTTCGCCAATGCGGACATGGTTATGCATGTTAAAGAGCCGCAGCCGTCTGAATACAAAATGATCAGAAAGGATCAGATCGTCTTTACATACCTGCATCTTGCCGCCGACGAACAGCAAACTCACGGACTTATAGACAGTGAAGCAATCTGCATCGCATATGAAACCATACAAAAACCTGACGGTTCGCTCCCTCTGCTCACCCCCCCCATGAGTGAGGTTGCAGGCAGAATGGCTGTTCAGGAGGGTGCAAAATATCTCGAAATGGCTTTCGGCGGTCATGGAGTCCTATTGGGCGGAGTTCCGGGTGTAGAACCGGGCACAGTTGTCGTATTAGGCGGCGGAGTGGTCGGCATGAATGCTGCAAAGATGGCGTGTGGGCTCGGGGGGGCAAAAGTTTATATACTCGACATGAATCTCGACAGACTGAGATACCTCTCTGACGTTATGCCGAAAAACTGCATACCTATGATGTCCAGCCCGTCAACTATCAGGAGGCTGATAGCCGAGGCTGATGTCGTCATAGGAGCTGTTCTCCTTCCTGGAGCAAAAGCACCTAAACTGATAACACGGGATATGCTGAAGCTTATGCAGAAAGGGACAGTCCTTGTCGATGTTGCTATAGATCAGGGCGGATGCTTCGAAACATCAAAACCGACAACTCACACGGACCCGACTTATGAGGTCGACGGGATAGTCCACTACTGTGTGGCGAACATGCCCGGAGCAGTTGCCAAAACTTCCACCATGGCACTCACAAACGCAACACTCCCTTATGCCCTGGATATAGCAAATAAAGGCTGGAAAAAAGCTATGCAGGATAACCCCCCCGAAATTGCCAAAGGTGCAAATATCATCAACGGCAAAGTGACTTATAAAGGGGGGGTCGCAGAAGCATTTGGTCTTGAATACACAGATATAAATTCACTCATATAAACCATATTAGCCGGGGGGGTTTAGAAATAAGCCTCGGCTATTTATCAAAATTCACTTTATATTTTTCTGGTGAATCTGCTTGGTGTAACTCCTAATGTCCTTCGGAACATATTTATAAATGCACTCATACTTTGATAACCAAGCTCTATAGATATTCTTGTTACATCTTCACCACGCCCCCCCAGCTTATCTATAGCCTCCTGTAGTCGCAAACGCTTACGCCACTCGCTAAATGTCATTCCTGTCTCTTTGATAAATATACGTGATAAGGTACGAGAACTTGCACCGGCAATCTTTCCCCCCCATTCCACCAGCCCACGCTTATCTGCAGGGTTAGCAAGTAAAGATTCCATTACTCGTATTGCTCGTTTATCCGATGGTATAGGAAGACTGATATCAGCCTCTTTAGCCTGTTTAAGTTCATCAAGTATGACTATCATAAGTCTATATATTGCACTATCCTTAGTATATTCAGTATATTTACTTAATAAAGTAGCTTTTAAAATCAGTTCACGCAAAAGAGGCAACACCTGAATAACAGTACACCTACTGGGCAAAGATTTAAGGAATGCCTGATCTATAAATAGATTATTCAAAATAACATTGCTTGGAAAATATACTTCATGCTCAAGATATGCTGGTATCCAAACTGCTTGTGAATCGGGCACAATCCATCTTGTATTTTCACAAATTACTCTCATTGTTCCTTTACTAGCATAAACCAGCTGCCCTCTAGGGTGAGCGTGTGGTTCAGCACAGCCAGCATTATACACGTTCAAAGAGAATGGAATAATCGGACGTTTACTATCTATAATATAACCTATTTCAACAGGAGGCAGTTTTGTCACTTTCGAGATATTCATTGTCATAATGTAGCAAGCAGGACATATCTAATCAAGATATATTAAATAATTATGAATATCAGGAGGTCACTAAAGATGGATAGTCAAAAAAAACACCAAAAAAAAGATTATTGACCAGTTTTCAAAACAAGCAATACCGTTTACAAAAGTATCTGGGCATACAGACTCAATAGATGTCTTAATTAATCTTTCTGGTCTGGATATCTCTGACATAGTTTTAGATGTCGCATGTGGACCGGGAATAGTAACTTGTGAGTTCGCAAACAAATGTTTTCACATCACAGGTATAGAGATCACACCAGCCATGCTTGAACAAGCTAAACTCAGACAATCTGTTACAAATTGCAGAAATATCTCATGGGATATTGGAAATGCTTACTCTTTGCCGTACAAAGATAAATCATTCTCCTTAGTAATAACACGCTACAGCTTTCATCATTTTATAAATCCTAAAAGTGTGTTGGATGAAATGATAAGAGTGTGTAAACCAAGCGGTAGGGTTTTAGTAGCTGATGTAGGTATTTCCCCCCCCGATAAATCAAAAGCTTATGACAGGCTAGAAACTATGCGTGATCCATCACATACTCATGCACTGACAACAATGGAGTTTGACGATTTATTCAAATCATCAATGCTTTTAAACTGTTTAAAGAGCCGTTATGAAGTAACAATAGAACTTGAAGCACAGTTAAGTGCATCATTCCCTAAAGACGGTGATGAATTTAAAATACGTGAAATGATTACAAACGATATAGGGGGGGTAAATAACCTTGATATTAATGCTCACAGAAAAGGAAATCAGATTTTTTTTACAAAGTACCCATATATGTGTATGTCGGAACAAAACCATTATGAAGCATTTTATATATGGAAATAGTTATTGCCATAATTAATCAACTAACTATCATAATAGAAATAAAAAAACAATCAGGGATTATATTATGTGCAAAAAGATATTCGTGGCCGCAACAGGTCAAAACTGTGGAAAAACAACAACAAGCCTTTCGCTAATGTATTGTGCCAGAAAGAAATATAAACGTGTCGGGTTCATCAAGCCCGTAGGGCCGAAACTCACAACTTATCAAGGGCGTTACATGGATATGGATGCTGCCTGATGGCTGAAGTTTATGATCTGAACGAAGATATAGAATACATGTCCCCCCCCTCACCCTGCACAAAGATACCACGAGAGATGTACTGGACGGTAAAATCTCTCTGCGTTCGCTGGAAGATAAAATACAAACCGCTGTCGAAGCTCTGGAAAAGAAGTGTGACTTCCTTATAATAGAGGGTGCAGGGCATAGCGGTGTCGGATCTGTTCTTGGCATGAGTAATGCCAGAGTAGCAAAGATGCTGAACGCTCCCGTTCTGATGATATCAGGCGGCGGAGTCGGAAATGTCATTGATGCAGTGCATATGAATCTGGCTCTGTATAAACACGAGGGTGCAGATGTCAGGCTTATACTTGCTAACAAGCTGCTGAAAGAGAAACGTGAAAACACTCTTAAATATCTTGAGCTCGCTTTCAAAGATGAAGATTTTAAAGTTTTGGGCGGACTGAACTACTCCCCCCCTATCCTCGCAAACCCTACACTGAACCACATATCCAAACTGCTGAACCTGCCTATACACGGTAATCAGGAGGATTCTAACAGGATCATACACGCAATTCAGCTCGGAGCGGCATCATCTCAGCGAGTCGTTGACCTGCTGAAAGAGTCCACAATGGTGTTGGTGACAAGCTCAAGGGATGAGCTTATCGTGACTCTATCGTCCCTCTATCATGATGTTCCTGAGTTTCGTGAAAAGATTGCAGGGCTTATAATCTCAGGTATTTCGCCACTGTCAAAAGTGACCCAGCAGATACTTGACCATTGCGACATCCCATACCTGAGAACCACAGAAACAACAAAGCGTGCATTCCTGACCCTTATCGAGGATGTTTCTAAGATAACCGCCATGGATAAAGAAAAAAATAAACCTTATACAAACGACAGTTGAAAAGACAAAAATATTTGATAAAATTGATCCGCTTTTTTAATATATCTATTTAGTAAAATTAATGTTTTGTGATATAATATTTTATTAATACACAAAACACGGATACTAAATGCAAAATTCCAATGTGAAAACTACTGTTATCAAATATAGTTTTGTCATATTTATTTTATGGACAGTCTTTAACGTATTATCTCTTTACTGGAATATCACTCAAAATAAACTTGTCACAGAAAAGTTGGTGCTCAATACTGCCAGAGACAACTTTAATAAAGACCTTGCTTACAGGTTATGGGCAACATCACACGGCGGTGTTTATGTTAAACCAGATTCTAGAACACCTCCAAGCCCATGGATGGCACACGTCCCTGATCGAGACCTCATAACTACAGACGGCACTAAGCTCACCCTGATGAATCCTGCATACATGCTCAGGCAGATGATGGAGGATCACTCAGATTTATATGGAATACAGGGTCGGATTGTCGGCATAGTCTACCTGAACCCGAATAATGAAGCCGATGAATGGGAGGCTAATGCAATCCGTTCATTCGACAAGGGTGCAAAAGAGGTTATATCCGAGAATATAATTAATGGCGAACCTTACCTGAGGCTTATGCAGCCGATGATTATGCAGGAGGCCTGCCAGAAGTGCCACGGACATTTGGGATTTAAAAACGGCTCAGTCAGAGGCGGCATCAGCGTCTCTGTTCCGTTAACTCCTTATCTGGAACTTGAGAAAAAAAACTCTGAATACAATAACCGGCACACACCTGATAGTCTGGGTGCTTGGTGTCATCGCTATCATATTTATAGGGAACATCATCAACAAAAGGCTTGAAGAGAGGCAGGCATCTACTGAAGAATTTAAGCTTTCGGCAAATGTTTTTGAAAACGCCTTCGAAGCCATAATCATAACCGATGCCGACGGTATCATAATGCGTGCTAATAAAGCCTTCTCCACCATAACAGGCTACACGAATGAAGAAGTTATAGGTCAGAAGCCAAATATATTAAAATCTGATCACCATCCGAATGAATTCTATAGAGAGATGTGGGTAAGCATTCTAAACAACAAAGTCTGGCAAGGAGAGATTTGGAACAGGTGCAAAGACGGCAGGATCATAGCCTGCTGGCAGAATATCTCCAGCGTTAGGGACTCAAAAGGTAAAATCTTATATTTCATAGGTACTTTCAATGACATTACCGAGAAGAAACAATCCGAAGAGCGTATAAAATACCTAGCTCATTACGATATACTGACAAGTCTTCCTAACAGAGCCCTATTCAACGACAGGATTCAGCATACACTTAATCTGGCTAAACGCAACAACACGACTTTTGCTCTCTTGTTCCTTGATATAGATGATTTCAAAAAGATTAATGACAGCATGGGGGGGCACGCCTCAGGCGATAAACTGCTAATACAGCTGGGTGAAAGACTAACAAACGCACTGCGTCCGTCTGACACTGTTGCAAGGCTCGGCGGTGACGAATTTACTATCATACTGGAGAATTTTAAAAGTTATGAAAATGTCGCATATGTAGCCCAGAAACTAATAAAAAAGACGATAGAACCATTTATCATAGATCAGGCTCAGCTTTTTGTCACATGCAGCATAGGGATAAGCCTCTATCCCGATGACGGGGGGGACAATGTGAATGAGCTTTTTCAGCATGCTGATACAGCTATGTACAGAGCCAAAGAAACAGGGAAGAATCAGTACTCATTCTATCATCAGGAGATGACAAATAAGGCTTCCGAATTCCTCACTCTGGAATCTTCTCTGCGTAAGGCCATAGATAACAAAAATGAACTCGAAGTTTATTATCAGCCGAAAATATGCCTGAACACTTGCTCCATAAAAGGTGCTGAGGCTCTCGTCAGATGGAATCATCCTGTGAACGGGCTTGTATCCCCCCCTGCAAAATTTATCCCTCTGGCAGAAAACCTTAAACTGATAGACAAGGTAGACATGCTGGTCTTTGAACAAGTTTGTGAACACATAAAACTCTGGGATAAAGAAGGCATATCCGTCCCCCCCGTTGCGGTAAACCTGTCAGGCTATGATATCAAAAAAGGCGACCTTTATGATAATATACACTCTATAATAGACAGGGTCGGGATATCACCTCAAATGATAGAGTTCGAGGTTACCGAAAGTTTCTTCCTCGATTTCGACGATAACAACAAAAAAATTATTCCGCAGACTTCGTGACGAAGGTTTTAGAATAGCTATAGACGATTTCGGTACAGGCTATTCATCACTTAGCTATCTCAAACAGCTTGAAGTGGACTCACTTAAGGTGGATCAGTCTTTCATTAAAGATGTACTGGATAATAAAAAGAACCAGACTCTCGTATCATCTATAATCGCTATGGCACACAATCTTGAGCTCAGTGTCGTAGCCGAAGGGATAGAAACCCATCCCCCCCAGCTGAAATTCATCAAAGATAACGGCTGTGATTATTTTCAGGGGGGGTATTATGTTTCAAAACCTGTAGAGATGAAGGCATTCACCGAGCTGCTTAAAACCAAAACAATACTATGTGACATGCCTGCAAATGAAGGAGACTACCACATATAGTTTCAATGCCGTTTTGATCGTCTAACTACCTGCCTGCGTATAAAATATTCCGCAGTTATCACACAAGCGATTAAAGTAAGGATATTTAAAGCGAAGATCATGTGTATCATTACATTTTGTTCGTGATGTAGATTTACCAGGCTCTTCTCTCCGTTTCTATATATTTTTCAACTTTACCATAATCAAACCCCCCCGTAGCTATCACCCAGTCATAAGGCTTATACAGCTTTGCATAAGTCATCTGCCTGACTGTGGTATTTGAGTTCCTCTTTGTATAGTAAAAATCGTAAAATACCTCTCCACGCTCTTTAAGCCCTTTCAGCTCCTCCGCATAAGGATGTGCACTCATTACATCTATGAGGCCTGTTGAAAGAAACAACCCCCCCTCTGTTTCAGGCAGACGGGGGGGATTAACGACTCTGACTGCGTAATTATCCCCCCCACCTTCGTAATTGACTATTTTATTGACGAAAATATAGTCCTGGCTGTCACTCAGTCGGATATTTCTGATTAGTTTTATTGCTTTGTTCTGTGTAATGAGGTCAACCTCGGCATCGCTGAGACTCTTATGAGCTTCATCTTCTCTTATCAGCCGTTTCAAAGATTCGATCATGAATATGGTTCTGTCGACGGCATTTTTCAAAAAGAGCTTTCTAGAGTGAATAACAGTCCTTGTGACCTGATCTATTTTTATCTGCTGTTCCTTTTCCAGAGATGCCAGATATGCGTTAGACAGATATAAAGAGCCTGTGACGGATGGAACGAATAAGATAGCATATATCAGCAGCCTGACCCATCCGTTAAATATATTTGGTTTTGAATTTTTCCTGAAACTATTCATAGCTCACACCCCCCCGCCATACGGCTGTGGCAACACTATTTTGATCTCACTAATAATCAAAATCTATAATTAAAGAGTAACACGTGCAGAGTTCTAATGTAAGAAAGATACTATTTAAGAAATGTTATTATTACCCACGGTTAGTTAAAAATAAAAAAGCATTAACCGATATGCGATTAATGCCTATTCTAAATCGGGATGACCGGATTGAGTCCGAAACAAGTTCGGGCAATCCCTGTGCGACCCTGACATTTTAAATCGGGATGACCGGATTGAGCCCGAAACAAGTTCGGGCAATCCCTGTGCTACCCTAACATTTTAAATCGGGATGACCGGATTTGAACCGACGACCTCTCGCACCCCCCCAAGCGAACACGCTACCAAGCTGCGCTACATCCCGAAAAACTTCCAGCGGAAGCATTAAATTCTATCACAGACTTTTTTTACGTCAATATAATATCTTAAATCTTTACTGTTATTGCCTATTTAATTTATTCATATTCGAACAATTATTTATTTATCTTATTCACCAATACCTTATCTCTTGTGCGACGATTTAAACCAATACTAACTAGCAGGTTTTATTAAACTCTGACATCGAATTGACAAGAATTTTACAAAAAAGGAGTAAACCTTTTCTAACGGACGAAAACATATACCTTTATGGAGGATAATTGAATGAAAAAGTTTCTTACACTTGCACTTGCAATAGCTGTTATGGCTGTTGGTACTCTCTCAGCTCACGCTAGAGATCAGATCAGAATTGTGGGCTCTTCCACTGTATACCCTTTTGCTTCTTACGTAGCAGAGGAGTTCGGTGCGACAACAGGCAGACCAACACCGGTAATCGAATCTACAGGTTCAGGTGGTGGTCACAAGCTTTTCGCATCTGGAACAGACCTTAACACTCCTGATATCACAAACTCTTCAAGAAGAATGAAGACAAAAGAATTCGACAACAACATGAAAGCAGGAAACAAAGATATCGTTGAAATCGTTATCGGTTACGATGGTATTGCAATCGCTTTCAACAAAGCTAATCCTGACATGAACTTCTCTAGAAAAGATCTTCTTCTCGCTGTAGCGGCTGAAGTTCCTGTTAATGGCAAGCTTGTAGCTAACCCATACAAAAAAAATGGAATGAAGTTAACCCTGCTCTCCCTGCTAGACCAATCCTTGTATACGGACCTCCTACATCATCCGGAACAAGAGATGCTTTCGAAGAGCTTGTAATGCAGAAAACTGCTAAGAAGATCAAAGAATACCCTAAAAAGTACAGCAAAATCCGTCAGGATGGTCTTTATGTACCTGCAGGCGAAAACGATAACCTCATCGTTCAGAAGCTTTCTAAAGACAAAGATGCTATCGGTATCTTCGGTTACTCTTTCCTTGAAGAGAACTCTGACAGAATCAAAGGTGCTATGGTTGACGGTGTTAAGCCAATCCCATCTAACATCTCAAGCGGTAAATACCCTGTATCCAGATCACTTTTCTTCTATGTAAAAGTTGCTCACCTTGACAAAGTTCCTGGTCTTGCAGAATATGTAGACATGTTCCTCAGCGAGCAGATGATAGGTACAGATGGTCTTCTTAAGTCTATCGGTCTTATCCCTCTTCCTGATGCAGACAGAAAAGCAGTTAGAGCTAGATGGTCAAAGCGTCAGTCACTTACAAAAGCTGACCTTGAGCACAAGTAAACAACAAACTAATGACAAGTCGGCCTGCAGCCATGCAGGTCGGCTTTTTTTTAAATCTCGGAGTGTTAAATGCTGAAAGTTCTTTTATATCTCATCATCGGAGTTATACCTTTATGCTACATGGCTTTCTACCTTGGTAGAAAAAAAAGCTCGCACAGGCGAACTTGAATCCGGTGAAAGATATCACTCCAGACCGGGACACTACGGTTGGTACTCAGTTATATGGATGGCTATGCCGTCACTTTCTATTTCTTTTCTTTTCACTATATTAGGTTCTTCTAAAATATTTGCTGTACCGTTCAGCATGCATCTTTCTACGATACTTGTTCTGGCTGCAGGAGGTCTGTGGTTTTCTTTAAAGCAGATCAAATCAGTCTGAGAGCCAGAAACTTTATAGAAAAAACAATCAAGCTGTTGCTGGTAATAGCATCGCTTGTTTCAATAATAACAACAATAGGAATCGTTATATCGATCCTTTTCGAGTCGATGAAATTCTTCTCTCACGTTAATTTCTTCGACTTTATAACAGGGACTAAATGGAGTCCTGATACAGCCTTCCTCGAAGGTGCAGGCAGAGACGGTTCTAATGCCGCTAAGCCTGAGTTCGGATCTGTACCTATTTTTGCAGGTACATTCATGGTCACTTTGATAGCACTCTTTGTTGCTGTCCCAGTGGGTCTTTTATCTGCAATATTCATGAGCGAATACGCTACACCTAAGACAAGAGGTCTTGTAAAACCTATCCTTGAAATACTGGCAGGTATCCCTACAGTTGTTTACGGATTCTTTGCAGCTATTACAGTCAGTCCTTTGGTTGTAAAGACGGCCGAGGCTTTAGGTTTGCAGGCTGATTATACAAACGCACTTTCTCCCGGTCTCGTAATGGGGGGGATCATGATCATCCCTTTTGTTTCGTCACTATCTGACGACGTTATAAATGCAATACCTCAGAACCTTAGAGAAGGCTCTCTGGCTCTTGGTATGACAAGATCGGAAACAATGAAATATGTTATGATCAGCGGCCTTGCCGGGTATCATTTCTGCTGTACTGCTGGCGTTGTCCAGAGCCATTGGTGAAACAATGATTGTTGTTATGGCTGCCGGTCTGCGTCCGAACCTCACATGGAACCCGCTGGAGGGTATGACAACTGTTACGGTAAGGATTGTTGACGCTCTCACAGGCGACCAGTCTTTCGACAGTTTAGAAACCCTGTCAGCTTTCGGACTCGCATTTGTACTTCTTATAGTTACACTTGCACTGAACATAGTCTCCAGCATAGTAATCAGAAAGTTCCGTAAACAGTACGACTAAGGTGTATAAGATGGATAAAGAAACAAGAAGATTAAACATTATTAACAAGAGATACAGACAAGAAAAGATATTCAAGTATTCTGCTGCATTTGCAATCATACTTGCCTCATCCTTTCTGGTATTCTTCCTTACGAATATTACCACGACTGGCTATACAGCAATACAGCAGACAGAGATACTCACTGAGGTCACTTATAACGACACAACACTGAACAACACTTATAAGGCTGTGCCTAAAGATTTGTCCAGACTTCTCAGCAGAGGCTTTCTGAGGCTGATACCAAGAGAAGTGGAAGCAAATCCAGAGCTGATGGGACAAACTGTCAGCAGGTGGATTGTAGCACATGCCGAAGTCGATCAGTATATGAAGAATAAGCCAAACAGGCTTAAACCGAAACAGATAGCTATTATTGAACAGCTTCGTGAAGAAGGTAAGATCAAAAAAAAGCTTTCAACAAAGGCTTCTTCATGAACGGCGACTCAAAGCTGCCTGAAATAGCAGGTATCCTTTCTGCTGTTGTAGGTACAATCTATGTAATGTTTCTTACAATGCTCTTCTCAGTTCCGGTAGGAGTTATGACTGCTATTTACCTTGAAGAGTTTGCTCCGGATAACTGGTTCACCAGAACCATAGAAGTAAATATAAACAATCTCGCTGCGATACCGTCGATCATATTCGGTCTGCTGGGTCTGGCGATATTTATAAATGTATTTGGTGTGCCAAGGTCATCTGCACTGGCAGGTGGTCTCACTCTTGCACTTATGACACTCCCTGTTATAATCATCAGCACAAGGACAGCACTCCGCTCTGTACCTGACGCCATACGTCAGGGTGCACAAGGGGGGGTCGGTGCTTCACCTTGGCAGGTTGTTTGGCATCACGTGCTTCCGCTGTCTCTCCCCCCCGGTATACTTACAGGGTCGATTATCGGACTGGCACAGGCTATGGGTGAGACTGCACCACTTCTGATTGTAGGTATGCTTGCATACATTCCGGAAGCACCAAACAGTATTACTGAAGCGGCGACCGTATTGCCTGCTCAGATATACACTTGGTCAGCTACTTCCCTCAGAGCATACACAGAGAGAACAGCACTCGGTATTATGGTTCTCCTCTCTGTTCTTTTAATGCTCAATGCGGCGGCGGTACTGATTAGAAACAAATTCGAACGTAAATGGTAACAATGATTTTCACCTTTAATGGAGTAGCGATATAATGGAAAAGAATATTAAGATGAAATCCGAAGCTCTTAACTTTTACTATGGAAATTTTCATGCTTTGAAGGATATTAACCTCACATTCCCTGAAAAGCATGTTACAGCACTTATAGGTCCTTCGGGCTGTGGTAAATCTACTTACCTCCGATGCTTCAACAGAATGAACGACCTAATCAAAGATATCAAAGTTGACGGCGGAATATATCTCGGTTCACAGGAGATACACGACCCAAAGCTGGATGTTGTTGAACTCAGAAGAAGAGTCGGTATGGTTTTCCAGAAGCCTAACCCTTTTCCAAAGACAATTTATGAGAATATTGCATACGCTCCGAGGATACATGGACTCGTATCAAAAGGGAGCGAGATGGATGACCTTGTTGAAAGCTCTCTTATAAAGGCCGGACTTTTTGAAGAGGTTAAAGACAGGCTTAAATCTCAGGCAACCGCACTATCAGGCGGACAGCAGCAGAGACTCTGCATCGCAAGAGCACTGGCTATGGAGCCAGAGGTTCTCCTTATGGACGAGCCTGCTTCAGCTCTTGACCCAATAGCAACACAAAAGATCGAAGAACTTATATACGAGCTTAAAGAGAGACTCACCGTTATCATCGTTACACACAACATGCAGCAGGCGGCAAGAGTTTCAGACTTCACGGCTTTCTTCTATATGGGAGAGCTAATAGAGGTTGGAGATACCAGTACAATCTTCACCAACCCTGCGGTTAAAAAGACAGAAGACTACATAACCGGACGTTTCGGTTAGAATACACCTAAACAGAAAGGGTGGTACTCGTGCCACCCTGCCTCCACTTGTCAAATTTACTTCATACAATCCTTAAATCTTTGATAATTCAACATTTATCGTATCACCATAGCTATAAATCATGATAAATAACACCTATAAAAACAAATGTGTGGTGCATTATGAATCTATTAAATATGCGGATTAAAACGAAAGCCCTGTTCCTCTTTATCGTGTTTACAATACTCAGTCTGTCAGTCACGGCTGTCTTTGTTATCAAAACCTCAGAGATACACCTTACCAAGCAGATTGAGCAGCTACTTATCACTCAGGCAAAATCACTCAACGACAAGCTCATAAGCTTCGATCTTGTCTCCAAAGAACTGAACGAATACATAAACAAAGAGTCTGAGAATCTCCTTTTTAAAGAGATTGCGTCAATCGAAGACACAGCCGACAGAGTATCCACCGCCTACTCCATTAACGGAGAGTCTGGTATGTCGATACAATTTCGTGTAATGAACATTATCGACAAGAAAACCATAGGAAAAACAGGCTTTGCATTCGCTCTTGAACCTGACGGTTTTTTTTATCTGTTATGCCGAAAAAGAAATTCATTAAAGAAACTGATAAACTTTTTCAGGAGATGGTGACAAAAAAAGAAGGGATTATTAACATCCCTTTCCAAAGGGGGGGCGGCAGTGCAAAGGTGGCATATAAACTAAACACCAGATATAACATAATCATATGTGCAGTCATCCCGAACACCGAAGTTTCATCCAGCTCAGACTTTATAAACAAGTATGCTCAGGATGCCTTTAAAAACTTCCTTGAAAACAATAATGTAGCAGAGACGGGTTACTACTACCTGCTCAGTAAAAACGGTGTCATAATCGCACACCCTAATAAAGAACTTATCAATCAGGATGTTTCTTCTCATAAATTTGTTCAAAAAATACTAGAGACTGAATCAGGTACTATAAAGTACAAATGGGAGAACACAACAAAGATTGCAGGTTACACTTACATTCAACCGCTGGACGCTATACTTGTCGGTACAGCCACCACCAAAGAACTGCTGGGGGGGACTATCAAGGCAGACATCATCAGAAAGACTATCATAGTCGGTTTTCTTTCTATCATAACTGCAACACTCCTGCTCAATATCCTGTTCAGGCGTACCATTGTCACCCCCCCTATCAATAAATTGGAACGTTTCATTGAAAAGATATCGGCGGGTGATCTGACGGCAGAGTGCAAACTGATCCATCAGGACGAAATAGGCTCAATAGGGAATCACATGAACAAAATGAGTCTGAATATAAATACAACACTGCTGGATGTGCGTGATGCCTCTAAAAATGTCAAAAACAATTCTGAAGAATTCACCCGATCCAGTAATCAGCTGTCGGACGCTATCAAAGCTCAATCTGAAAGAACAGGAAATGTAGAATCATCTATTCAGGAGATCCTTACATCATTTGAGGAGATATCCGGCAACGTAAACGGAATCAGCAATGAAATAAACATAATCAAATCCTCTGCACAAGAGGGGGGGCATAAAGTGCTGGAGAATACGGTAAACGGCATAAGAAACCTATCTGACACGGTCATAAATACATCTAAGACTATCAATAACCTCGGCAACTCCTCCAAGCAGATCATAGAGATAGTGAGCGTTATATCAGAGATAGCGGATCAGACCAACCTGCTGGCACTTAACGCCGCCATAGAGGCCGCCAGAGCAGGCGAGCACGGTAGAGGATTCGCCGTTGTCGCTGACGAGGTCAGGAAGCTTGCTGAGCGTACGGTGCAGGCAACATCAGAGATTACCGATATGACAAAAGGTATCAACGCAGACGTGCATAAATCTGTAACAGAAATGAACAAAGGAGCAACACTAGCCAAAGAGGGTGAACAGCTTGCCACGGAACTCCAGCTAAGTCTGGCTGAGATAATCAACGGGGGGTTATGGAGACTGCCGAAAGCATAAATTCCATATCTGCGGCTATCAGTATCCAGAATGCATCCAGTCAAAAGATATCGGAGGATTCATCCAAAATAGCAGGATTTTCGAAAAGGAATGCTGAGATAGCATCCACAAACAAAGAACAGGCCGAAAAGCTTAACCTGCTCGCAACAGAACTGCTTCATTCGGTGGATAAATTCAACTTGAAGAGATAGGTCATTTTATAGTAGAGTCATCTCTTATATTATTTACATTTAAGGGAATAACGTTGACAAAAAAACAGCAGGAATACTTAGCCGACTTCTCACTAATAACCATCTCTATCATATGGGGGGGGAGCACATTTATAATAGTCAAACAGACTATAGAGTTGTTCGAACCCATTACGTTTATATTTTTGAGGTTTCTGGTTGCATCTGTGGTGATGGTATTCATTGCCGCCCCCCCACTCTATAAAAAGATCGACAAAGCTCTGCTAAAAGACGGGCTTATCTTGGGGGGGAGTATCCTTTTCGTCATATTTCTCTTCCAGACACTCGCTCTTAATATGTCTACTGCCACAGAGGTCGGTTTCCTGACAGGCTTATATGTATTGTTTGTCCCCCCCATATTATCAGCAGTCTTACTAAAGATATACCCTCATCCATTCTCGTGGGTGGGAGTACTGCTGTCGGCTACAGGGATGATGCTTATTGCTTATCAGGTGGATATAGGTGTTTCATTAGGGCAGATATTGGCGATTATAAACGCTTTTTTTTCATAGGGGGGGTTCATATCCTTGCCACAGACAGATACTCCAGAAAGCACGATGTCATACTGCTAACAGCCATGCAGATAGCTACCGTGTGTGTATTGGCTGGGATTTATTCGATGCTGTTTGAGTCGGCAGACTATTCAAAAGTTTTTGAGCCGTACATAGGCTTTTCGATACTAGGCACGGGGGGGCTTATAGCCACTGTTTTCTGTTTCCTCGTACAGACAGCCATGCAGAAACATACTACCCCCCCCACAAAGGCGGCTATTATGTTCACCCTTGAACCTATATCATCAGCGTTCTTCGGTTTTGTTATTGCGGCTGAAATCATGAGCAGAAAGCAGTATTTAGGAGCGGCACTTATTATATTCGCCATCCTCATAGCCGAAGCAGGGACAGCACTAAAACACTCCAAGCAGAAGACTACTCACCAATAACGACACCACGGGAAGTAAAAGAGATTCCCAGTGATGATTTTGTCCCTATCATAACAGTCTCGACTACAGGAGCGTTTATACGCTTATCAGCGTGCCATTTCACCAGAAAGTTAGCACCTGAACCACCGAGGTTGTCAGATTCCGATATGACAAACTTCACTGTACCGAATGGCTTTATTGTGACGGGTGATTTGATAAACGTCTTCACAGGATTGCCATCAGAATCATAGAAATCGACCACCGTAACTGTCATAGACTCGCCTGCATTAGTATTTCTTATGCTCAGAGTCACAGCCAGATCGATGGGTTTCTCTTTAGGTCCGACATATATCTGAGAATAAGCCGGAACATATATCGTTTGCTGCTTAAACTTAATAACCACTGCACTTGCTATCTGTGCAACCATAAAAACCGCTAAAGATAAAATAACTATTTTTTTCATGTCATACCTGCCTTCTTTTTAAACTATATATGATTATCATTTTACACAAGAGAAACCGAAGCGATAGCGTTATATATTTTACAACATAACGCTTGACTGTGATTTTTTTTCGTTATATAAATCATTATATAACGGATTCGGAGTTAACCATGAAACATATAATGAGTCTGCTGATCATACTGATAACCGCCTCGGCATTTGCTGAACGGGTATCAATATATGCCGCCGCTTCCACAACAAACGCCGTCAAAGAGATTATAGAAGCATATAAATCAGTCTCGGCAGTGGATATAGTTCCGACACTCGCCTCATCGGGAACACTGGCGAAGCAGATAGACAATAATGCACCTGCCGATATATTCCTCTCTGCAAATGTCAAATGGATGAACTGGTTAAAAGATAGAAACAAACTGGAAACCGCAAGCATAGCCGATCTGCTGTCAAACAGGCTGGCACTAATAACCTCAGCCGACTCCGATATCCCTACTCAAGCCCTTACCAAAGAGAATACGGCTAAGTTTCTGAAAGATACTAACAAGATAGCGATAGCAGATCCGGCCCACTCACCTGCAGGGAAATACACTCAGAAAGCTCTCGAATCACTCGGTCTGTGGGAGCAGTTCGCCGATAAAACCGCAAGGATGCAAACCGTAAGGATGGCTCTGATGATGGTGGAAAAGGGAGCTATCCAGATCGGGGGGGTTGTATTTTCCAGCGATGCAGCCAACTCGCGTAAAGTAAAAACAATAGGTCTGTTCGACGAGAATCTCCACGGAGAGATACGATACCCCCCCATAGCCATCGTCGCAGGTAAAAAGAGGAAATTTGTTGATGATTTTTATAATTTCCTCTCAGGGGGGGAACAGGCAAAAAGCATATTTATGAAACACGGATTTAAGGCGGTTAGATAAATGTTTGGTCTGAGCAGTTATGAAATAGAAGCACTTAGCCTGAGCCTCAAAATATCCTTATGGGCTGTGGCATCAGGCTTAATACCCGGGATTGCCATAGCATATCTGCTGGCGAGAAAGAACTTCCCCCCCGGGAAACTGCTCATAGACGGGCTGATCCATGTCCCCCCCCTTGTGATCCCGCCCGTGGTCACGGGTTATGTGCTCCTGATCACATTTAATGATAATGCCCCCCCCATGGGTAAGCTGTTAATAGATATCTTCGGTTCAGGTATTGCCTTCTCATGGAAAGGTGCGGTGCTTGCATCCGTCGTGATGTCATTCCCTCTCCTCGTGCGGAGTGTACGCCTTTCAATAGAGGCTGTGGACAGAGGTTTAGAGGAGGCATCAAAAACACTCGGTGCAGGCCGAATCAGAGTTTTTTTTACAATCACACTGCCGTTATCTATCCCGGGGGGGGTTATCACAGGAACTGTACTTGCCTTTGCCAGATGTCTCGGCGAGTTCGGAGCGACTATCACATTCGTTTCTAATATCCCGGGAGAGACCAGCACCCTCCCCCCCCTCGCACTTTACACACTTACGCAGACACCCGACACAGAAGGGGGGGCGGCACTGCGGCTTTGCCTCATATCCATAGCTTTGGCATTGGCAGCTATCGCAGGGTCGGAATACTTTTCACGCAGGGTCGGCAGGAAACTCAGAGGCGAATATGCTTGAATTCAACGCCGTTAAAAAAATATCCGCACTTCAAACTGGACACGTCATTCATCTGCGACAGTGGCATGATCACGGCTCTTTTCGGCAAATCTGGTTCAGGCAAAACAAGCATCATCAATATGATAGCAGGACTGCAAAAACCTGATTCAGGCAGGATTGCCGTTGGCGATAAACTCCTTTTTGACAGTGACCTGAACATCAACATAAATGCAAATAAACGTAATGCAGGCTACATCTTTCAGGACGGGCGGCTTTTCCCGCATATGTCAGTTGAGTCTAACCTTCGTTATGGATTTAATGGACAGAATAATGAAATGTTCGAAGAGATTATCTCTCTGCTGGGTATAAAAAACCTTCTCGCCAGACGACCCCCCCATAAGCTGTCGGGCGGAGAGCAACAACGCATAGCAATAGGCAGGGCTCTGCTCACGTCACCTGATTTTTTTACTCATGGATGAGCCTCTGTCGGCACTGGATTCATCTAAGAAGCAGGAACTCATCCCCCCCTTTATAGGTAAGATGGTGGAGAGATTCAGGATGCCTGTGGTTTACGTTACTCACAGTCTCGAAGAACTCCTCGCTCTGGGGGGGGATAACACAGTCCTGATTTCCGAAGGGAATTGTATCCAGTCAGGCAGTGTGGAGGATGTTGTCTCAAACCCTGCAAATATAGATCATATGGGGGGGCTCACAGGCAGAGTTTCGGTGCTGAAAGCCATGGCTGTAGATCAGCATGATTCAACAGGCATAATATCTCTGACAGATAAAACCCTTATGATACCGACCAAGCAGTATAAAGAAGGCACGAAACTGCGTGTCACCCTCCGCTCGGAAGACGTAACAATATCCGTAAAAAAACCTGAGGGGGGGCTTAGTGCGAGAAACATTATCAAAGGGGGGGTAGTCACAAATATGGAAGATACCCCCCCGGACGGAGCTGTCAGCATAAAGATAGACATAGGCGTAACGGTCTATGCCACCATAACGCAAGAGGCTGTCAGCGACCTGAGCATCGAAAACAACTCAGAAGTATTTATCATCCTCAAAACTGTTGCCCTCTCCCGAAGGAGCACTGCAACAATCAGGCAATAATACCCGTCTAGTCTCTGCCGCGAAGCTTTGCAAGCAGGTTCAGTATCTCTATGTAGAGCCATACAAGAGTTATAAGAAGCCCGAAAGCTCCGTACCACTCCATATATTTAGGTGCTCCCTGCTCTGCTCCCGATTCTATAAAGTCAAAATCCATCACAAGGTTCAATGCCGCAATAACAACCACAAACAGGCTGAAACCTATTCCAATTAACCCTGATTCGTGAATATAAGGCACGTTCATACCGAAGAAGCCAAGCACAAAACTAATCATGTATATTACAAATATCCCGCCTGTTGCGGCAGCTATTCCAAGTTTGAAATTTTCAGTGGCTCTGATTATTCTGGATTTATATGCAATCAACAGAGCAAGAAAAGTCCCGAATGTCAAACCGACAGCCTGCATGGCTATCCCCCCCGGAAATCTCAGCTCCATCATAATAGAGATAACGCCAAGAGCCAGACCTTCAAGTATCGCATATATCGGAGCTAAAAAAAAGGCGACCACTGTTTCTTAAAAACAGTGACTACAGCCACAACCAACGCACCTATCACCAGCGGCATAACCCAGCCTAAAACCGATCTCAGGTTCTCCTCTGAGCTAAGCCCAGTCTGCCATGTATAGCTTGCACTTAATATCAATATAACCAACAACAGCAGAGACTTATTAGCTGTCCCCCCCTGTATAGTCATAACCTCGCCTGAGGCCGCTCTTTCATTCCTGAAAACATTCCCTGCCAATGCAGGATTACTACTCTTTATCATTACTTACCTCTTTTTAACATTATACGGCGTTAGCCTTCTGATACAGTATTTCGCTCTCTTCATCCGTCACACTAACTCCGAAATCATCCTTTATTATCTGCTGAAGCTGTTTTGCATCATCTATTTTTATTATCTCTGTGGAGTCCTTCCCTATGCGGTGATACTCCTTGTTTCTCAACGAAAGCGTCATATCAGGCAGAATACGTGAAAATACCAGATTATTGACAAATGTCGCTTTGGGATGAACATATGAATAGAAATTCCCCCCCATCACGCAATCCGCCTCTGTATAACGGTTGAAATTAAACGTATAAAGCGAGAAATAGCCATTTGATGTTTCAGTCTCAAGCTGGTAATCACTATGCTGATTAACTACTATCCTGTAATTGCCACCATTCCGGATTGATACATAACCATCCTCTATCCTGACGGATGCTCTCTGCCCCCCCTTGGCACCGAAACCGACATCCACCAGATAATTATCACCCTCGAACTCAAGCAGAGTAACCCTGTGAGTCCGTGGAGAATCTATATCCAGATTATTGATAACCCTTGCCACCAGAAGCCTTACATTAAACCCAAGGGATTTCAGAACATCATGCATCAGCCTGTTATGCTCGAAACAGTAGCCGCCATGGTTATCAAGAACAATCTTTTTATATATATCATTTATCTCTATGGATATTTCTTTGCCCAGCAGGACAGCCATACTATTAAAACTGAATGTTGCTATATGCCTGCTGATCAGTTCGTCAACAAGCTCTATTGTCGGTTCAGACGGAGCAACACCTACACGCTGGAAATATTCGTCAAAGTTATTCATCCATCACCTCATCGCGACACTAAATTATCTGAGAAAATATAGTGTAATCATATGAATAAACTGCTATACACTTGTTTAATATATAGTATTTGAGGTGAAACTTGCAAGGTATGATTACAAAGATAAAAGGGTTCGTTCATGAGTATTTTGAGTTGCTCGATAAGGGGGGGGCAGATGTAGATAAACTGCTATCGTTTTTTACCGATGACGACTTCGTTATTACCGAAGGTGAGCTTGTAATAGACAGCAGAGAGATGTATGCCAAATGGTATGAAGCTGTCAAAGCTAACATACTGAACCGTAAACATATTATCAAAGATATTGAGGCAAAGCACGCAAGGGAAAATGTTTACTTCGCAAAGATGAAGATGCACTTTCGGGCGGAAACACCCGATGGCGGAGAGATAGATGTAAATGCAACTATTCATTGGCTTTTGAGGCTTGATGAAAACGGAAACCTTGCCATATCCGAATACGAGATAAAGGGCTGAACACAGCACAAGTACAGCATGCCTGAACCATGTTAATCTATTCTTGATTTATCCCATGATTTCATCTATAGTCTACACTTCCGTATTATTGTAACCAAGGAGACACTATGCTGGGACTACAAGGCTGGGCAGTACCTTTAGGCTTTTTGCTCACACTACTTAGTGCTGTATTATGCGTTATATACGGCATCATGAATTGGAACAAAGGATACCTCACCGACGAAGAATTCGAACAGGAAAAAGAGTGGGTGAAAGAAGAAGATAAAGTTAAAGAGAACCTGTAGGAGGCATATTAAATGAGTTTACCTTTGCTGACTACGGTCGTATTAATATATCTTGGGATAGTCGGTTTCCTGACTATAAAGGCCTATAAGAACACAAACAGCACCGCCGACTATATGGTCGCAGGACGCCAGATTCACCCTTTTGTAATGGCACTCTCCTATGGTGCAACATTCATCTCAACCTCGGCTATCGTCGGGTTCGGCGGAGCTGCGGCGGTCTTCGGAATGAGCCTTCTCTGGCTGACTTTCCTGACTATTTTCGTGGGGGGGATATTTATAGCATTCGTCTTTTTTTGGACGCAGAACAAGAATCATGGGACTTAATATCAATGCACACACATTCCCTGAATTTTTAGGCAACAGATTTCAGTCGAGAAACCTGCAAGGCTTGCCGGTGCACTTATATTTGCCGCTATGCCTCTTTATGCAAGTGTTGTCCTTATGGGCGGAGCGAAGTTCATAGCTCAGGTGCTTGCCGTTAATTACAACGCCGCCCTGTTCTTTCTCACTATAATAATAGCAGTCTATGTCATTATGGGCGGTCTGAAGGGTGTTATGTACACTGACGCTTTTCAGGGGGGGTCGATCATGTTTATAGGGATGGTCATTCTGATTATCTTTACATACAGCAAGCTGGGCGGATTTGTTGCCGCTCATCAGAGTCTCACGGATATGGCGGACATAGCCGTCAAAGTCTTTGGCAAAAACGGACATACGGGCTGGACATCATTCCCTACATTCGGTTCGCCTTATTGGATAATTGTCGTGACCACCATAATAATGGGCGTTGGTATCGGTGTTTTGGCACAACCACAGCTCATAGTCAGGTTTATGACCGTTAAAAGTAACAGAGAGCTGAACAGAGCTGTACTTATAGGCGGTCTGTTTATCCTCGTAATGACGGGCGTAGCCTTTATCGTAGGACCGCTCAGTAACGTATTTTTCTATCACATAGACCCTGAAACAAAAGGAAAAATCGCTATTGTCGCTGCTAACAAAAACGTAGCAGAGATAATCCCTCTATACATAAACCACGCTATGCCTCAATGGTTTACCGCTATTTTTATGGTGACGCTCCTCTCCGCAGCTATGAGTACACTCAGCAGTCAGTTTCATGCTATGGGGGGGACTTCACTCGGGCGTGACATATACGAAAAATGGCTCGGCAGACAAGGAAACTCTGTCATTATAACCAAAGTCGGTATCCTGTTTGCGATATTGATAAGCTATTTCCTCGCCTGGGGGGGGATGCCTATGTTCTTCGAGGGCGGAACAGCATCATTGCCAGAGGCACGGCGATATTCTTCGGGATATGTGCCGCAGCATTTTTGCCTATGTACTTCGGTGCAATCTACTTTCGCAAAATGACTAAATTCGGAGCTTATGCAGGCTTTATCACAGGAACGCTTGTCAGCATCTTCTGGTTGTTCTTCATCCACCTGAAAGAATCAAAACCTCTGATGATATGCAAGGCGATCTTCGGGGGGGTGGACTCACTGGCAGAGGGGGGGACACTGTGGGCTATTGTAGATCCTTTGGTTATAGCCCTTCCTGCGTCGATAATAATGACACTGGTTCTTAACCCGTTAGGCAGGATAAAAGATTCAAAGTATGTTGAAGCCTGTTTCAAAGGCTTGAAATAAATATCAATGGGGGGGTCGGTAACAAAAACTGACTCCATTATCTATAGACTTAAATAATGTGTTGCTGAATAGTAACATGACGAGTCATTCTGAGTGAACATTGGGCTCAGATACTTCGCGTAGGCTCAGGATGACGGGAAAATATTTTATTGAAACAATAAATCCTTAATCTTGTTATCAAAATTGTGGATTTTGCTATTAAAGTTTCACAAAACAACAAGTTTGTTATGTTTCCGGATTCTATTATGCTTTTTTATACCCAGTATTATCAAAACAATAGAGCCATTTAAGGACTCATCAGCAGAGTCTAAACATCACCCGTACCAAAACACATGAAAAATCAAATCATGAAGCTGAATGAAATAACGCTGTTTCCAATCTCGCCCAAGGCTTTTACAAAAGGGCTTTTTACATAACTATTTTTGTATTAACAAGTTTTTCTTGACTGTCATACATAATGCATACCCATGCAATAGTAGAACACTAGTTTAATTTATAGTAAATATATCCCTCTTCTAATCGAAGCTTAGTTAACAATACTACCACCCACCCAACAAGGCTCACAATGCCGTATATACAAGAAAACCACCTAACAAATAAAACAACATTGTTCACGAATTATTAAACATTTCCAGCATTTAAGTGGTATAATGTCATTATTGCTAAAAATAGCTTTATATCAGGAGACTATCATGAGGAATAAAATACTCTCAAAAGCGAATTTCGAAGGATTTTGCAAATACCTAATGTCTAAGTGGACACTGGCAGCCCCCCCTGTCAAGAAGGGGGGGATGCATAGCTATGTCTTCGATATTGTGGAAAACTTCGCCGATATCTCCCTTGACCATACACCGACGATACTTCCGCCGAAAAAGTATTTTATGCCTCAGCATGAAACACTTCTGGAGTTCGACACATCTAAAGGGCAAGATATGAAAGCTGTTGTCAATATTGAACATATGATACTGCTTGGGGGGGTACATACCTGCGACCTGATGGGAATTCAATGTCTGAACCATGTGTTTCTTGACAGACCGAAGGACTATCATTACCTGGAAAGACACAACAGAATTGCCCTGATCGGTATCGAGTGTCTGGAAAAATGCGACCGATATGCAAGCTGTGCCCTTATGGAAACTGCCTCTCCCTCAGGCGGATATGACCTTTTTATGACGGACTTGGGCGACTCTTACAATATAGAAATAAACACCCCCCCTCTGGGTGAGGAATTGACGGAAGGCTTTGCAGGACTCAAAGATGCCGATGCAGATGACAATAATAAACTCAAAAAAGTTGTAGAAACAAAAAAAAGTTAATTTTGAGCTTGAACTTCCATCAGATAAAATGGCTCTGCCCGGCATATTTGAGAAGTCATTTCATCATGAAATCTGGTCAAAAGCAGCAGACAAGTGCCTCTCCTGCGGAAACTGCACAAATGTCTGCCCAACATGCTACTGCTTTGACGTCATCGATGAAACAGAACTTGATATCACTAAAGGAAAAAGGATAAGAGTCTGGGACTCCTGCCAAAATGAGTCCTTTGCTCTTGTTGCTGGTGGCGAAAACTTCAGGGAAGAACGCTCGGAAAGACTCAGGCATAGATTTTACCGTAAGTTTAAATATCCTGTCGACAGATACGGAAAATCCTTCTGTACAGGATGCGGCAGATGCAGCAGACAGTGCATGGCAGGCATAGACTTAAAAGAAATACTTAATGAGCTTATTGAAACGGGGGGGGCAAAAGATGAAAGAAATCCTTCATAAATCAGGATATGAAATCAAAAAAAGCGGATATAACAAAAGTTACCCGCATGACAGATATGGAAATGCTTTTTGAAATAGAACTCCATAACGGAGAAATATTGGATCACGACCCCCCCGGACAGTTTGTTCAGCTTTCACTTTTCGGTGCAGGTGAAGCACCTATTTCAGTATGTTCTTCACCTAGCAGACAGGACAGATTTGAGCTATGCATCAGAAAAGCGGGAAAAATGACAAAGCTTTTTCACAGATTAGCTGAAGGGGGGGATGAAGTTGGCATCAGAGGACCTTTCGGGGGGGTCGGCTTTCCGACCAACCTGCTCAAAGGCCATGATTTAATCTTTGTGGCAGGAGGACTTGGTATTGCCCCCCCACTCAGATCTCTCATAAACTATGTCATAGACAACAGGCGTGATTTTGGGAAAGTCTCTATCCTGCTGGGGGGGTGTAAAACACCATCCAGCATGCTTTTTGGCAATGAAATACAGGAATGGAACAAGCGTGCCGATATCAACTTTGCCTGCACTATAGATAAGTCTGCTCCTGACTGGGCGGGGGGGAATGTAGGTCTTATCACATCCCTTATCCCCCCCAGCGTAACCCTTGAACCTAACAATACCTATGCGGTGGTATGCGGTCCGCCTGTCATGTACAGGTTTGTGGTCGAAGAGCTAATTCAGAAAAAAATACCGGAGAAACGGATTTTTCTATCACTTGAGAGACACATGAAATGCGGCGTGGGCAGATGCGGACACTGTCAGATACTCGATAAATACTGTTGTATCGATGGTCCTGTTTTCTCTTATGAAAAAGTTATGCAAATGGAGGGAGCGATATGAAACAATTACCTAAAGTAGCTTTTTTTCGATTTAGCATGCTGTGAAGGCTGTCAGCTTCAGGTAGCTAATCTTGGTGAAGAGCTTATAGATGTTCTCGGATATATTGAAATTGTAGAGTTCCGTGAAGTAATGAGTGAAAAATGGAACGGTATATACGACATCGCCATAATCGAAGGGAGCATAACAACTAAAGAGGCTGAAGAAAGAGCTATAGATATACGCAAAAGATCAAAAGCAGTTATCGCTTACGGTGCATGTGCAGTAATTGGTGGAATAAACGGCATGAAAAACCGCAGACCTCTGCCGGACTCCATGAGAGAGGTTTACGGAGACAAGGCAGATGACTATGAAACCCTGCCGACACGTGCTGTTGGGGGGGATGTGATACATGTGGATTACTCAGTCCCCCCCGGATGCCCTATATATCCTCCGGAATTCATGAAGATATTAAAAGCCGCTCTGGCAGGTATGGACTACAAACTGCCCGGACATGCTGTCTGTGTTGAATGTAGGTTTAATGAAAATGAGTGCCTCTACGAAAGAGGGATAAACTGCATGGGACCGTTTACCAGAGCAGGATGCGGAAGCTGGTGTCTGAACAACGGAAACAAATGCTATGGATGCAGAGGGCTTCTGGATAAACCTAATATTGAAGGAGCTAAGGATGTTATGAAGAAGTATAACCTTAAGCCTGAATTGATACTCCGCTCTTTCGACATGTATAACTGTGCACTGGAGGTTGAAGATGAGTAGAAATATAAATGTTAATGTTGAGTTCCTTACACGTGTTGAGGGGGGGCATGGCAATATAATAGTCAATATGAAAGATGGAGTGCTGGAAAAATGTGAACTTAACATCGTGGAAGCTCCCAGACTTTTTGAAGCGATGGTGCAAGGACGCAGTGTGTTTGAGCTTCAGCACATTACAAGCCGCATATGCGGTATATGTGCTTGCGGACATTCTCTGGCGAGCATAAATGCCGCTGAAAATGCTATAGGCTTCACACCTTCCATGCAGACAGTTCTTTTAAGGAAACTTCTGCTGCATCTCGAGAATCTTGACAGCCACATACTCCATATTTACATGCTCGCTGCACCGGACATGCTTGGAGTAAAGAGTGCTTTCGCCCTTCTCGACAGCCACGGAGCAGAGGTTCGCAGGGCTCTCAGAATGAAAAAAACTATGCAATGATGCCTGTGAACTGCTTGTAGGTCGCCATGTACACCCCCCCATATCAGCTACGGTTGGTGGCTTCACAAAATTACCTGATGAGCTGGCTCTGATGACTCTCCGAAATATTATAGTACAGCTAGGTGAAGACCTTAATGCTGCTCTTGAACTTGCTGCAGGTTTCAAATTTCCTGATTTCGAAAGAGATACCGAATATGTCTCGCTCACAGCAGACTCTGAGTATGCAATGCTTGACGGTGAAGTAATCTCTTCCGACGGAGTAAGAAAAGATAAATCGGAATACAAAAATATTACTAATGAGTATCTTGTAAAACATTCAACGGCGAAACATGCTAAACTTAGCCGCAACTCATATATGGTAGGGGGGGCTCTCGCAAGATTTAATAACAACTACGATTCGCTATGCCAAGCGGCTAAAAATGCTGCGGAATTTTTAGGGCTTAAACCTAAATGTATCAACTTATTTGAACACTGCCGCTCAGCTTGTCGAGTGTTTTCACTTTGCTAAAGATGCTCAGGACATAATTGAAACACTTCTGAAAAAAAAGGGATAGATCAAAACGAGGCTGTCATTGTTGGTCTGAATGAAAACAAAGCCATTCCTGTTAAACCTGGCGTAGGCACCGGTGCTGTGGAAGTACCGAGAGGACTCCTTTTTCATTGCTATGATGTAGATGAAAACGGCATAGTTAAAAGTGCCAACTGTGTTATACCTACAGGTCAAAACCTTCAAAATATCGAAGATGATATGGCAAAACTTGCAGGAGAAATCACCGAAAAAAACTAACGAAGAAGCAGAGCTTGCTTTCGAAATGCTTGTACGTGCTTACGACCCATGTATATCCTGCTCTACACATATATTAAAGGTGAAATGTGTCAGATGACATTTTATTCAATGGCAACATACTTTATGCAGGTGTCGGCAATGTATTAAGGGGGGGAGACGACGGAATTGGTTGCTATATAACCGATAACTTAAACGTGCCCTCTATCACTGCCGGAGAGCATAATGAGAAAATCTACTTTGAAACACTGAAGCTCAGACCGGACAAAGTAGTCATTTTTGATGCATGCGATTTTTTTTAGGCAAGCCGGGTGAGTGGAGGATCATTGAGCCTCAATTGATAGACGACCATACTGTCAGCACCCATAAGATGCCTCTGAGTGTCGTATGCCGCCTGATTCTTGAAGATACTGAGACTAAAGTTTATCTGGTCGGCATTCAGCCGGCCAGACTTGACCCAAACAGTGAGCTTAGTTCTAAAGTAAAAAAAACAGCAGACAGATTCATTATGAATATCTTAAAGGCTCAGAAAACTCTATCATCTAATAATTATAACCATACAACAGATTGATATTACGCTATAAGAAAGAATAAGAACGGGTGGCTAGGAATCAATTTTAATATATGCACATAAGTGCTCTAACGTCTTTAAAATGAAGATAGTTGCATAGGTTATATTCACTCATTTTCACCCATCAATGTCACGACTTTAGTACGATTTTCTAGTGTGCTTTTTATTGCAAAACTCGGTTCCTTCTAATCCTTCAAAAGATTCTATATATTTCAAATATAATCAATATAGTGGACCGACGAATTGAGACAGTCAGAGTAGATTTCTAAGTTTTTTTTTGCTTAAAATACTAAGAGAAATTGGAGGTCCACATCAGTAAGAAGAGACGGCAGTTCTTTATCTAGATAGCTCAGAAACACTTCCAATAAATAATGTCAGTGTTTTCTGCCGAACAGAAGACCAAGATATTACTTGAAGTTCTTCGGAGTGATTCGACTCTGAATCAGATCGCCAGTAAATATGAGGTAGCCCAAAATACTGTTCAGAATTGGAATCGGAAGGTTCATAGATTACTATAACAACGAAAGACTACATTCTACCTTGGGTTACAGAAGACCTATGGCTGCGCATATGAATCAGATGAAGATAGCTGCATAGAAACACATTAAGAAATCAACTTATGCTGTTTTGACAAGGGGGGGTGGCACTATAGGATTGAGTTTCTTGTCTCTTCACTCAGAAGATACAGCCACTCATTGTTTGTCACTACTGGTGAGGATATCCCACCCAGTTTCTCTAATAACGAAAGACGTGGTAACATCAACTCATCTAACCGCTCGATCATTTGTTACGCTCCAAAACAGCTACATTCATTTAACTATTTATAATATAACAAATTTTAACTTGTTACGCAAGAGACATACTTTCATAACGTAACAAGATAATATCATGATTCACTTACCTCTAAATGCTATTCCTCTCAATCTGTCTAAAATATTTTGCTACAAACATATGTAGTTACTACATAGATTAAGGTGAGTATGAAAAAGAAACTTCTCCACCGATCTCTACACCATTTAGATCCATCACTTTGAATAAATTTATATCAATCTGTTCAATTGACGAACTGTCAGAGCCAGATGATAATTCTGCAATTAATGCACCAATATCACCAGAGCCAAAACCTGTTGAACAAATAAATGACAACCTAAACTCTCCTTTATCACCTCTTGAACTTGAAATATATGAAGCATTATAAATACTGTCAGAGACGGCCGCATTAAATCCATTTGCACTTAAATTTCCGTCAGCATTAGACTCAATTATAAATTCGCTCGGTATTGCCAGCTCTAATTCAATAGCCCCCCCAGCTACATCATTAAATGTATCTATCTTTAAAGCAATATGTGGTCTAGTCTCTTGAATGGTATTACTTAAGCTTTCATTACTATTTGAACTGCTGTCACCGTTAAAAAGATCATCAAACATACATCCACTAACTGCAATAAGAATATACAATATTACTGCTGGAACTATGCTTATGGCTATTTTTTTTCTTTTCATTTCAATCCCCCCCTTACCAGCTAACTAGCCTCTGCACCCTACGAAGGATTACAAGTGCATCAGCAGCATTCAGCTCTCCATCCGGACTAGGACGACCATTTATCAATGGAGCTACATCTCCGAATATAAGATCTCTTTCACTAAGAGTTTTACCAGACATCTCTAGAACATAAAGTGCATCTGAAATACTCAACCTACCGTCACCATCAACATCTCCATTACAAACAAGAGACGCATCCTCAGGGAAAGCATCAAACATATCTGCTATACCGTCATTATCTGTATCGTTAAAATTAGAAAACTCTGCATTCTGAAGAGATAGACTATTATTAATCAGTAGCTGCTCAAGATTTTCACCATTTACTATGGCAGCCTCTACATTAGCAGCTGTCATTTTCACAAATGTGTTCAGTTGCTGAAGAACACCTTCACTAAAAATAAATGGCTCAACTCCAGCTTGTATAACCTTTTCAAGAGCAGAATCCATATCTCTTATTCCATCAGGATTGTCATCACTTACAGTAGCAGCTTTAATAGCTGATCTTCCAAGTTCATTGATAGATTCAGGGCTCAAGTTGATATCCCCCCCTCCTGCAGCTTTTTGCAACATTCCTACATATTCTAGAATATTTGCAAAAGCAGCAGAGAATGCAACAGCTTTGGGCTCTGGAGCACTCACACTAACCAGCTCTTCCCCCCCAATCGAGTTAGAAATAGAAATAGGCTCGGAATACAACTCCAGAGAAGGTTTATTTATTACACTTAACATGTCAGACAGTGTCCGCTCATCGCTAAAGTCAATCTCAAGATCATCTGCACCAGTAAGCAGGGTTATAACGTTAAACAAGGCCATGCTTTTTTTCTTCAGGTGAAGTAGAGCCCTTGGTCATAAGCTCAGCCGACACCATGGTGCTAATAGGGTTTGCATCGACTGATACTTCATCAGTCGCTCTTGCTGAAGAGACTACACCCACGTCTATATAACTTGAAACTGAGCCAGCCCATGGCAGATAAACTCCCCCCCTGTTTTGATCAAAATGTAAACAATTACTCATAGTAACTATATCGCCGTCACTTGCATCAATATCCACAGCCGTTTGGTTTGAATCCATAGAGTCTACAAATACATTGTTAACGAATACGTCACAACCGTATAACTCAGGGTCAGAAGCTCTGACGGAGTACACAGCACTTTCTGCTTCTTTAGGGACTACCCAGCGATAATCATCAACAACTAACAGTTATAGTCTGACACCCATCTATCACGTGATGCCATGACTTCAGGTTTATCTATGGTGTGACCGGGAGCTATACCGCAATATCCATTGAGATGAGTATAACCATACTGCCCACCACTCATACAGACGTATGCCATCTTGCCGTTTATTAAATCAACAGGAACAAGTTTTTTTTCCATAAGGTACGGCATCATTCCTACCTATATAACCTGCTCCATCTGTAACGAGTGTTTCAAAAGCTGTCTGCGGGTTAGAGAAACCTCCGCGATAATCTGCAATCTCACATGTATTTGTTTGATTAAAGAAACCATTAGCAAATGAATCTGGTCGCCCATCATTATAATGACCCCCCCATTTATAATTCCAAAAACCTGTCAACTTAATACCATCGCCAACAGTACTCCTGCATAGGAAGCTATTGACTTTTGTTTGATATTTAGCTCCATAAGCTGTTGTTGCTAGCTCGTGTGTAAATCGCCAATGTGGTTGTGGAACTGTTTTATAGTTGAACTTATATCCTTTGTCCTTAAAGTGATTGACTGCTTTTTCAAAAGGTATACTACCTTTATAGTATTGTACTTCAGGATAAGCCAAGAGGTAAAATGGAGCTGAGAAAAACTTGGATCCCAATGAATTATCATACATATTGTGGGACTTATTCTTATTCTGCCAATAGATGTAAGCAGCATTAGCCAACGCCTTTTTGTCATTTTGAGAAACCTTATTCACATTTATTAGTTCATTTAAAACAATTGGGTTACTCTCCAAATAATAGTGCCACTGAAAAAATCTAGAACCGCCACCATAGTTAAATACTAAGTCATAATACATATTCGTATCACTAATTTCTGCTGACCAATATACAGGCCAAGAAAGGATATGTTGTGGTATTACAGGGGGGGTAGTTTTAGAGCACCCTCCCCCCCATAAAGAACTAACGGCACACCCCCCCGCACTTGCAAATGCTTGCACAGCAGCATTAAAGACTGCTGTTCCTGAAGTAATAGCAGTACCTACTGGGTCTTTAGCAAAATCCCCCCCAAGGCTAGATGCAATTTGGTCTTTAGCGTTGTTAGTGACACTGAGTGCTGCAAAAAGATGTTTCAGTGTTGCACCGCAAACCGTACCAAGACCAGGAACATAGTCACAGACTCTTTCTGCGACTCTTTCCGCCATCTTATCTTGAACCATAGCTTCATTCGCATCTATAGAGAATGAGAAATTTTTACCAAACAGGCTAGCGTTCACACCTGCTGTAACACTACCTGTATCATTCTTGAGATTTACATCTCCAGAAATCGTAACATCTAGTGCGTTATAACCATCACAGCTATTAAGTAGACCGCATACTACACTTTTTCCGCCTGGAAGCTTGCTTGCAACCACCTCTACCGGATCATTGACATGCACATACAGGTCAGCATCTAAAACGGCATCCACTGAGGAATTGTACCCATTACTACCTTTGAGGTAATCATATATCTGGGCAAAGTCTGATAGCTCATATAAGTAATTATATTTAACATCTTTTGCCGCAGCAACTATGCTTCCATAAGTGAGAGGGTTTGAATAATGAGCTTTGACTTTAAATCCCGGCTTATCCAAATCTAATTGAGAATCGTAACTCAGGTTCTTATTAAAATACTTTTTAAAATCTGCAAAATCATCTTCATCGAATACATTAGGCACACTTGCAGCATAAATTCGCACATCTGTCAGTGTCGGCAATGTCTTTTCGATATGTTTGAACATACTATCAAAGCTAGTTGAGGACGCAGGAAGTATACGTAATAGTGATGCTTGGCTTAATTTATCCGCATGTAGAAACAGACCAGCAGCAAAATCCCCCCCTACACTTGGGTCATCTGATAGCTTAAGTGCGGTAGAAATAGCAGCAGTAACTGGTTCATCAGTCCCTATCAACCTACCCTCATTCACATACGCTCTAATGGCATTAGGGTATGGCGAGCCAGGTGGGAACGTCAGCTTCAACATTCCGCTATTCGCTTTAACTAGCCCCCCCAGCCCTAACGGGTTCCACGCGTCATTACAGTCATCCAAGGATGTTCCTTCATTAGGTGTACCATTACAAGCACCATGAATCTGCATACCAAGAGTATATTCAAGTTCTCCTTTGGTGTTAACGTCGAATGCCAAGCTAGGAGTAGCAGCTAAAAAGTCATCTCTACCTGTTGGTTTTACAAAACCATGCCCATCCCCCCCCGCAACTGTGATATATCCAAGCCCTGTGGAAGAAGGGTCAAAGCTCATGGTCAAAGCAAGATCAAATGACTTAAAGGCAAATCTAGTTTTAGCACCATAAAGCTCAGGGGGGGTCATAAACCATGTATTTATTAAAGGTTTAAAAGCAACCGTAAGGCTTCGAGTCCCCCCCACCCCCCTTTGGAGTAAGTTATGGTTGCAGGTATCCCTTGTTTAATCATCTCAGCAAAATCTATAGGTAGTATCGTGCCTGTTTGAGAAACAATACAGGCTAATACATGAGGAAACTTAGTTGGCACACTTGGCAATTAAAATTATTTAGCTTAAGCGTACCGGTAACCTCTAACTCATCTTGGGAGGTCTTAAGGTCGGTGTTACTGTACGAGATTGCAAAATCTTCATATGTAGAGAGAATAGATGCTAATGACGTATCCGTTTCATAGTTCAGGATTAAACTTGCTATAGTACTTGTGCCCGTTTTTTTCACTATAGTTACTGCTAATCTCTTCAGCAGATATGACTCTATTGTATATTTTTAAATCATCTAATTGACCAACGTATTGATTAGCAGCTGATGTTGAAGACATAATCTGTCCCACTGTCAGCTGGCTTGTTGCATCAAGTGTATTGGTTGGACCACTACCTTCTTGTTCAAGTGCACCATTGATATAAAGACGCATTTTACCGTCGCTCTTAGTACGTGTAACTGCTACATATACCCAGTTGCCTGTATTAACTGAGCTAGTAGAATTAATAAGAGCTGTCCAGTCACCTGACCAGCCAACACCGAAACTGATCCTATCCTGAGTTAGAGCGATCCCCCCCATATCATTCTGAGCTCCAGAAACATCCCCCCCATCTACCAGACCTACACCTGTATACCACTCTCCGATTGTTCCGCCACCATCTTGGCTAGTCTTCATCCAAAACTGATAGAAAAATCATCTTCAAAGTTTTTAGGGATAATATATGTGTCATTCCCGTCAAAGTTAGCGGAATACCCTTGCACACCATCTGTATAAGTTAAAGTAGGCTCATACTTACTAGCCTCATCAATGTAAGTCACATGTGGGTTAGCATCTTCAAATACATCCTTCTGACTGTTATCAAAATTATTTTCAAAGCTGTAATATCCAACTAATGTAGGTGGAGCATTCAATATATTCACAAGATAATAATTGTTAATGTCCTCTGCGGAAAGCTCACGATTATATATTTTTAAATCATCAAGCTGACCAACATACTGATTACCAGCTGCTGTTGAAGACATAATCTGCCCTACTGTCAGCAGACTTGATGCATCAAGAGTATTCGCTGGCCCAACACCTTCTTGTTCAAGTGCACCATTGATATAAAGACGCATTTTACCGTCGCTCTTAGTACGTGTAACTGCTACATAAACCCAGTTGCCTGTATTGACTGAGCTAGTAGAATTAATAAGAGCTGTCCATTCTCCTGTCCAACCAACACCAAAACTGATTCTATCCTGAGTTAGAGCGATCCCCCCCATATCATTCTGATATCCTGGAACATCTCCATCTACCAAACCTACCCCCCCCGTATACCACTCACCAATTGTACCGCCACCATCTTGGGTGGTCTTCATCCAAAAGCTGATAGTAAAATCATCTTCAAAGTTTTTAGGAATAGTATAAGTATCATCACCATCAAAGTCAGCAGCATACCCCCCCTGCACGCCATCCGTATAAGTTAAAGTAGACCCATATTTATTAACTTCGTATATGTAATCAGCTCCTGGATTAGCGTTTAAAAATATATCCTTTTGGCTGTTTTCAAAATTATTTTCAAAATTATAATGACCAACTAATGTAGGTGTAACTGTTATGTTAAAAATCTCTGAAGCAATAACAGCACCATTTTCTCCTCCATCAGACACCTGAAGAGTAACACTTCCTGATGTACCAATGCCTTCTGTTGGTGTCCACGTAACCACTCCTGTACTGGATACAACCATCCCAGCAGGTGGATTGGTCAGACTCCAAGTTAAATCTGTACCATTATTGCTATCATCAGGATCACTGACAGTCGCTATATAAGTATATTGAGTCTCCTCAGTAGCTGATGTTCCTGCTGTACTTGTTATCACTGGAGAATCGTTAACAGCACTTACTATTATAATAAAACTCTCCGTTGCCGCAACCGTGCCATTTTCTCCACCATCAGCAACCTGAAGCGTTACAGTTCCTGATGTCGTGATACCTTCAGTTGGGGGGGTCCATGTAACGACACCTGTGCTGGATACCGACATACCAGCAGGAGCATTAATCAAGCTCCAAGTTAAATCTGTTCCGTTATTAGAGTCATCCAGATCAGAAGCTATTGCTGTATAAGTATATTGAACATCTTCAGTAGCTGTTGCACCTGCGGTACTAGTAATTGTAGGGGGGGCAGTGTTAACTGCAGATACATTTATAGTAAAACTTTGGGTAGCCTGAGCAACACCATCTTCACCACCATCACTAACTTGAAGTGTTAGACTTCCTGATGTAGTAACACCTTCTGCTGGTGTCCACGTCACGACTCCTGTACTTGAGACCGACATACCTGATGGTTCATTAACCAAACTCCAGATTAAGTCTGTGCCATTATTACTGTCATCAGGGTCGCTTACTGTTGCTGTATAAGTATATTGTACATTTTCGACTGCTGATGTGCTCGCAGTACTTGTAATTACCGGAGCATCGTTAACAGCAGTAACTGTTATGTTAAGTGTTTGACTAGTTTCGGCAACACCATCTGAAAAGTAAAGAGTTACAACATCAGATGTACTTTCGCCTTCTAAAGGAGTCCAAGTTACTACACCAGTATTTGATACAACCATCCCAGTAGGCTCATTCTCTAATCTCCAGCTAACATCAGGTCCATCACTATCATCAGCCACCGCCGTATAAGTGTATTGAACACCCTCAGTAGCTGTTGCGCCAGCTGTGCTAGTAATCACTGGTGCATCATTAACACCTTTATAAACTAGTGAAACCGTTCGACTAAATTCATAAATACCGTCATCAACAGTAATAGTTACAGAGCCTGCAACAACTTGTGCTCCTCCTGATAAATCAAAAGAAGGTGTATAATTGATAACTCCAGCACTGGATATTGTCATCCCTGCGGGTTCCCCCCCTGAAAGACTGAATATTTTGGCATAACCATCACTATCACTCACAGTTAAAGTCTTAGAATAAGGAGTATCTTCTGTTATAGTTAAGGAGCCAGTGTCTACGAATGTAGGCATAGCATTTGTGGAGACTGGTAAATATTGATCATAAATGTTTAGTTCGTCTAACTCACCGATATATATTCTTCCATGCTCAAAGGAGAGTGGTTGAATCTGACCAACCGTTAACTCTGTCGTAGCATCTAAAGAGCTAGTTGAACCGTTAGCTTGTGCCTCTAAAACGCCATTAACGTAGAGCTCTATAGAGCCCGTTGACTTTTGTCTTGTAACTATAATATGAAACCATTCTCCTGTATTTACAGAGCTGGTTGAGTATATCTCTGTAGGAATAGCTACGGTAGAACCTATACCAACACTAACCCTATCACCAGTAAGGGCTATCCCCCCCATATCGTTTTCGTAAACACCACCAACCTCACCATCAACTAATCCTACACCGTTGTACCATTCTCCGTAAGAACCTCCGCCATCCTGAGTTGTTTTCATCCAAAAGCTAATGGTAAAATCATCCTGAAAAGTTTTGGGAATATCATAAACATCATTACCATCGAAATCAGCTGCATATCCGGAGATACCACTAGTGTAGCTTAAGCTTGAACCATAAGAGCGCCGTACACTATTGTCAAAATTTTCTTCAAAACCATAACTACTAAGTAACTGAGCATGAGAATTAATAGAGATAAACATACATATTGAAAATAATAAAAATTAATTAATTTAGAAAAAACATTGGGAGATGATATACCTGATTTACTGAAAAGAATTGTCCTATTTATATAGGTACCCTTTATTAATTCCATAAAGTCATACTCCTGAAATAGTAGAGAAAAGAAATATATTTTAAATCTCTTGATTACTGGAATTATTAACAAGGATATAGCTCACAAGTATAACTAAACTATATCAAAAATCATAAAATCATAAAATCATAAAATGCGAATATATTAAATTATCACTGCCCTGTAGTTCAGTAAAGTTCTTTTTAAATATAAATTGTATGAAAAATTAATTGTATACCAATGAAATCATACATATTTGATAGATTTCTATGTGTTTTTTGACTTAAAATAATATGCAATATAGAAATACGAATAAGTAAAAAAAACTGGTAGTTTCGAACCGCTTTCCATATATACACTACAGATGCTTTTCAGCACATATGCGAGATTTATAAAGAACCGTCATAAGAAGGTATCAAAATTTGCCGAATCTGTCACAATTCTATCACAATCAAAAAAAACTAATCCAGAAGTAGTTGATATTAAACTATAAAAAGAATAGGAACGGGCGGTTTCGAAACCCATTCTGACGAGGACGATGAGGGATAAAGCCACTTATATTAGGCGTTTCAGCTTATGCTATATTCCCCCCTATATTCCCTCTTATTCCCTTATCTTGGTCACTATTTGGTCACCGGAGATCATGCGAGAGAGAGACTTGAACTCTAATTTATATATGGAATCAGCGGGAAGTACAGGGAGCTAAAGTGAATAACAATAATCACTTAACTCAACATGCTATTTCCCGCATATTCCTGCTATTTCACTCAATTTGTCAGAATCCTGTCAGAACATAATTTCCAAATAACTATAAACTTGCATTCCCTTATGTAGTTTGCTGTTGCCAAGAACTAGCTATAATATTCTTAAGGTAATCATTATTCTGCACACTAGCGTATGAGTCTAAGCTGATTCCTTCTGTTTCAGCATATGCAGACATCTCTTGGATAATAGAATCTATATCAGCTTTTGTTATAAAATCACCATTGGATAATTCTATGTTTTCAATTTTATATGTGTCATCACTAAACCAATTTGATACTTCAACAGACTGCC
>JDSG01000034.1_pt1 | contig 79997 bp, 104 predicted proteins | sample 199341 | NCBI WGS metagenome assembly JDSG01 (sample SAMN02584197, study PRJNA231836) | bioreactor metagenome | isolation source: continuous culture bioreactor short generation time transfer1 day 52 after... | place: Germany: Bremen | reverse complement strand
CTTACTATCTTTCTTATCACCCATATAGTGACTGTCATTGAGATCATCCTAGCAATTCTTATTTTCAGATATCCGAAAAATAAAGTAATTAGGTATATAGCCCTTGCAATCATTCCTGTCTTGTATATACTTTTTGCATTTGTTATAAAAGACAATCCTTATGCCTATACAATTCTTATATCTGGTTTGTTCTTCTCAACCCTTTATATGAATAGGCGATTGGCCTACTATACTTTTGTTGTATTGACTGTTACAACCTTATATTTTATGTCTATGCAACTGCCTAATATTCCTAGTGATGAAAAAAAATCTCATTTATCTTTGTTGTGGTTATTGTTCTTGTCCAATCCTTAACACTAGCCATCATCAGTATGAATCATATCCATAGACAAATTACTATGTCCGTGGATATGACTGAGCAAACGACGGCTCAGAACCAGACTTTAGAAACAACATTTGAGCAAATAAAAGTCACAACCGAGACAGTTGATCAAACAACCACTTCTATTAATGATAAGAATGCAACCTTGACTACGGCCATCAATAATGTGGATCAGATTATTGGCAACACATCAAGTGCAATGGAAGAACTTGACATACTCTTCTCCAACTTATCCAATGAGAATCAATCATTGGTTAATTCAATGGAAGGTCTTAATGAATTGTCCTCTACATCCAAAGAAAAAAAGTGATGCTATTGTAGAGAAGGCTATAAGAACTGAAGAACGTGCTGTCCAGATTGACCGAACAACCAAAGATGTGGTTGTAGATATTGAGAAAAATGTTAATGAAGCAATGAAGAAGTTGGAAGTTATTAATGACATTATTCAGTTAACAGATGACATCTCCTCCATATCCAATCAAACTTCACTCCTAGCACTAAACGCATCTATTGAAGCTGCAAGAGCTGGAGAAGCAGGTAAAGGCTTTGCTGTCGTTGCGGAGGAAGTTCAGAAATTAGCAACGGATTCAAACCATGTTGCAACCAACATCCAAGAGCTTACAGGACAAGCTGAAGTTGCCATTCACTCAATGACATCACAAGTCAACCAGATACTGTCATTTATGGGTGAAGACCTAACAACCAGCTTTGATGAACTTATTCATGCAGTGAAAGAATACAAAGACGATAGCGCCATCTTCAAAGAAATATCCAATGGGGGGGCAAAAGACAATGCCAGCCAACTCAAAACAGTGGTCGATACATTGTCTGACTCCTTTGCCAATGCCAAAACGGTCATTGACAGGAGTGAGAACGAGTTGGAACAACTGGTAACGGAGTCCAAACAAGTGGATGACATTATCAAAGACTTCTCCAAAGACATTTTGGCCCTTGAAGAAGAAGCTAAGAACCTTAATGATTTAATTTAACCTATGATTTAGATAGAATACTTCCAACCATAGCTTTCGTTTGCTCATGCTCAGGAGATTCAAGGACATGCCTTGTTTCTCCTGTTTCTATGATAATTCCTCTATGCATGACCATAATCCTATCACAAATATGCCTTACAACTTGTAGGTCATGAGATATAAAGAGGTAGGTCAGGTTCAGTTCTGATTTCAAATCAATAAGTAAGTTGAGTATTTGACCTTGTACTGAAACATCAAGGGCCGCCACTGGTTCATCACAGACAATCAGCTTTGGGCGTACCGCAATAGCCCTACCAATAACAATTCTCTGCCTTTGGCCACCACTAAGCTGGCTAGGGAATTTTTTTTCGTTCAGACACATCCAGGCCTATTAGTCCCATTAGGCGATTCACTTCAGTGTCATAATCTTTCTTCTCTACAACTTGATGTATCTTAAGTGGTTCAATCAATAGCTCCTCTACTGTCATCTTGGGATCAATAACCATGTCCCCCCCTGATTGAAAGACGACCTGAATGTCTTTTCTAAGTGGTCGCATCATGCCATCATTGATTTTGCAAATATCTTGGCCAAATAATTCAATGGACCCATCACTTGGTTCTCTTAACTTAAGCAGTAATTCGACAATTGTGGACTTACCACAGCCACTTTCTCCAATCAGGCCAACAGATTCTCCTTGATTCAGCTTAAAGCTAACATTTTTGACAGCGTCAATCACTGTTTTTTTTCATTATGTTGTCTGTCTCAATGATATAGTACTTAGATAAATTCGTTACTTGCAAGATTGTTTCAGCCACAGCTACCTCCATTATAGATTCCTCAAATGACATCGTAAACTTCCATCATCGTGGTCCACCATTTCTGGTATACACTCTTTACATACATCTTCTTTTATTGGACATCTGCTATAAAATGGACACATCTCCTCAAAATGCTCAGGTGATAATGGGTTACCAGGCAAAGTAGCAAGACGGCCTTCGTTGTTACCAAGAGATTTGGCACATTCAAGCAGTGCTTGTGTATATGGGTGTCTTGGATGACTTATAATCCTTTCTGTAGTGCCTGTTTCCACAACCAGTCCTCCATACATAACCACTAATTTATCACACACATAAGACGCTACATCAAAGTCGTGAGTAATAATAATAATGGACATGCCATGTTTTTTATTAATCTCCCTAAAAAGATTTAGTATCTTTTTACGTAGGGATGCATCAATAGCACTTGTTGGTTCATCAGCTATAAGAATCTTTGGTTGACACAAAATAGACTGAGCTATCATCACCCTTTGGTTTAAACCACCACTAAGCTGTGATGGGTACATACTATAGACGGTCTCGGGATCTTTGATACCAACTTCAAGAAGGGCATCGATGACTCTTGGTTTTGAATGAATCATCAAATGATTCTTCTGAACATCCATCAACTGCTGCCCTATCTTCTTATAAGGGTTAAGAGCTAAAGATGGGTTCTGGAAAATCAAAGCAATCTCTTTGCCCCCCCTAATTTGTCTGAGGGCTTTTTCTTTTAGCTTCATTATATCTTTGCCTTCATAAAGGATTTCCCCCCCTGTATCATAGAAGCCTTCCATATCATCCATAAGGCGCAAAATTCCACTGACTGAAACAGTTTTGCCACTGCCTGATTCTCCAAGAACGCCAACAATTTCACCTTTATTGACATCCATGTCAAATCCTCTGACCACCTGAACACTACCAGTGTCTTTATAAAATGAGACCTTTAAGTCTTTTACACTTAACATTGCTTCTTTCATCATATTGTCCTCACTAGTAGTTGTTCTGACTGATTATTTCAAGTAACAGGTGTCCTATATCATCTAAATCATACTTGCCTTTATCACTGTTTGACTCAGTGCCAATAATTAGTGTGGCCATTCCTAAGTCCCAGAACATAAGGTTATCAGCAGGATTCTTTGTAAACTCATATGAGCCATTATTGTTAATGGCTTCTGGTGAAATAATGTCAATGCCTTCTTTAGAAATTGCTTCATCTATCTGTTTACCAATATTCCAGGCAAATGGTCTTGTTTCTGGAGCTTGAAGTGCACTGAACTTAACTGAGTCAAAGGCTGGGTCTTCAATATTGCTTAAGTCAATAAAGACCTTACTTTTCTCAACACTATAAGGGTAGTCATCTGCCAATGCATAGTAGCCATGATTCACATCCCCCCAATAGTGCCATCTACGAATACAAATATGATGGACCGTTTATTTTTTTTATTTTGGCATAAAGCTTCCATCAGTTCATAATTGAACTTCATAACGTGACTACCATCCACATCAAGGTAATTGTAATTCATTGCGATCACAATGGCTTCCTCACTCATATTAGGATCTGTGCCAGGGAATATACCAACGATATTGTGGCCACTTTCCTTGACATAGACCGACTCAGACTCTATGGATACTGCAATATCTGTTGTTGCCACAAGGCTATCTGCTGTAGTTCTTGATATGTCAATGACCTCAACCCCCCCTTTATGACCATACGCTAATTCTTCTTCGAGCCAAAGGTCTTCTTCACCAACAAGTAATACACCACTTATGGATACGTCCTTCGTAATCTCCTCAATGAGTTGTTCTATAAAGTAAGAAGAGTATAATCTCGTATCAATCATGATATAGTGGTTTTCAAACACACTGTAATCCACTATATCGTATAAATCCATTTTTCTTGTATCATAGACGCTACCATCTGAATAATCCACCTTAGTGCCAATCTTAAGGGTTTTGTGAAGGATTAATTCTGTAGAGTATAAATCATAATCAAAGATATAATCCTTCCCTTCGATTGGTTCAATACCACTTGCAATCATTCTATCCTTGATTTCCTTTGCCATCATCATTGACTCACTTGTTCCAACCAATACCTGATTATAATTTGCATGTGATTGATGACTAGAGTCAAATCGATAGCGGCTTGATGAGGCCACGGCTATAGTAGCAAATAGTAATGCTATGACACTTAAGCTTATCAAGCCAATTCTTCTTTGATTCTTACTGATAAGGCTATAGAGACCACCCAAGTTCAATGTGACGATTTTTCTAAATATTGGAATGGCATTAGAACCTTTTTTTTGCATTATGCCACGTAGACCTTCCCCCCCAAATAGATTTAGGCCTAATACAGTGATGAAGAAAGCAAGGGCTGGGTACAAGACAGCCCAAGGTGCCGTCGTAATATAATTCTTTGAGGCCCCCCCAAGCATACTGGCCCATTCCGGTTCAAAACTCACATTATAATAGGTCATATTACCAAAATCTGCATCTTTGATAATCTTAAGGTTACCAATAAATACAGCAAATATACCAAGTTGCATGAGCATAGATAAAGCTCTGGCAATTTCCATAAAAAACAAGACAATCATCTCTGGGGGGGCCAAATGAGGGATTACATTCTCTATTGCAATTTGTCTTGGTTTCTTACCCATCGCTATGGCACCTTTGATGAATGTTTGACTATGAATGTTCTGAGCGCGCTGACATAAGAGCATGGCCAACCTTGGCCATCCAACTAAGGACAAAACTGTAACAAAGGCAACCATTGATCTATACTTATCTAGACCTGTAAAGTAATCAAGTTTCAGTATAATAATGCTAATTAACAAGGCCGGTATGGCTGAGAACACAATACTGAATTGCTTAATAATTGTTAAGGAACCCTTGTGGCCTGCACCGGCATTTAAGGCTAGTGGTAAGGCAATAACAAATCGACCAAGCGCTATGAGTATGCCAAGTAAGACTGTCAATCTGGTCCCATAGACTATAAAGCTGAGAATGTCTCTACCTAGTTCATCACTGCCAAGTGGAAATGACTTTGATGGTGGATAGGGTGCCACTTCAATAAATAATTCACCTTGGTCATGAATATATCTGATTTTTTTGTATCGTGTAGGGACTATTTGATGTCAATATTCCTGGAAACATCATAACAAATATAATGACGATCAGTATGAAACTTCCTATAATCAGTGGTATGTTTCTTTTTGTCTTCATTATTTTACCTCCGATCTGATAGGGCTAATCTTTACAGCAATCTTCTTAAATCCCCCCCATGTAGACAAGATATAAACAAGACCAAGTGTCAGGGCCAAAGCCACGAAGCTATCAGGTTCTTGTTTGTCATAGAAGAATAATAGGTAGTAGACAATACCAATATAATTAAAGAGGCGCTCAACGATGATCATATTGGTTAAAATCATTGTCATAATGGAGGGCATGGTGTCAATAATCTTATAAAGAACAGCTGGCATTAGTTCGAAGGCAAAAATCCGCCATCTAGGTAATCCAATTGCTTTAGCACTTCGAATATAGGTTTTGTCAAGCTCCTCAACCACAGTGATATAAGTGATTCTAGATATATAGATGGTTGGCATAATGGATAAGGTTAACATTGGCAGTATAAAAGCTTTAGGCTGAAACTTCTCATTAAGTTCTGGAAAATTCTGAGCAATAAACACATAAAGCAACATACCACCTAGCACAATCAGTACATCAGGAATTGAAAATAGTATGATTGATCCAAGTGCCTTGAGATTCCTGCGCCTATGTTTATAGCCTTCATAGATTCCCCCCCTTGCTATGCCAATAAGTGTAGCAAAAGTTAAAGACGACATGATTAATAACAAGCTACGGTAGCCTGAAGTATAGATAACTTTAACTAAGTCTGTCATTTCTTTTATGCTGTGCTCACTCATACGTCTAAAATATAAGGCTGAATTCTTGAGTGTTAGGTACCATGAAAAATTAGTCTTATAGGCGTTTCTAATAAGTTTTATAGTCAAGGTTGGGTCAAGGTTACTCAGTATTACCAGTACCATAATAGCCCCCCCAATAATTGGTGTGATCATCAAGTATATTTTCCGTAGAATCCTAATGAGATAAGAGTAATAAATTCCTTCTATTGACACTTTACCTATCTTAAATCTTGGTCTCAAACTATAGATTGTGCCAATTAGGATAATCAGAAATAAGCCTGTGAGAAAAATCCATACCGCGTATGTCTCTCCCAGGGTTAAATAGTCAATATGTGTGTCTCTATATACATCTCTTTTGATATATTCAAGGACTGTATTCGCACTGTTGGCTAATGTAACATTATCTATTTCACTACCATCATCAAGGTAGTTATTCTGTACACCCAGGTCATCATATAACATGACCGACGGCACCAATTTATCTGCAAAAGCTTGAACCGATGGTGCCATTAAAGGTGTATTAATAGCCCTGACACCCATATCACCTGCATAAGCAGTGGCGCGGTCACCCATGATAGAACCAATATTCGTATCAACACCAATCTTAAGCCCATCTTGTGTTGACATACCAAGTTTTTCTAGATGTATAATACGTGTTTTCTCTAAAGGAACAATAGGATTCATTATGTAATAGCCTGAACCAGAGTCCAATTGCTCTTCTCCGTTAAAGCCAACAAACATGATTGACTCATAAGGTAGTGATTCTTCTTCTGATAAGACTCTAGCAACTTCAAGCATTACAGCTAAACCTGATACATTATTGACTGCTCCTGGAAAATAATGTCCATTACTTCCTTCACCTACCCCCCCATCGATTTGTGATGTGATTATAAGTGTTTCCCCCCCAGATTTATCCTTACCTTCAATCATTCCCATAATGTTAGAGGTAGATACAACAGGGTACTTAATCTGAGCTTGCAAAGTTACATTCTTAATAATTCCCTTAGAGCTTTTTATCTTGTCACTGTCATTATCTGGAATCATCTCAAGCAGGCCTCTATAAGCCTCTATGGAGATGAAACCTACACCTATAGATGTCACTCCTTTTCCATATACATGAAGTCTCTTTTGTTTTTCAAACTGTCTTGGTCTAGTATAGGAGTCAACGTCTGCACAACATATGATACCTTTGCCACCGTTATCAATGACATACTGAATCCTACTTGGTTCAAGCCTTCCTGATTCGATGACCACAATCCGGTCTTTAATCTCAAGTGGATCAATTCTAAGTAGGTTGCTACCAACGAGAATCATTTCTCCGTGGTAATCAATACTACCGCCATTCATAGCTGGTAGTAAATTGTAGTCTTCATACATTGTATAAGATTCTACAAACTCTCCACTGTCTGTTCCAATTGTAAACACAGCATCATCAGAAATCATAGGGACTATCATATCAAAGGTTTGAAGGTATGTGCCATCATCACCTGCCGCTTCTAATGCTAGGGACTCAAAGTAACCTCCGACATAGTCCAAGGTTCTTTGATTACCAGCAGTGCCAACCATTCGGCCTTTGTATATATCACTACTCAGCTCTTCAATATGTGCTCTTATATTTTCTGACTTAACTTGAAGTGTTCCAAGATTACTTTGACTTTGCCAGATTAACCATCCCATTAGGACGAACACCAAAGCCAAAGCAATAAGAATTCCTTTCCAGTGCTTAATAATCTCTCTCATATGCTTTCCCCCCCATCAAATTATATTGACTACTCAAAGTCTTGTTTTTCCAAAACTATACGTTCTCCATTGTCATCTAATTCACTTGAATATATCTTACCGCTACTCATGCTGGATATATCAAAATAAATGGCTTCTGGTGCGCCTTCAATCATTATTGCTACCGTCGAAGCATCACTAATCTCCCACTGATAGTTCATAGTGTCTGTAATGTAAGAAACACCAGTAGGGGGGGTATAACGCGCCATAATGCCACTACCATTTTTTGCAAACTCAAAGGCAAAGGCTACTTTTCTTTCTTCACCAGTGTAGATATCTCTGCTGTCAAGGACATAAGTCCATACGCCTATTAGAGTATCATTTGATTCTATAGGTTCTAGGTCATCCTCAACAACAAGATCTTCAGGCGGTAGAACTGTAATGCTTGTTGATGCATCCCCCCCTATCACTTCGCCGTCTTCATCTTCCACTTCAACAAAGACCAGATAAGTCCCTTCATCATCATAAGAATGAGAGACTTCTGAAGGTTCATTATCATCAGTGGTGCCATCGTCAAAATCATAATTGTAATTATAGTCATTAGTTGGTCCTGTGACCGTGGTTTCAAAGAAGACATCTTCATCTACATAGACGGTATTTGGTCGTCCATCTAAATCAATGGTAATACCTTCACCTACAGGAAGTATCAACTCAGATATTAATGTGTTATTGCCACTCGTTCTATCATACATTCGACATACAATATCATCGGCATTTGTTGACTCATAAATATGGCCGACCGTATAGCTGAGACTATTAGCAGTTAATGTTTCCTCAAAACTTGTGATATCACCCTGTCCAAAGTCAATCTCAACATAGACATTTTTCACATGGAAATATATCTTTATACTTTAGATTAATGCTATATTCTTTGTTAGCCACTAAAACCTCAATTTCTTTTGGATCACATGTAGCATCTATTTCACTAATTTTCACACTTGATGTGCTATCTTTTTGCCTATTTTGCAGTCCAATCAAAAGCATTTGTTCTCTATTGGTCATCTCATAGAGTCTATAACCTTCACTGGTGTCAGAAGTTGCTTTATAAATATAATCCCAGCTATAGCCACCCTCTTGTCTCATGGTCACTAAGTTCTTTGTTTCAGGCGCTCCTTCAATCTTGGTAATATAGGCATCTCCTGCTTCATCCCCCCCAGTGTATTCAACACAAAAGATACGACGTGGCATGTTTACGCTATAGCCAACCATATTAGTTGCATAGAACTCTTGGGTGAAACTATCTCTGCATTTATACGCGTATTCAATACTGTGCTGATCTTGGCCCAGAATCATAGGATCAATAATATTGGTCACAGTTTGCATCTTGGGCATTCGACTATCTGTTATGACACCACGCCAGAAGTCAAGAAAAGCTGACTCAATAATTGTAAAATCATCAATTTTTTTTCCAAAGAATTCTTCCAATTTAACATTAACACCTGATTTAGAGCTCCCTGCCACACTAATCCACATATCTGCAAACGTGGTGTTAGACGTTGTTAACAAATACTGAATAAAGCAGGCCATATCATACTCATGGGTATCATTAATTAGTGACATAGATTGTGTTGGTTTGGTAAGACCAACAATGCTGACTTGATCTTCAATCATTTTCATCTCGTATTGACCGGGATAGGCAATTGTATACGAGGCTAGTTCTGCTATAGCCTCAATACCCCCCCACAGATTTTTTTGACCTTCCCATTGTTCCAAATCCAGGCACACCGCTCCATGCCACATCTTGGTAAACATGAAAGAGCTCATGGGCACATGTTCTTTTAAGTTCATCCCTATTCACATCCCATGTTTCAAGTTTGATGTTATTTGTCAATGATTGATAATTTCCACCCTCATAATCACTGTGAATAAAGACATCTAAAGCATCTTGAAATCCTAAGAAAGTAAAAGACTCTCTCAGTGATTCTGGTAACTGACTATCATAGTTGCTTTTGCCTCTTCTAAATACTCACCTATTGCTATGGCCATATCTTTGATGCTTGCATAATCCATATAGAGAAGTTGAGCGATATCATAATAAATAACAAAGTTACCTTCAGATGAATAAACACGTCCAGTCCAATCCGTCATAATAAAGAAAGTAAGATGGTCTGAATAAATCATCACTGTATCTTGATCTGTCACCTCATACTCAGCGCTCACCCACTGCGCTGATGATTCATCATAATACAATACAGCTGGATACCCTTCCATGTCTTCAGGTAATGTCATCTCAATTGTTAAATAATCCTCGAACTCATGAACATCATCAATAGTAATGTCATAAGCTGCAACGTAGCTTGTATTAGCTAAGTTGGCCATACCAAAATTATCAATGGTCTTAATCTCTAGGGTTCTATTTTGATCTAAAAGTCCAGGTGGCAGTGTTACTGTAACACCTTCTGCTTTAATAATCTGCTCACTTTGACTTTCTCCTACATTTTCACTAACCAGTAACTCACTCGTAAGAGCCTCAACAGTATACGAGCCAACTGAAAGAGGTTCATCCTTATAATTCAATACTATGTCACCACTACTTGCATCACTTGGAACTACAAAACTAATGGTTTCTGCAGTCATTTTCACAGGATATGAAAGCCCATTTCCAATAGCAATGGTATCAAGTATCCCAGAATCTAAATCTTGACCTTTGATAGTGACAAGTGTCCCTTTTGGACCACTACTAGGTTCAAAGCTATGCACAAGTGGCTTGGTATTATAATCGTATTGACTTATCTTACTACCGTCATCCATAGATAAGACGATTTGAAATTGAGTGGCATAATGGTCCTTTTCTCTTTTACCATAGGCTTCACTAATATCAACCCTAAAGTTAATACCATCTTCTATAAATAAACCTTCAATCCTATAGATGTCCTCATATACCTGCTGGTCGTAGATGGCGAATTCTTCCTCTTCAAATAAGGCGTCATAATAGTCAATGACATCCTCTACATCATCATTGGTGCCAGCTGATAAGGTCATTTCATAATAATCTTCATCAAAGCGATAGACAATGGCATCGTCATAAATAGAAAAGACTTTGTCGGGAAAGGCATCATAGTCAACACCTTCACCATAAGCCACTTGTCTTTGGTCTGTCTCTGGTGTAGCCAATGCCACAATCACCAAAGCAACGAATCCTAACACCAATAGTCCAACCGTTGATCCTAATATAATTAAAAATACTTTCAACCCTTTATTCATAATAAACTCCGATATCTATAGTATTGTGTGATTCTTTACTTCCAATTCCATTACATATATAATAATACCATATTGTAGAATCCGAGGAAATCCATATGAAGCAAGCTAGCAAGCTTATACTTACAATTATATTCTTACTTCTTTTAAATGGTTGTACCACAAATGAACCCCCCCTTGAATCCTTAAAAGTGTCCAGAGATTACCCAGAGGATCAACTACCACTCTATGATGATGCTTTTGTCATTGATATGATTGAATCTGAAGATAAGATTGAGCTTATTTATGGTATCTCAGATGATACCGATGACGTACAAGAGTATTATATAGATTTATTCGGTGACATTGGTTTACCTATGAAAGAATCAATATATAATGATGGGATTTTTTTATTTTGGCACTATAGAAAATTTTAACTTTGAGATTGAAATAAGAGATCCTCTCTCTGAGCTTGAAGAAGAGTATGCAGATGTGATTGTTGAAGTTGAGATATTGATGAATAAGAAATTGTCTACTGACCATAAATTATCAAATAGTGATAGCCAGTCGACTGAAGAAAATGAATCATCTACTAAGGATGAATTGACCCCCCCGGATAATCAAACAGTTAACCCGGATGATACCAAAGCTGATACACCTGTCGATACGACCAATGTATCCCCCCCAATAATCGCCCAATTTCCTACCCCCCCAGTGATTGGCTCCTTAACCACAATAGACCAGTTACTTACTTCCGGCATATGGACAGGCATAGCAATAGCACCCAACCCAGATCAGATTCAAGGTGTAGATGGCACTTTCTACTTAGATGATTTTGTAGACTGTTCTTATTATATTGAGTTCTTCGATGATAAGACCATGCATACCAAATTCACCGAATATGAAATGATTATAGAGTCCCATGACTATGACACCTATGAAGGCTATATCTGTGCCACATACGTCTATAACACAGATACTTATGGTTATGCCTTCTATCTAGGTGATGACAATCGCCTATACATGACCATCTACATTGAAGATGATAATGGCAACTACAATGAATACTCTGATTACCTTGTTTTTGAACAACTAGGTGATGTGGTCAACTGGCAATAATATCAGATAAATCCTTTTTCATATCGTTCACGAACGATGCGAACGAAAGCTATTTATGCCAAATAATATCTGAATCAATATGACTTATGTCTTTGGAACACGTCATAGCCATTACGCCAGCAAGTTCTTCTGTTATAGAATTGATTTTACTTGTAACACCCTCTGCCTTGTTTTCTTTAACAGAATCCATTAATGGACGGCCAACACAAACAGCGTCTGCACCAAGTGCCAAAGCCTTGAATGTGTCATGTCCAGTAGCTATGCCACAATCCACAAAAATAGGTATCCGCTTGTTAACCGCTTCCACAATCTTTGGTAGAATCATTAGCGGAGGTACCGCGTAGTCCATAATACCGTGATGATGGGAAACTAAGATTCCACCAGCACCCGCATCTATGCACTTTAGAGCGTCCTCAACACTTAATACACCTTTGATGATAAAAGGTAGTTTCGTTGCTTCTATAAAAGACTTAATCTCTTCAAATGACTTAGGTGACATCTGTTTGCCAAGCACATTATCAAACTGACCTTTCCTATTGAAAGAATGATCAAGGTCCATACCCAGTGCAAAAGCTCCGTAACTCTCGGCGTGGGCAATCTTCTTGAAAATAAGGTCGTTGTCCGTGTATGGCTTGATGATTTTTATGGTTTTTGCGCCCGTCCTAATAATTGTCTCAAGTTCAGCCTCATAACCCATCCCTGTCCATAGAACGGTATTAGCATCAAAGGCACCTTTTGCCATTTCCTCAGAACCGTTAGGACTATGTTTGTCAAGGTGTGATAATGCCGCTGTCATAACTGGTGTCTTAAATGTCTCACCAAATAAGGTCATCTCAGTTGATGGTATTGTGCCACCAATGTGACGCATCTCCATTAGCAGTGAATCCATATAGTCTCTTGTTATCTTGTTGGAATCTCCTGGTTTAAACTCTTTTTTTCATTGTATTTCCTCCCCCCCTATGTATGAACGAGTATATGATTTTTTTTGAATGTATGATAGCATAGTACCGAATACTATTATACACCAATATAATGCTTAAAAGACAAATTTGTCTTTGTTGTCTATATCAAAAAGCTGACTTTTTGCCTATTCTAGATTATATTGCTAAACATGACAATTTATTTCAGAGACCTATTTTAGTCATATTGTTATTATAGTAATTACCAATAACAGATAATCTAGGAGGCATCATTGTGACAAAGGATACATTTTATAAAAAAACTGAATCATAACCAGAAGTACATTCTCATCTGTTGTTTTTTTATTTTTGCTGTCAATGGCTTATACGCTATGATTTTAGGTTCTTTGCTTCCGATTATAAGTACTGAATATGACTTAAACAATACCGTCAGTGGCGGATTAATTTCAGCCCATCAAACCGGTAATCTGATTGCAGGATTTATTGCCGGAATATTGCCTATCTATTTAGGTCGAAAGAAAGCCATACTCTTTCTCTGTACCTTTGTTGTTATCGGCTTTTCAATAATGATGTCCACCGGTAATCCCATTTTACTGATTATGTCATTTTTATTTACAGGACTCAGCAGAGGCAGTATCTCTAATTTTAACAACAGTGTTGTCAATGATATATCCAACAGCAGCCCATCAGCCCTAAGCCTTTTACACAGCATATTTGCTGTTGGCGCAATCTTAGGGCCTTTTCTTGTGCTTATCTCTACAAATACATTTGGTAGCCAGGGATGGCGATTTGCTACTGGTATCATTATTATTCTTGCCATAATATCTATGATGCTATTTTCCAAAATGAAGATTGATCCCTCTCCTATACAAGAAAAAAAGTGCTATCCTATGTATTTTTAAAGGATCGCTACTTTTGGGTGGGTACTGGCATATTGTTTTTTTTACTTATGCACCGAAGCTGCAATAACTGGCTGGTTGGTCAAGTACTTTGTCGATTCAAATCTAATGACAACAGAATACGCACAGATGTTGAATTCTCTTCTATGGGTTGTCATTCTGGCCGGACGTTTAGTCACTGTATTCCTTGGTGAGAAAATACCAAAAGCAGTAATACTCATTTCTACAAGCATTGGTACTATTGTTTTCTATACACTGCTGCTGTCAACCACGAACCTTGTACTTGTAACAGTCTCAATAATGGGCCTTGGCTTCTCTATGGCAGGTATCTATCCAACAACGATTGCTACTGTTGGCAACACAATCAACAAATACCCTATGTCTATGGGCGTATTGCTTATGTTAGGTGGTCTTGGTGCAATAATTATGCCAATCATAACCGGAAGCTTGGCCGATCAATTTGGTATATTGGCCGGAATGAGCGCAATTATCGTAGCCATTGGGATGATGTCTCTTTGCGTCATTATTAACATAATTCATACACGCAAGCAGCCAATATACACCTCTGATGGAATATGAAAAAAGGAGGACTCAAAAATTAGAGTCCTACTTACCATTACCATTAATATCTATTCACTTCTATATGCTCATCGAAATGCCCTTATAATTGTATTTATATCTGCTTAAAGTAAGAGAAGAACTAACTTAGCCTCGCAACTCTTCAATCACAGCCATTAACTGATAATCATGTTTCTCTAAGAGTTCCAGTGCTTGTGCATCATTTAATCCAAATAACTCATGAAGTATTGTGGCTGCACGGCGCTGCAACTTCTCATTTAGACAGGCAACCTCAATCATATAAGGCCCATGCACCTTGCCCAGACGAACCATAACTGTTGAAGTTAAGGCATTAAGAATCTTCTTTGTTGCAGTACCGGCTTTCATTCGGGTTGAACCGCAAACCACTTCTGGGCCACTGGCATGGCAATATGATAATCAAAAAAGATCTTTTCTGGCAAACGTTCACTAATTAAAACGGCTAGAGCACCACATTGTTGTGCTAGTGCTAATCCTGACCTGACATAATAAGCAGTTGAGCTGGCTGAAATTCCAATGACCACATCATTAGTCGTAGGTTTTAGTAACAAAAGCTCTGGAACCGAACTGGCATCCTCTTCATGGTTATATTCAATATCAATAGCAGCATCGGCAATTCCACCAGAAATTAGGGTCAGGGCATTTTCAACTGGGAAACCATAAGTACATCCAAGCTCAACGGCATCAAGTGCTGCAATACGGCCACTGGAACCACAACCCACGTAGATAATTCGACCTCCCTTTTTCAGGCGGTCAACGATTGCCGTTGCACACCTTGCTATTGAAGTTGTGCTATCATCAAGAGCATCCGCAGCTTCCTTCTCTGCCTTCAAAAAGGTCGTGATTAATGCTTCAGTATTCATATCATGCAAGGGTAATGAGGCATCATAAGCAGCTTCTGTAGATATAGTACGGTGGTCACCAGAAAAACGCGTTTCAACCGCAGCTGCCTCTGCATGTGCTAGAGCAGCGCAGCCAATCATCTGCAGTGAATTTCCTTGACTTAGGATCGTCACTGGGACAGCTGTTTTTCCAAGTGCTTCAATAAGTTCAAAACCAGCATGATTACTTGCATCTACCAAGCCTCCTGCTAATAACACATCATCCAACTGATAAGCCAATTTTGCTATAGCTATGGCTTCGCGAATCGCCACAAAGTAGTTATCACGATTAGCTTGATATTTGTCCTCACAAAGAGCAGCAACTAAATCGCCACCTGCACAGCTAGCCAAACGACTTGCGCTCGCTCGCTCATCAAGACTACGGCCGTCCATGGTCATGGAGCCAAGTAAGGTATATTGACCACCAGGTCGCCAAATTCGTCCATTACGAACCACTGAGAAACCAAGCCCAGTTCCAAGAACCATCAAACCAACTGTTTTTCCAGCTGGAATAAGACCTTCCTGTGCAACACCAATGAGGGCTGCATCAGCATCATTCACCAAGACAATTGGACATGAGAAATGCTCTTTCAGCTCATCAAGCCACTCAGGATTACTCAAGGGGGGGTTTAAATTTGGTGAACACAGAGTCACCGCAGTACCGTGATAATTAACAATTCCAGCAGTGGAGATGGCAATTGATTCAAACTGGTCCTTACCCAGCAGGTCGACTAAGTCATAAATAGCCTTAAGCAAATCAGCCGGTTGTGCATCAAGGGCCAAAGGACTTTTAACCTTTTGACTTGGATAGGGTTTATCCACATAGGGATTGGTAGAAACCGTTCCTTTAATCCAAGTGCCACCAATGTCGATTAAGAGGTATTTAGGCTCTTGTTTGGCAGGATATTTATCAATAAGACGCTTCACTTCTGTAACCGCATCAGCAGATGTAGCCTCAGTACTGCAGCCATCGACGATCCAGCTCCATTCAAATTCATTCATCTCGTCATTAAAGGCAGCCATATCCACAGCTTCACCACAAGCTAAAGCTCTAGACAATCGGTCAAAGTATGATTGCCACCTAGGCAGATAGTAGGTCTCAATCATGGCTGCAAGATCACGATTAGCATAATCCAGCAGGTCATTATTAGCCTTCCCACCCCCCCATTTGCTTATGATGTTACGAGCATCTTGCTCATAATAACCAGGGCGCTTATGCAAGTCGCTCATAGCTTTGGCTGGTTTTATCCATGAATCAAGCCTGAACTCCAGGCGACTAGTTAAAAGATGGCTAAGGTCTTCCATAAGTTCCAGAAATGCAGAACTTGCCTGGCTAAACTCATTTTGATTTTGGTTAAAAAATGCCTTTTTAACATCTCGGCGAAGGTCAGCAAAATGATTTACTAGATATTCACGGGTGTGATTCACGAGATCAAAACAGAAGCGATCCTGCTTAAAACAGTTCTCATCAGCTTGTAACAATAATTGTACCGCAGCATAAAGCGTACTATTGCCATACTCTGCCGAGTCATCCCCCCCCAAAGGCAGGAACGTTTCTCAAGGGTTGGTCTCGTACGGACAAATCCACTTTTGAATAATTCTTGATTACTATACTTTGAATAGAGGCTCTCTTGCAAAACAGACCATGCTTGTTCCACAGCAGCGTCAACTTGACCAGACCGCCTGTGAGCATATCCATTAGTCCAATCAGCTACATTAAGGGCATCTTTCTGCCAAATCTTGTCTGAGATAAAATCATAGACGATTTGATTGCCATCAAGTCCTTCTAGGGTAAATCCCACACCTTTCATAGACTTTGCTTTGGGATCAGCTGCCGCAGCATTCAGACGTTCTTCAATAAGATTAAGTGGCCCAAGTAGCTTTGTCTGACCCCCCCCAAAATTACCTAAGTAGCACCAAATGAAATCCTGCCCATAAAAGCCTTCTGTCTCACGCCATAACTCACGACTATCACAGTAATAATCCAACATCAGCAAACGTCCTTGTGGAACAGCTCGCAAATATGCTTCAATGCGTGGTAGGGTCCACATCTTGGTATTGTGAAAAAAAATAACCAACTCATCTGTACCCAAACAGCCGAATCATCATGGGCAGAAATTGTTTCATAGATTGTTTTTGCAACGGATGCCAGGTAGTCAGGCTCCCAGCTTGGTGGCACCAATTCATTAAATGGATCCGCAGCAAAGTAATGACATTCACCAAAAAGATTTTCCTGTTCCTCAAGAAACATGGATTGAATCTTGCCGAAATAATTAGAATCTGGGCTTAAAAACCAAGTACAACACTCTGACTCAAAACCATTCCATGAAGCCAACTGCTTCATTTCAACTTCAGGCTGATATGTTTTTAGTTCTTCAGGAATATGACCGGTAAAAGCAGGTAACACCGGACGCATTGAAAAAGACCTTTGTCTTTCAAGAATTTGTTGCTGCAAGGCCAATTGATCATCAATGTAAACCTGTGATAATGGACCGCCCCCCCAGCGATCAATAATGCCCATACGTTGAAAAGGCAAGTAGGCTGGACCAGTAAAAAAAGTCAGAATCTCTTCATCCTTTAATCCCAGTTGACGCCATACACGCTGCCAAACTGCCTCCTGTCCGGTAATTGCCAGTGGCATATTAATACCATTTAAGGCCATCCAATCTATCAAGCGCTCCCATTCTCTCCATGTCCAATAGGGCATGGTATATGAAAATGTGCAGTAATTCAGGAAGAAACGATCTCCTAGCTCACAAGTATGATTCACCTCTGTAGCTGGAGGGAGGGTTTCCGGGAGTTCCACCGGATTATCAATATACCAACTTATCATTGTCAAACAATCATTCTTCAGATAATGATTGATCCCATAGCACATTGCAATGGTCGTATTTGCCTCAACAATAATCTTATCACCATTATTGGCTAGGCAAAAATACTCATTCTCACCCTCACCCACTTGTAGAACCAACTTCTCTTCTAATATTGGCACCACACGGCGTATTAGTCCTTTCACAACATCTATGTCTACAAGGTTTAATCCCTGCTCTGCATGGTTAACGTTTTTTTTGGTAACTCCATATCTTGCACCTCTCTCTTGACAAAAAATCCCTTGTCGCCTTCGCCAGATACTCGTGAAGGCGAGGACATAGGTTAATATTCAACTTATGACTTAGTACCGGATAAGGATATTATACTTACCAACCACTTCTGATTGAATGCTTTATTCTAGGTCGAATGGTAAAATTCTTGGAGTTATTGAATCAAGCATCCATCTAACTATTTCAAATGCTGGAAAATAATAATAAGAGACCATAAAAACAGCACTTTTAAGAATCTATACCCATTAATAACACTATAGAAGATAGAGGTATATTTTAATGTATAGATTATGGGGGGGAATAGACGCAATATAAAAGGCAAGAGCCCTTGTAATGAGGATTCTTGCCTTTGGTTTTTGTGGTTTAAGCCATCTGTACGCCAACGATCTTTTCAAATTTATTTCTACTTAAAAAGACCTACGTCAATTATTTCTTCAAGTACTTCAACAGCCGTATCATAAGTTACTTTTTCAAATAGTAATACTTGGGTTGTGTTCTCATAATCCTCCTTATAGACACCATCAATTATAATATTTCTTAATAAGTCATTAACATCTATACCTTCTGCTGCTGATGGACATACTGATAATTCTTGACGGACACTTCTTACATCCACTATTAGAGTTGGAGGTACCTGTTCCTTAACATATGGCAAATACTTTATCGATAAACGTTCTTGCCTGTGTTTGTACATTCAACGTAACTGGAGTAAGTTCGTATGCTACCATTAAATCATTCAACTTATTTTGTTCTAGATATGTACTAATAAAACTATTTAAAGGCCTTTTTTTTCGACTGGAAAAGGGATTGTCTGTAATGCGATCTCAACAATGATCTGCTCTCTAATCATCGTTACCTCACTAATGTATCCTGTATCAATAATATACTGATTAAACATTCTTCTTGATCTAATTGAATCATCATTCAGAACCTTAAAACCTAAGTCATCACAGACCTTTAATACATTATGGTTAACACGCCTTTTCTGCCCCCCCTGTGTAAGCTTAGTTCCATTTCCAATAAAAGTAATATCAATATCTTCTGAGAACCGATCAATACAATCATAGCATTTCGATAACGATGTCCCGCCTTTAAAAACCAACTCCGGTTCATATTCCAAATAAGATTTTAGGAAAAGTGAAACAAAATAGTCCTTTCGGATAATTTCTTTCTCAATCCCTGTTTCTTCCAATGTATTGTTTATTATTCCTTCAAAAAGCTTTACATCATGATGCAATTGCATAGAGAACCTCCGATGCCAGAATAGACTGACTTACCTTAGGTGGTAAAACACCTGCAAGTTTCCTAATCTTTAAAATGGATTCCTTATCGATACCCATTTCTTCAAGCACACTTTTCTTTACATCTATAGGTTGCAATCTAAATTGAGGGTATTTTATAAGTTCTATCAATTTGAGGATACTAATATTATCTTCGGTGATTGGCGTAACAGAAGGGATAAGTATTATTTCTCTCTTACCAATTCTCTTTTTTGTTTTTCTGCTGGTTATACTGTTAGTCATGATTTCAACAGTATTGGGAACCTGCGTGGTTAACCCAAGTGTGTTCAACATTTTTAATCCCGTGTAAAAGCCAAAAATAGATTCACCATCTGAAATATACTTATTGCGTATCAACACATCACTGTCTAATTTCAGCTCACCAATAATTGATTCTTCAGGTATATAGTAAATGCCTTCTGAATAACGTCTAAGTTTGCCCTGATCAGTTAGTCGTTTCATACGCATTCTTAATGCATCATTTGACAAATCGTAATTCAGTTCTTTTTGAATAATAGGATTGTTTATGCCATAGTCTTTTTTTTAGCATTTCAATCAGATTCATGACACACCTCCTTATGACTTTCTTAATTATATGTTACACCTATTCCTATTGTTAGTCAAGCGTGTGACGTGCTGAAACTAGTTCACGAATCTATACTGTAAGAAAATTGTAGTTTATTGGTGTCTCACAACCAGTATGGTAAACATTAATTTATAACACCTTACATCAAATCTTTACTTTTCCTTTGAATTCAGATATACTTGAAAAGCCTTAATCTACAAGGCTTCACGAATATATAACAGGTTATAACACTTTATCAAAATAGGAGAAATTTGCATGTATAGATTATGGGGGGGCAAAATAATGAAAAACAACAAGTTCAGAGCAGACCATGTCTTTGAACTAGACAATAAATCTCTCTCAAGAGAAGACAAACTAAAGCAAGGACTCGAAGCTCTTGCTTATCATTTTGATATTCAGATGCCTATATGGCTTCCAGACAATGAAAAGGACTTTGCCGCATATGGCAAAGCCCGTTTTTATGATGATCACTTTATCGAGACCCTTGATTTCGATTATTTTGAAATCGAAGTCATTGAGGATGACAAAGCAAAAGGAAAGTAATTAGTAACCTTCAACCTTAAATACTGGTGAAACAGGTCCACCACTTCTAGAATCTCCATAGGGATTAGTATAAGTCCGAACTATATCACCTGATCCAGTCACTTCTCTTATATCACCTGATTCCCCCCCAGTACATATGAGAGTGTTGCCATTATCCAGTCGGTCAACACCTGATATACTAGCTGAAAACATATCCGTTGCTTCCTCTGCTGTGTACTGCCAAACAAGATTTGCCTCTTCGAACATACCTCCATCAATTTCATATGTCTCCATTGATATTAATGGAAGCCTATATTCATCGACTGTGGAATATGATGAATCTATAGGTCCTCTCCCAATACCATTATTATACAAAAGAATATTCCAACCTGAGTCCGTTATAAGCCAATCGGCATCATGTTGACCAAATAGAATCTGATCACTTCTTGTTCCTTTGTCATAAGCCATTGGATTACCAAAACGGTAAAGCAAATCGCCCTTTTCTCCTGCCGCTTCTTTAGTCGTAGTGTTATGGTCTATGACCCAAACTTCGTTAAAGGTATGAACAGACACCACAATTTGGTCTAAGACTTCGTTGTAATCAATAGAATTAATGTGGGACCAATCAGCTCCTTTAGCTCCTGGTCCTTTTGAAGGTGTATAATTGATATCAATTCTACCTGGGTTACTGGAGATAGAACCATAGTTATCTATACCTGTGTCATAGTCTTGAACCAAGTGTTCCCAAGAACACCATTGCCAGACAATGTTATTTTCACTCTTTGTTGGATCAACTTCAATAATACGGTCCATCCATAATTCATTATCAGCAAGCAAGTCTGGATTTCTCCCCCCCAGAGCAATAGCTTGACTCTCTGTCATCTTCTCCCAAGAAATCATTAATATATTACCATTAGGTAATGGCTCAATATCATGATGCAACAAACCAGTATCGGTAGCATATTCATATGACCATAACACTTCATCGTCTGAACCAATCCATTCAACTATGCCACCTTTACCGCCAGCATCAAAGTTATTTTGATTAACTGTACCAGTTCTAAGCAAGCTACCATCAGGCAACATGTAGGCAGCTAGTCCTGGTCTATAATCACTCTCCCAAGTTTTTACGATGTTTTCATCCTGATCAATGAGATAAGTGGTCGTTGATTGCATGGGTGCAAATAGCATTCCTCCATAATCGTAGTCAAACTCATCACTGACACCCATAGCGGGGGGGATTTCACTACTACTAGTAATTACTTCTATATCTGCATCTCTTACAGACAATACATAATTATTAAGGTATTGAACATCACCTTGTGGTCCATGGTACTTTGGATAGTCAGAAATATCACCTGACTTTGGATCACTTCGCACAGCACCAGCACCATGTACATCCATTACCTGACCATTCATTTGACCAAGTGCTTCTCCAAATGCCACATAAGACGCATTGGATGCATAGTTTTTACCGTCTTTATGAGAAGTGCTTGTCCAGTAGAAACCATAATTATCGTGCCCAGTTGGGTCTGTAATCTCTGTTAAATCAAATAAAGGATCAATGGCTGGTGAGTCTGTTGTCTGAGGACCTCTTGTATAATCAACAATACTTTGAAGTTCTTTGGCATTCGGTAGGCGCCAATCGTCATAGCCAGCAAGGTTTAGGTTTTCACTATAAGCTAGGGCATCCTCCCAGTCTCTTGATGTGCCATCATCAGCCATTTGCCACATAAGGCCTGTAGCCAAATCTGTTATTGTACCATCACCATTATCAACAAAGTTATTCTCGCCGTAACCCTCTTCGCCACGAACAAGTCTAAAGTACCGGCTATCATCTTCTCTTGTTCTAGGGTTATAATTGGGATAACCTTTGATTCGACCATCAATAAAGTTAACACCAAAAAGGGTTTCCATATTGTTCATGGTTGTCCCTGTATAGAATGTTGAAGACCATACCTGGCATCAATCGCTCTCTCGCCGCTACTTGTATCACCAAGAGGCTGATCAAAATAGTCTGTATCAATATAGAGGGTATCTGCTGTTATACCACTTGAAGAACCAGAAAAAAAGTATGAGAGAAAATAGTTCCTTAATGTTTGGTATACGCCAGTCACTGTAGCCACCAAGTGTAGAATTGGCTGCATAAGTAAGGGCCTCTTCATAAGTCATTTTCTCATCCATTGTTTGCTGCCACATAAGTCCAGTAACATTGTCTGTCACAGTACCGTCTTGATGGTCTGTATAGGAAGGTTGGTTGCCATCATAGCTTGCATCCTGTCCATAAAAAGCTTCCCCCCCTTCATTAAGACTACTAATTTCCCTAGTATCTGAAAAGTAAGTGACCTGTCCTGTATCCACTACTGGGTATGTCAAGGTCAAAACTTTATCACCTGACTCTATTGTTTCTACTCCATCTATTACTTCAACTATTTCTGTACTTTCTACATAGTCCCCCCCTTCTTCAATGAACACTGTTCTTGTATTCCCATCCCACGATACTTTTGCACCAGTACTTTCTGTAATAAATCTAAGTGGTACCAGTGTCCTACCATTCTTGATGTAGGGAGCTGAATCTATATCTACCGTCTGACCATTGACCATTGGATTAGTGGAATCAATTCTCAATATGATTACTAGGTCCTTTTTTACTGCCGTAATCTGTTTAGTTGAATCATCCCAAATCACTTCCATGCCTAAGGCTTCAAAAATCGAGCGCAGGGGGGGCACCATAGTTCTGCCATCTTTTATTTCTGTAAGCTGATCAAATTCTATAACTGAACCATTATACATGACTGTAACTGTTTCTGAACTACTATATGAACCAACTGTTGTTCCAAACAAAACCAAAATCATCATCACAACCACTGCTATGCTCTTTCTCTTCATAGGGCACCTCTTTCCTAACAATCTTATTGATTAAGCTTTCTTTAATCATAAGGCGCTTCTGTGAAGTTATGGTGAAGTATTAGACAATAACAAAGAGCCTTGCCACGTTTAGCAAAGCTCCTCATAATGAAATAAATACTAGAATAACAGTTCTTAGATAAAATAGTTAGTGAATATAATCACCAGTAAGTATGCTACAAATGCTACACTGCCATACCTCTTCCCTCTGTGATAAATGATGCTTTCATAGACAAGATCTCTTGTTGGAATCAAGGTATTTTCTGCTTTAAATCGTTTGGATAACCCACGTCCAAGGGTAATTTCGCACATCAGGTACACGATGGTTGGAAATGCATAACCTATCATAGTTAATAGACCAGTATTCATTAACTCAAAGCCAATAAGCTTAGGTATCCCAAAACTCATAAGGCTTGTTGCAATGGTTACAAGTAAAAGTTTCCACCATATCTTATAAACCCTGTCCCAGCTATAGTCGCTATAAGTTGCGGTCCTGAGAAAACTTCTATAAGCTTTGTCTTTCATCTTAATATCCAACTCACGTTCTTCAATAATCTCAGCTAGTCCAATGACGAATTCTTGAATACTTTTAATGACAACAGTCAGTCTTATTACCTTCTTGCCTGACTTAATCTTAATCCAGCCACCTGTATATTTAATGGATGGGAATTCAATTGAATCTATTTCATCGTAAGGTATATTTGTTGTGCCTTTTTTTGTTGATATAAGTAATACCTTCTTCTGTCAACATACACTGAACTTTGGTGAAGCGACCAAATACACACCTCATTACCAAGGCTTCTCCAATTAACACAGCGCCTAAAACACCGCTAATCATTGTAACCTCTAGTTTAAAACCTGCAAGTGACACTGCAAGTATGAACTGTAGAACACCTACGATAATTAATCCCATAGGAATCACTTTTCTCATTTTGCTGATGTGGGGGGTCTATACTCAAATACTCTTTCCATTCTTATGTCTCCCTTTATTGGTCAATTACAATTGTGTCCATCGTATAGGTCTCTTCACCTTTGCTATCTTCCATGGTCTGATCTGATAGTTTCTTTTCAAGCAACAAATACATAACAACATAAGCCGTCGTAAATAGTGGCGTCAATATTAGTGAAGACAAATAGATGGATCCCATGTAAACCCAGTTATTAATTGTGCCATTCATCATCAAGTACATAATGATTCCAATAATTGGTATTTGAATTAAGGCTGGTGTCATGTATAGGGCAAAAACTTTCCATGAATGTCCTTTGACCAGTTCCTTGCTGTACTCAAAGTAGTTGCTAATGTGAGGCTTAAACACTCTGACAAGTAAAGACATATTAAGCTTCACCATTATATAGAATACAAGACCAACAACACACGTACCCATAATTGATAGTAGAACAATAAGCAACATCCTAGACCCATCAAGTACTGCAGTTGCACCTCCAATTATAGCTGCTACAAGGGCAAATCCTATATAGATTCCAAGACATATCAAGCCAATCAAAAGACTTGCACCAATATACTTCCAAATCACTTGACCTACAGATTTATATTTCACACCAACACTTCTTGCTTCTCCATGAATAATGTCAAACACGGTAACTATCAGGACCAATGTTATTCGGATTGAAAAATACATAATAAACAGCCCAGCAACCATTAAGCCAAGGTAAGCCAACAACACACCAATTGGATTTTTTACCAGTACGGGAATTAAATAATTCATGACACTGGTAGACCCACTGAGCAATAGGCTCATCAGTGTTATCAAAACAGATTCCCATAATTTTCTTTACACAGCTCTAATGTACTTCCAATAACTTCTTTATAACCAAATTCCCTTTTAGATAATCTATTCTCCATAATTTAGCTCCTTAACCTTACTATATTTATACTCCTATACCATTTTATTAGAGAATCTATCTATTCAGAAGTAACCTTGGTCACCTATTACAGTTACTTAGGTTATCAAGTTATTAGATGATATTTTTGTCTATAGGATGGTTCTTGTCCTTCTTGTAGAAAATTAAGTCCCTCTTGTGTCATAGTGGTTTATATTATAATCCAAACGTGTATAATATGGTTATAAGCTTATAAAGTGGTGAAGAGATGAATGTAAGATTAATTTGCAATGACAATTCCAAAGACTTAGTCATGATGTTATTAGCCAAATACCATGTTGGCTTATCAGAGACCAGTTCAATTTGGTTGATTGATGATCGTTATGACAAGGATACTGTCCTTATAGAAACACAATCTATGCCTTTGGATGTCATTAAGCTCTACTATAATCTTAATGCTTTAGATACATTAGAAGTGATTCTTGGTGGCATTGGTCATCTTACCATCAGTGATAAAGTCATCGCTCAAAGTGATGACAAAATGATTATTATAAAATTGAGTGACGTCCTCTTTTTTGAAGCTAATTCAGGACATGTTTATTGCCACACCAAAGACGATGCATTTTTAATGAAGGAACGGCTCTATGAGATTGAAGCCAATCTGACTGGAACCCACTTCATTCGAATCAATAAATCAACGGTTGTCAGCGTCGACAAAATTAGTGAGATTATACCCTGGTTTAACCGGAGGCTACTCATTAAGTTTGAAAGGTCTGACAAACAATGTGAAGTATCCAAAAACTATATTCAATCATTTAAACAATTCTTAGGTATAGGGAGGTGAGCCAATGAAAAAATACTATCTTGAAAGCGTACTCTATTCCAGTCTTGGCAGTATACTCATTTATGGCCTCATCCAAATCATATTGGGCAGATTTAGCCAAACGCCTATAAGTGAATACCTTGTTGTTCTTATCTATGGTGTTATAGTCGGGTATCTTGCAACTGTTATTTACTTGCAATGGATGATCAAGTTCCTTAATCGAAAGCAGTTGATTATTCTTGTCATCTTCATATTTGCCGTTGCTGCTGTCATAATATATCTATTAATCAGTGGACAGCTTGCTATGCTTAGACAACCAACAACATGGCTCACAGCTGCACTGGTTGAAATGATTGCTGTATTGATTGCACATCGTCTATTCAAGAACATGTCCGTAATGAATGATCAACTTCGTTTATTCAAAGATTCCAAATAATTTTGGAATAGGAAAGGACTGTCTTATATGAACAAAACAAAATTGAAACGATACCTACTAATTAACGCTGGTTTCTCCATATTATCTGGACTGGGTATGCTCTTATTTAATGAAGCCCTTAGGAATTTTATTGGCTTTTCAAGCCCTAGTGTCTTAGTTTACCTTGGCATTGCCTTATTGATTTTTGCTGACTTAGTCATTCTAAGTGCCATGAAGTTAATGGATAAGAAGTGGGTCATGTTAGCAATCATTGGTCTTGATGAACTCTGGGTATTTGCCAGTTTAGTAGTGGTTATCTTTAACCCATTTAATTTACAGATTCAAGGTCGTGGTTTGATTTTAGAGGTAGCTGCAGTCATAGCTTTCTTTGCCTTTATGCAATACAAACACTCCAAAGGTAAGTCAAGTGATAGTGTTGCCCACGCCTAGCCCCCCCTACAGTGTAAATACATACTGTATAAACACAACACAAAAGAACCTGCTCATGTCTAACATGTCAGGTTCTTCTTATCGTTCATAAGTCTTATTAAGTTCTCTCTCATTCATCCTGTATCTCTCTAATTTAACCTTCATAAGGTGCTTCTGGCATAATAATACCAGCGATAATATAGGCAATAAAGCCGCCACCTGTCATCCAAATAAGTACAGTCAGCAATCTGATTAAGGTTGGGTCTACATCAAAATATTCAGCCACACCACCACATACACCAAACAACATCTTGTCTTTTCTAGATCTGTACAATCTCTTTTCCATTTATTTCACCTCTATTTCAAATAGTATTGATTCAATAACCATAGTATACAAGGAGAAACTTCAAAAACAACAAAAATCCCATTAGAGAATGATTAAAATCATTGACCAATGGGAGACTTATTATTTATGTGATTGTATTTAATTACTTATTCATTTAAGTCTTCACTTAAATGCTCGTCCACAAGGCCTTTTTTTTCGTAAGAACCTTAGGGACAAAACTAAGTGCAACAATCAAGACTGCACCAATTCCAAGGTATAAGAACATAGAACCAATATCATCGCCACCTTCTACGATAGCCCCCCCTGCAAGAGATACATATGCGATGGTTGCTGGCAACATACATAACCATGAAACCAACATATAGGTTCCAAGCCGTATGTCTGTTAAACCATAGAGATAATTCTGTGCATTAAATGGGAACAATGGTATCAGTCTTGTAATCATTAGCATACGCCAACCATTGTCTTTAACGCCCTGATCAATTTTCACAAAAACTTTGCTGTCTCCAAATTTTTTCGTCACCCAGTCTCTACCAATTGTACGACCTGTAAGGAAGGCCAATGTAGCACCAGTTGTTGAAGCAATGGAAACTACAATAGATCCGTATATGGGTCCGAAGAGCAAACCACCAACCAGTGTAATAGGGAGTCCTGGTAAAAAGAACAAGCAAACTGCCCAGTATATAAGAATGTAAATAATTGGAACAAGTATGCCAAGCCCTCTGATGTCTGTTAAGAAATCACTAAGCCCTTCTAGGGTAAAGTATTGGATACCTTCAAATACATATAGCCATATAAAGAAAACTATGGCAATCATAAGTAACACAATCATCTTCACAATCTTTTTCACTGTCATTCCTACACCTTCTCTCTATCACTGTTCGTGAAATAATAAGTTATTTAATAACGATTAGGATTCAACATCAAAGTGGTCATAAGGATGTTCTTCTACTTCATGGATATGTTTATTCAAATCTCTAACTGTCTTTAAGTAGTGGGCATAAGCCTCTTGGTCATATTGTAACACTTTTAAGACTTCACAAGGTACATTAAAACCTTGATCCTTGTAATCAAGACCTTTTTTTTGCTAAATGAATCTCAACCATTCGATCATCATTTTTGTTGTGTTTACGCTTTATCCAACCATCTTTTTCGAGACGTTGTAACAAGGGACTCAAAGTACCTGTTTTGAGGTGTAATTTATCACTGATTTCTTTAAAGGATAAAACCTCATTGTCCCAGAGTAACACCATCACAATATATTGAGGATAAGTCAGATGTATGGGTTCCAATATATCTTTATATAGGCGGGTCATTGCCCTAGAAGCCTGATAAAGTTGAAAACATAAATGATCATCAAGTCCGTATTTTGACATGTCTTCCCTTCTTTCTGTTACTGTAAGTTATTGCATTAATCGTGCAAGACGATTCTCTTACATTATAGAGAATTCTTTAGTTGATGTCAATAATCATTATCATTTAGTAATGATTCTGTTCGATACACATCCAATTAATAAGATTACGTCCTATCTACTCCCTAACTACGCCCCCCCATGCACTATGGGTTATGAGGACAAAGTGTGTTACTATTCTTTTAGAGCGCTCAATTCAAATGAAAGTAGGTTTTACTATGAAAAGAATCATCGCAATTTGTCTCCTTGTATTCATACTTATGTTAGGTGTTAGTTTGGATACTGGTATATCTGGTCTAATAGCCTATTGGAACATTCCAAGTCTTTTGGTTGTAGGTATCATAGTCATTTCTATGTTAATGTTGTCAGATAATATTTCTGATTTTTTCAGAGGTTTTAATATAGTTATGACCGACAAGGCCTATACAACTAAAGAACTAAAAGCCAGTCATAACGCCATCGATACTGGTATTAAGCTTACATACCTAAGTGGTATTGTAGGACTGATTATTGGTATGATTGGCTTATTAAGCCGATTGGATGATCCAAGTGCCATTGGCCCTGCTCTTGCTGTTGCAATGCTCACTGTTCTATACGCGGCACTCATTAACATAATACTATATGCGAGCAGAGCCAAAATAAAGAAAGAGCTGATCTATAGAAAAAAAATGAAAAAAATACTCCTATATCTCACTATTGACAATTTCATTCATTATTCTGATTCAATGGGTGGTTGATTTCAGGTTTTTACAAATTGAGGATATCAAGATTATGGTAACCCTTGCACTAGGTACATTAATACTTATGCTATTACCCAAAGAACAAAGCCATCTAAAAGGCAAATTTAGATTCAACCTATTTGTTACAGCCTTTATCCTGTCTTTGTTTATGCTCTATAACTCATTGCCTACTGCAATCAAAGATTTGCAAGATGTTTTTACCCATAGTTTAAAGCCCTTTCTCTTTGCTATCCTATTATATTTCCCGGGAAATACTCTTATTGACCATTACCTAAGAAGACGTCCTGATGTCCATTCTTGGCACAATGATTTAAGTAGACGAGAAATTGAAGTCTATGATTTACTGATTAGCTACAAAACGAATAAGGAAATCAGTGAGGAACTTTATATCGCTGAAAGTACCGTCAAGAAACATGTTCAGAATATTCTTAAGAAGGCTAATGCTGATAACCGTGAAGCTTTAATTAAGCTACAAAGGCAGTGACTCTGCACTATAATCGTCATAATATTTTCCATTCAAAAAGGCAGTCCATTCAAATGGACTGCCTTCATACTTGCTTATTACTATAAATTGACTTAATCCAACTTCTTAAGAAGTTCTTCTCTAAGTTCTTCAAATCCTGGCTTACCAAGTAGTGCAAACATATTCTTCTTATACGCTTCAACACCTGGTTGATCAAATGGGTTAACCCCCCCTAGAAGGTAACCACTGATACCACAAGCTTTTTCAAAGAAGTAGATTAACTTTCCGTAGTTCTTTTCATTAAGCTCTGAAAGTGTTAACACTAAATTAGGTGTACCACCATCAATATGTGCAAGTAATGTACCTTGGAATGCTTTCTCATTAACAAAGTTAAAACCATTACCTGCAAGATAGTTAAGACCATCAAGGTTCACATCTGCTTCTTCAATAACCACATCGTCCGCAGGGTTATCAATCATTACAACTGTCTCGAAGATATCTCTACGACCATCTTGAATGTATTGACCCATTGAGTGAAGATCTGTTGAATTATGAACTGCCGCCGGGAAGATACCTTTTTGGTCTTTACCTTCTGACTCACCATAGAGTTGCTTCCACCACTCAGCAACAAAGAACATTGCTGGTTCATAATCTACAAGAATCTCTGTAGTTTTACCTCTATTGTATAAGGCATTTCTTACTGCTGCATATTGGTAACAAACATTGTCAGCAAGCTTGGTATTTGAGTATTCCTCTCTACCTTCTGCTGCACCAGCCATAAGGGCATCAATATCAATACCTGCTGCTGCAATTGGTAGAAGTCCTACTGGTGTTAATACTGAGAAACGGCCACCTACATCATCAGGAATTACAAATGTTTCATAACCTTCTGCATCAGCAAGTTCTCTAAGAGCACCACGTGCTTTATCTGTTGTTGCAAAGATTCTTGATTTTGCTTCCTCTTTGCCATACTTCTCTTCAACTAACTTCTTAAGTACTCTAAATGCAATAGCAGGTTCTGTTGTTGTACCTGATTTACTAATAACATTAAGGCATACTTCTTTACCTTCAAGGAACTTAACCAATTGGCTTAGATAAGTACCACTGATTGTATGACCAGCAAAAATAACTTGAGGTCCTTTTCTGTCTTCATTGCTTTGCATGTTGTAGAAAGAATTTGACAATGCTTCAATCGCTGATTTGGCACCAAGGTATGAACCACCAATACCAATCACTACAAGTACATCCGCTTTTTCTTGAATTGTTTTTGCCGCTGATTTGATACGTGCAAACTCTTCTTTGTCATAGTTAACTGGTAAGTCAACCCATCCTAGGAAATCACTTCCAAGACCTGTTTGCTCATGTAACATTGTATGAGCCACTTCAATCATCTTCTCAAAACCTTGAAGTTCATGGTCAGCCACTGAACTTCTTGAATAATCCAATTTTAAATTCATAGTTGTCCTCCTTGGTAATTTAACATTTATTCTATTTTACAGATATTTCACTAATCATCACACACATGTCTATCTGTTATAGTCGTATTCATTATATATAATTAGACTTTGTCTGTAAAGGCTTACAGGTGATTTCCCTGACTAAAGTGCCAAAGTTATTATCTATTGAAAATAAGAAGGTATTTCATATAGACTACCAAATCGATAACCTTCAGCTCTAAGGTCTGTTATGATATCTCCGAGTGCTCCGTGTTAGATTCTGAGACGGCATGTAGAAGTATGATAGCCCCCCCAGGGTGGTAATTGGTCATAACGTGTTCATAGGCAACTTCTTTACCAGGTTGTGCATCTACTAACCAATCTTGATAAGCCATACTCCACATTATTGTTTTGTATCCTTGTTGTCGAGTCACATAAAGACTTTGCTCACTAAACTCACCCATAGGTGGTCTAAAGAACATATCTATAGGATAGCCCGTATGTTCTTCCATTGATGTCTCAACACCTTTGATTTCTGTAATCATTTCTTCCACTGTAATGGTAGGCATACTTGGATGATTCACTGAATGGTTAGCAACAATATGTCCTTCATCTTTCATTCTTTTAACCAAGTCTGGGTTATGTCGAATATAAGATTCTGTAACAAAGAATGCCGCCTGGACACTTAAGTCTGACAAAGTATCAAGAATTGGTGTCGAAAAGCCATTCTCATATCCTTCATCAAAAGTTAAATAAACAACCTTATCTTCCGTGTCAACACGGTAAAATGTATCATAATCCTCAATTGGCATGCTTCTGTATAGCCAACAACTGGTGTATGTTCTGCATTCCTTTTGAATGACCATCCATGTTTATCAGTACTAAAGTTATTAACATCTTGATTATAATCAAATGTGTCAACCAGTGGTGGTGGTACCTCTTCTTCATCTTCTTCCTGATTTGCTATTTCTTCATCCTCTTGATTAGACTCCTTCGATTCATCAGTTATGTCTTCTACAATGACTTCTTCCTTTGCAACATCTATAGGTTCTACCACTTTCTCTTGAGTATCTTCTTCAACTTTTGGTGTCTCATACCAAGCATCTTGGGTAGACATAACGCCCCCCCAAATAATGAAAAGTACGAGTATAATAATAAAGCCTGCTTTAAAGGTCGGGCTCATCCCTTGTTTCTTTTTAGCCATAACACATCTTCCTCTCTTATGTACATATAACTCATGCTGCTTACATAACGCAAGTACACCAAAAAAGAGGCGACTAGCGCCTCTTTATTATAGAACATATGTTGTTGCCATACAATTACTTAGTTAATAATTATCTATTAAATCTGGTCCTCTTGTGGTTCTCTACCTCTTCCACCTTGACCTCTACCTCTTCCGTTCTCAGATCCAATACCTTCACCACGTCCGCCAAACCCACGACCAGCATCTTCTGGACAGTTGGCTTCGAATTCTGCTCTTAGTTCATCAAGTGCATCTGCTTGATCTTGTGTTATCAAACCAAGGGATACTAGTTCTGCATGTGGGTCTTCAGGTCTTGGGTAATTCTCTTCCATATAAGCTTTAAACTCATCTCTAGTAACATCTTCACCTAATTCTTCTCTGATGGCTTCTACATCTGGTCGATTGGCTTCGCGGTAAGCTTCAATAGCCTCAGCTTCTGCTTCTGTTAAGATACCTTCTTCAACTGCTTTGTCAAAGCCTTTACCAGCTTTTTGACCTTCACCTCTTTGTCCACCTTGTGGACCTCTGCCTAAAACGCCTTCTACAACCTCTTTCGTATCATCTATAACATCTTCGGCTGCATAAGCAGATACACCTGCTACGGTTACGGCTGCAACAATCAATCCTGTGACTAAAATATTCTTTCTTCTTTTCATAGTTATTCTCCTTATCTTCATGGTCTAGTATTTGTTTAACAGTTAAGTAACTGTCTTGCTATAAATACATCTTAGTCTACTTATGTCACAGGAATATCACAGGAATAAAATATAGGAGAAAAAGAATCTAGAATACAAAAAAAGCCGAGGGCACCTTATTGGCACTCTCAGCTCTATAGTTATAGTTACTAATATGTGTATTGGCGATAACGCTGGTAACGGTTCTCTACCAAAGTCTCTTGTTCAAGAGATGAGAGTCCGTTTATAGTAGAAGTTAACTCATCTCTTAAGTTATTGGCAACACTCTCAAAATTATTTTCTATACCTTCTTCAGGCTCATCAATAATCTTCTCAATCACTTTCAGGTTCTTAAGATCTGTTGCTGTAATACGCATCTCATCAGCTACTTGAGGTGCTAATGAACCATCCTTATATAAGATACTGGCAAAACCTTCAGGAGATAAGATTGAATAAATGGCATTCTCCATCATCCAAACTTCATCTGAAACAGCCAATGCAAGTGCACCACCTGAACCACCTTCACCAAGAATTACAGAGATAATTGGAACAGTGATGGTTGACATCTCATAGAGGTTTCTAGCAATGGCTTCACCTTGACCTCTTTCTTCTGCTTCAATACCACAAAATGCCCCCCCTTGGGTGTCAACAAGGCAAATAATTGGTCTGCCAAATTTCTCAGCTTGCTTCATCAACCTTAAGGCCTTACGATATCCATCTGGTAGTGGACTTCCAAAATTTCTCTTAACTTTATCTTTTAGTTTCTTACCTTTTTCCTGAGCAATAACTGTGACATTTTGACCATTCAATTTGGCAATACCACCAACAATGGCATTATCGTCTGAAAAAAAACTCTGTCTCCGTGAAATTCCATAAAATCATCAAACACAGCGCTCACATAATCTTCAGCCGTAGGTCGATCTTTTTTTCTAGCTTTTAGAACTCTATCCCATGCTATCATATGAACACTCCTTATACATGCATGCCAATGATTTGGCTTAACGTTTCTTTCATTTCTTCTCTAGGTACAATCTTATCTACAAAACCATGTTCAAGCAAAAATTCAGCTCTCTGGAAACCATCTGGTAATTCTTGCTTAATGGTATCTCTAATAACTCTAGGTCCTGCAAAGCCAATAAGGCTTCCAGGTTCAGCTAATATTATGTCTCCAAGCATAGCAAAACTTGCCGTAACACCACCTGTAGTAGGATCTGTTAATACAGTGACGTATAACAAACCTGCATCTGAGTGACGCTTAAGTGCCGCAGATGTTTTGGCCATTTGCATTAGAGAAATAATACCCTCTTGCATTCTGGCACCACCTGATGCTGTAAATAGAATGACGGGCAACTTTTCTTCTGTTGCTTTTTCAACAAGTAGAGTGACTTTTTCACCAACAACAGATCCCATGCTTCCCATTAGGAAACGAGAATCCATAACACCAATGGCAACTTTGTTGCATCTATGGTTCCAGTACCTGTCACGATACCTTCATGAAGCTTGGTCTTCTCCTTAAGTGTAGCTATTTTCTTATCATACCCTTTAAATTCCAATATGTTGACAGTTTTTAGGTGTGTGAAGAATTCTTCAAAGCTATCTTCATCAAGAACTGTCGACAACCTTGTTACAGAATCCATCCTAAAATGCTTCTGACAAGAGCCACAGACAAAATCAGCTTCCTTAAGAGACTTTTTATAAATCACTTCACCACAGCTTTGACATTTAATCCATGAACCAGATGGAACATCTGCCACATTGGTTTTTCTTGTCCCCCCCTGGGCCACTTGGATATAATGGGTTTTTTTTAAATATATTTTTCATGACTAATCACCCTATTTCTTAGCGTTACGTTCTTGAACCACTTCAATAAAGCTTGTGTTGTATTCACCAGTCGTAAACTCTGGCTCATGAATTAACTCTATATGAAAATCAATGTTTGTGTCAATACCTGATACAACGAACTCACCAAGAGCTGAATTCATTTTAAGAATTGCTTCTTCTCTTGTGTCTGCATGAACAATTAATTTGGCAAGCATTGAATCATATAGTGGTGGAACTGTGTAACCATTATATATTGCAGAGTCAACACGGATTCCCTTACCACCTGGCATATGAAGGTATTCGATCTTACCTGGTGAAGGTCTAAAACCTTTGGATGGGTTTTCAGCATTAATACGGCACTCAATAGAGTGACCGGTTAGAACAACATCTTCTTGAGTCATTCCAAGAGGCATACCACTTGCTACTTCGATCTGCTTTTTGATTAAGTCAACGCCTGTAATCATCTCAGTTATAGGGTGTTCTACTTGAATTCTAGTGTTCATTTCCATAAAGAAGAACTCACCAGAGCTTTCAAGCAAAAACTCTACTGTTCCGGCATTTCTATAGTTAATTGATTTGGCTGCTCTTACAGCAACTTCACCCATTTTTTCTCTAAGTTCAGGTGTTAAGGCTGCAGAAGGTGCTTCTTCTACAATCTTTTGATGGCGTCTTTGGATAGAACAGTCACGTTCTCCAAGATGAATGGTATTTCCAAATTCATCAGCCATTATTTGAAACTCAATGTGCATAGGATTCACAACATAACGTTCCATATACATACTGTCATCATTGAAAGAAGCTTTGGATTCTTTCTGTGCCATTAAGAAGTTGGATTCAAGTTCATCTTCACTGTATATGACACGCATACCTTTACCGCCACCACCAGAGGATGCTTTAACAATCATTGGATAGCCAATATCTTCAGCAATCGCTTTAGCTTCTTCAACGTCTTTGACTATACCATCTGATCCTGGTACTACAGGAATTCCTGCTTCAATCATCGTTTTTCTTGCCCTTGACTTATTACCCATTGCTTCAACCATCTCGGATGTTGGTCCAATAAGGATAATGTTAGAATCTTCACAAGCATGAACAAATGTTGGGTTCTCTGACAAGAAACCAAATCCTGGGTGAATGGCATTGGCTTTAGTAATTACCGCAGCACTAATCACTCTTGTAATGTCTAAATAACTGTCTCTAGAATTGGCTGGTCCTATACAGATTGCTTCATCAGCCAATTGTGTATGTAGTGCATCTTCATCTGCTGTAGAATACACAGCTACTGTTTTAATTCCAAGCTCTCTACAGGCACGAATAATTCGAACAGCAATCTCGCCCCCCCTGTTAGCCACTAATATCTTTTCAAACATAAAAGCCTCCCAAACGACAGTTATCTTAACTGCCTATATATCATTCTAATTATTATCCCACAAAGAACTGAAGTTCACACTTAACTGCAACTTTTCCATCAACTCTAGCAATGGCAGTCCCAATGCCTAGTGGACCTTTTTCTCTAATAATTTCCACTTCTAGTGATAAGGTATCACCAGGAATTACTTTTTTTCTTAAACTTTGCTTTATCAATACCAGCAAAGTAAGCTATTTTCCCTTTATTCTCTTCCTTGGATAAAATTGCTACTGCACCTGTTTGTGCAAGTGCTTCTATGATTAACACACCCGGCATAACTGGCTCATCGGGAAAATGTCCTTGAAAGAAATACTCGTTAAATGTAACGTTCTTAATTGCCTTAGCACTAACGCCTACCTCAAGCTCATCAACTCTGTCAAGAAGTAAAAATGGTGCTCTATGAGGGATAATCTCTTTAATTTCATTAATATTCAACATATGTTTTCCTCTTTCTGATTGTAATTACCATATCAAGCTCTATGACTTATATAGCTTTATTAAAGTGGCTTGACTTTATACAAAGCTTGGCCATACTCAATTGCAGACTCGTTAGCAACAAGAATCTCAACAATCTCACCATCACATTCAGCTTCAATCTCATTCATAAGCTTCATGGCTTCAATAATACAAACCACATCTCCTTTTTTTTACTTTACTACCGACTGTCACATATGCATCAGCATCTGGACTAGGTGACTCATAGAATGTACCAACAATTGGTGATTCAATTGTCTCTAGATTAGCGTCATCTGCAACTGGTGCAAAACCAACTGCAGTTTCATTTGCATCAGGTGCACTTGTTGTCGCAGCTGGCGCTGATGTTACTGCTACAGGTGCTGTTGCTATAGGTGAAGCTACAGGTGCACTTTGAACAGTTTGTCCTGGCATTACTGAACCAGCTAAGCTATTGGTATCTAACATTACATGTGTGCCTTTGTGTGTAATATCAATGTGACCATAGCCCATCGCTTTTAGTGTCTCTATTAGTTGAATTAATTCTTTAGTTTCCATACATAAAACCTCCTGATAATCCCAATATTTTTTCTACATAATCTTTTTTCTTATTAATTCTCATAGCACTATTACTTCTTCTCTTACTTATAAGTTTTCCTTATTAAGCTTCATACTTCTTTATAAGAAGTGTTGCATTGTGACCACCAAATCCAAGTGAATTGGATAGTGCTACCTTTACATCAGCTTCTCTACCTACATTAGCTATGTTATCAAGATCGCATTCTGGATCTTTCTCACTTTGATTAATGGTTGGGTGTACATAGCCTTCAAGGATTTGCTTAATACATGCTACAGCCTCAACACCACCAGCAGCACCCAGTAGATGTCCTGTCATGGATTTTGTTGATTGAACCATTACTTTATCTGCATGCTCACCAAGCGATTTCTTAATAGCTGCTGTCTCAAACTTATCGTTATAAGGTGTTGATGTTCCATGTGCATTGACCAAATCAACATCTGCTGGTGTAAGACCTGATTCATTAATGGCAAGTGTCATTGCTCTAGCGCCACCTTCACCGCCTGGTGCTGGTGATGTCATATGGTAAGCATCTGAAGTCGCACCATATCCAGCAACCTCTGCAAGAATCGTCGCGCCTCTCTCTAAAGCACTATCTAGTGATTCCATCATAAGAATTCCAGCGCCTTCGCCCATTACAAATCCATCACGGTTCTTGTCAAAAGGTCTTGACGCAGTATTTGGATCTGGATTAGTACTTAATGCTGTCAAAGCATGGAAGCCAGCTATGCCTAGTGGCGTGATACAAGCTTCAGTACCTCCTGCGACACATGCATCCATAACACCGTGTTTGATGTTTCTATATGCTTCTCCAATAGAGTGTGTTCCTGATGCACAAGCTGACACAATACAATGTGAAGGACCTTTTAAGCCAAATTTGATGGCAACATTACCTGCAGCCATGTTAACGATAATCTTAGGAATAAGAAGAGGTGCGATTCTCTCAGGACCTAGCTTCTCAAGTCTTTGGTTCTCTTTTTCAATCATACCAAGACTTCCCATACCTGAACCGATGAAGACACCAATACGTTCACAATTATCTTCAGTCACTTCAATACCAGACATCTTAATAGCTTCTTCAGCTGCCACACAGGCAAACTGTGAGAAACGCTCTTGCCTTTTTGCCTCTTTACGGTCTAGGCGTTCTTTTGCAACATAATCTTTGACCTCTGCTGCTATCTTCACTGGATACTCATCTGCATCGAACTGAGTAATCATTCCAACGCCTGACTTACCTTCTTTCAGTGAAGACCAGAAGTCTTCAACTGTATTTCCAATTGGTGTAATAGCACCAATACCTGTCACTACAACTCTTTTACTCATAAATAAACTCCTTTACTCGAAGTGGTCTAACTACATGTATAAACCACCATTTAGACCGATAATTTGACCTGTTATATAATCTGCTTTATCTGAAGCTAGGAATGCTACCAAGTTTGCGATGTCCTGAGGTTGTCCAAGTGCACCTAGTGGAATAGCATCAATCATTGCATTTCTTTCTTTTTCTGGAATGGCATCTGTCATTGCTGTTTCAATGAAGCCTGGTGTTATTGCATTGACCTTAATATTACGTGCAGCAAACTCTTTTGCTAATGTTTTTGTTAAGCCAATAACACCTGCCTTGGATGCACCGTAGTTTACTTGACCTGTGTTACCCATCTCACCAATGATTGATGCGATATTGATAATCTTACCAGTTCTTTGCTTAAGCATCTTACGAGCAATATGTTTACAACAATTGAAAGTACCTTTCAAGTTAACATTAATTACTGCGTCCCATTCAGCTTCACTCATCCTAAGAATTAAGTTGTCTTTGGTGATACCAGCATTATTGACAAGGACATCGATACGGCCAAAAGTTTCAAATGCTTGCTTCATCATGCCTTCAACTGCTTCATAGTTGCTAACATCTGCATATAACAATTCACAACGTGTTCCTATTGCTTCAACTTCAGCCTTCACTTCAAGTGCAGCTTCTTCATTGAATACCCAGTTCACTAAAATATCGTATCCTTCTTTTGCAAGTTCTAATGCAATAACTTTTCCAATACCTGAATTTGCTCCCGTTACAAGAGCTACTTTACAATCTGCCATGCTTATTCTCCTCTATTATATAATTTCTATTCGCTTAAATGTATTTTGAGTGCCTCAAGAGATGCCAAATCGGATACACCAATTACTTTTTTTCTTACGATCAATCTTTTTAAGTAATCCTGCCAATGTTTTGCCTGGTCCAATCTCAACAAAAGTTTCAACCCCCCCAGCTTCAATCATTGATTTGACACAATCTTCCCATAGTACAGAAGATTTGACTTGCTCAACTAATAAATCTTTGGTTTGATTAATATCATCAACCACTTTGCCTGTCACATTAGTCAGGTAAGGAATTGAAGGTTCATTTAATGTCACTGCTTCTAGTACTTGCCCAAGTCCTTCTGCAGCACTTGCCATTAAGTCACAATGGAATGCACCACTGACTTTTAGTGGAATAGCTTTGATTCTTGCTTCCTCAAACAATGGGTATGTTGCTTCAACAGCTGACTTTTCACCTGCTATAACAATTTGCTTAGGGCTATTATAATTGGCTATAGACACATAGCCATCTACTTTAGCAAGGACTTCAAGAATTGCTTCTTTGTTCGATCCAATAATTGCAGCCATGCCACCAGTTGTTTCTTTGGCAGCGGCTTGCATCAATTGACCTCTTTGTCTCACGATACCAATAGCTTCATCAAAACTCATAACACCTGCTGCTACCAATGCACTGTACTCACCTAAACTAAGGCCAGCAACATAATCTGCTTTGATACCAAGTGATTCTACGACTTTTAATATAGCTATGGATACTGCAAGTAATGCAGGTTGAGTATAAGCCGTATCATTAATGTCTTCATTTTCGCTAAAGCATAAAGCCTTCAAATCAAAATCAAGTAGATTGTCTGCTTTATCAAAAATTTCTTTACTAATGTCATACTGGTCAATAATTTCTTTACCCATTCCAACAACTTGGGCACCTTGACCTGGGAATATAAATGCAACTTTACTCATAGTACTCTCCTTAAATCATGCTTCATTTTGTCTTCAAATAAGTAGACAGAAAGAACTTTTATACATTCATAAAAGTTCTTTTGTCAACCATATTTATATTGATGTGATCTTATGCGTTCTTTTCAGCGTAGTCAATTACATCTTTAACTGTTTTGATTGTAGCAAGCTCTTCATTTGGAATTGAAACACCAAAAGCGTCTTCAATACTCATTACAAGCTCAAAAAGGTCAAGTGAATCAGCTCCTAGGTCATCAATAAATGAAGCCTCAAGTGTTACTTCTTCTGCCTCACAGTCAAGTTCCTCAACAATTACATCTTTTAATTCTTCTAAAGTCATTTTCATTTCCTCCTATTTTCCCTTTATATGGGTGGTTTATAATTTTAGTGTTTACTTTATGCTTAAAACTGGATTAGACTTGCGCCGTATGTAAGGCCTGCACCAAATCCAGATAACATTACCTTTTTACCTTCTAGCATACCTTTTGCTGACATTTCTGACAAGGCAATAGGTATTGAAGCTGCTGAAGTATTTCCGTACTCGTTCATATTCATGTAGAATTTGTTAATATCAAGCTTCATTCTTTTAGCTATTTTTTTAACTATTCTCGAGTTAGCCTGATGTAAGACGAAATAGTCAATCTCTTCGAGTTCTACATTGTTTCTCTCAGCCAATTCCCTTAGGACTTCTGGTACTTTGGTACAAGCAAACTGAAATACATCCTGACCATTCATGAGTAAGTTATGTTCATCACTGCCTTCATAGTATGGTGTCTTATTAATTTTGTTCTTAGCATACAGACATTCAAAATCCTCACCAATAGCATGGTTCACACCATCAATTATACCAGGTTCATCGCTTGCCTTAAGTACAACTGCACCAGCACCATCACCAAAGAGGACACATGTACCTCTGTCATCCCAATCAAGAATCTGTGACAGCTTTTCAGATCCAATGACAAGTGCATTAGTATATTTTCCTGTTTTAAGAAATTGGTCAGCCACATCAAGACTATAAACAAATCCTGAACATGCTGCACTGACGTCAAAACACATGGCCTTTTTTTTGCACCAATGATACTTTGCACAAGACAAGCCATTGAGGGTGTTGCATATTCACCTGAAAAAGTACCAAGAACGATAAGTTCTATATCTTCTGCTTTGACGCCTGAAGATTTCAAAGCATTTTGTGCTGCTTTTGCTGCTAATTCGTATGATGTCTCAACTGCAGCTATATGTCTATTCTTGATTCCTGTACGTGAGTGAATCCACTCATCACTGGTTTCAAGAAATTCTGATAAGTCTGTATTGGATATGGTTAGTGATGGAACATAATGTCCAAGTCCTGTTATTTGTGAGTTCTTCATGTCATGCTCCTTACCCTATATTTTAGTCAAAATCCACTCTAAATTGATTTGATACTAAAATACTTTGATAGTCAAAGTATATCATCTTTTGGGATTTTGTCAAGATACTTACACTTATGCATAAATAAGATCCTACTTTTTTTAATTTAATTCTAATTAGTTTTTATGGCAATGACAATAAAGTGTTGATATACTTGGGTTAATCATAAGTGACATCGTAATGACAGTAATCGTTGAAAGGAGGCAATCAAATGAATAGAATTGATTACCTAAATGATTTAGATAGAAAACTCTCATCTATAGATGAACCGATGAGAAATGCCATAATCAAGCAATATGAAGCCATATTTGACTCTGGTTATGAAGATAGTAAAAGTGATGAAGAGATTATTAGTGGGATAGGGACTAGTGATTTCGTAGCAGACTACTACATTTCCACACTTGAAAAAGAAAGTATTGTAAAAAGTTCAGAAAATACACTCCCAAGCTCAGGGCGACGACAAAGTGTTAAAACAGATCCCAACAGACCAGTTGGTGTCAGTATCCTTAGAGGTATATTTGTTGGATTTGGTTTATTGCTCTTCAACTTAGTCATTGTACTTGGTCCTTATATAGCAGTATGGGGGGGAATACTCCTTGGCTTCTTTGCATCTGGCCTTGCTCTATCTATTGCTGGTATAGCAGTAGCTTTAGCATCATTGGTTTCATTGCCTTTTGCATTGCAAATCCCCCCCCTTGTTTTATTAAGTCATCCTGTACTTATGTTTGCCTTTTGTGCCATTTTAATTAGTTTAGGCTTTATATTCCTATTACTTGTTATGATTAGTGGAAAATACTTAGCCATATGGAGTGTGAATTATATTAAATGGAATGCTGCAATGATAAGAGGTGAAGAATATGTCTAATAAGTTTAACCACTTTATTAAAAATGCGCTATTAATTAATCTTGGCGTCTTTGCCTTATCCATAATAGTTATTATGAGTTATATAGAAAGCAACCAGCTTAGTTTTGACTCCTTAGATGAGACAAGCATATGGAATGTTAATTTTGATAAGAATTTTCAAATACGTATTCCTTATTGGGAAATAGATATTGACAATCATAGCAGTCAATACGATACCATAGATATATATTATGAAGATACCTTCGACGTTAGAGATGAGATTGTAATTGATTCAACTATAGAAACAATAGAATTTGTTCATGAAGATAGAGATGACATCAAAGTTATTTTTGAAAGAGAAGCACCCGATACAAACAGTTATATCGTTGATTATTCAACAAAAACAACAAATGACTCTATAAGGATAAAATCCGATTTACGACTTAAGAATATATTCACAGATGTAAACTATAAAGGTTTAATCACTTTCTATGTTCCTATGGATTACCATTGCAAGACCTTAACATTCGAAAGTAATTTTGCTGAAATAAGTGATTTTTCCTTGCCAAACTCAGTGGATGAAGTCTATATTGATATTGACTTTGGAGACATCAATTTTGATGTAGACCAAAGTATTGAGACATTGTCTATTAAACTGAATGCAGGCAATCTAGAAATGAAAGTTAAGGAATCCATTGAACATTTATTGATTGATACAGATAGTAGTTTTTCTGAACTGATGATAGATGCATATATTGATACCATAAGCATAGACGGAGCTGCAGGTTCAATAAAAGCTGATATAAATGTGGCACCTGGATCATTTACAATAGAAAGTGATATAACAGATATTTACCTTAATTATGAAGAAGATGTAAATTACCTTTCGGTTTCTTCAAATGTAGGAGATGTCACTATTACAGTTCCTGAGAATGATCATGCTAAAGTTTATAAAAATGTTAATTTCACAGATTTTTCTAGTGATCTTTCAACTGTTAGTGATGATGATGATGCCAATATACTTGTGGAAATGGATATGGGAGCAATTGATATCCGTGCCATAAACTAATACCCATTTAAACGATAAATTAAGAAGCTGCCACATCCAATGTTATATAACATGGCTATGGCAGCTTTATTTTTTTCTTTGTATTAGAGCTTGTCTGACAATCGTGCATAATCTTCAAGACTTAGGGCTTCCCCCCCTCTTATTCTTTCATCAATCTCAAGGCTTCTGAGTGCCTCTATAAGACCTTCTTTGCTAAAGCCTGTTGTGTTGCTATTGGATAGTGAATTTACCAGTGTTTTGCGTCTTTGAGCGAAGGCACCTCGAATAATCTTGAAAAGCAGGGCTTCATTCTTAACTTTTACAGCAGGTTCATTCCTTCTGGTTAATTTGATAACGGCTGATCCTACTTTGGGTTGTGGTATAAAACAACCTGGCGGAACTAGCGTAACAAGTTCTGTCTGGGCATAATAGTTGGTTGCAATGGACAATGACCCATAGGCCTTAGTTCTTGGCTTGGCATTCATTCTTTCTGCAACTTCTTTTTGAATCATCACAGTAATAGAAGACACTTCACGGGCTTTCTCAAGAAGACCCATAATAATAGGTGTTGTTATATAGTAGGGTAAGTTGGCAACAACTTTGATAGAAGTAATGCCTTCCTCAAGCAATAATTGACCAAGATCAAGTTTTAGTATATCTTCATTAATAATACGTACATTCTCATAAGGCGATAAAGTTTCCTCTAGCATAGGAATCAATTTCTTATCGATTTCCACTGCAATAACCTTTTTAGCTCTTTCTGCCATTGCTTGAGTAAGACTTCCTATTCCAGGACCAATTTCCAGAACATAGTCTTGGTCTGAAACACCTGCACCATCTAGTATCTTATCAATGATGTTTGAATCAATCAGAAAATTCTGACCAAATCTTTTTTTGAAAACTGAAACCATATTTTTGAATTATGGCTTTTGTTTCTTTTATATTGGCTATTTTATTGTCCAATCTTTGCCTCTTTCTAAATATAAATTTTGGACGACCTAACGATTTCTTTAAAAATAGGCATTATCTTAGGATCAAATTGAGCATTCTCTTTGTCCATAATTTGTATTGCATCTTTTTTTCGTATAATCTTCTCTAAATGGTCGTTTCTCAATAAGGGCATAGAACACATCACATATTTTGAGTATTCTTGCACCGATAGGTATCTGGTCTCCAACTAAATTAGCGGGATAACCCGTGCCATCATAATTTTCATGATGATGAATGATGTTAATAAGTACATCTTTAGAAATATGGTTTGCCTGCATCAACATCTGAGTACTTTTGGTTGTATGCTGTTTAACATAGGCGAATTCCTCTTCAGTCAAATCTCTTGTATTATTGAATACTGAAGCATTCATGGACATTTTACCCAAATCAATGAAAACCCCCCCAGAAACAGCTATGCATTGGCATATCTCCTCATCAAGTCCCATTGCATAGGCAATTTTTTTCCGCCAGCTTACTAACCCTGATATTGTGTTGTACTATCTCATAACTTTCTTTAATACTCATTTGGCACCTCCACAATCCGTCTCCCTTGTTACTATTATAACAAAAACCTTACATTTTTTTATACTCATATTTACAAGACCTCATATATTTGATACAATATATAAGACTTCCTATTTATCGTAATATTAGAATATATAGGAAATACTATGTACTGCAATACTACGAAGAGGTGAATTATGCAATTAGACTCTTATAATGAAATGGCAGACTTACTAAAAGTGTTGGGACATCCAGCCAGATTATGTATAGTCGATGGGCTGCTCAACAATGAAGGTTGTAATGTAACTTATATGCAAAGTTGCCTTAACATCCCACAATCCACAGTGTCGCAACACTTAGCTAAGCTAAAGGCAGCTGGTATCATTGAAGGAAAACGTGAAGGCCTTGAAATCAAATACAAAGTGGTCAACACAACCGCAATTGAACTCATCAATACCATGTTCAAAAACAGATAAAATGTAAATGATACAGTAACCACGGTGGTTACTGTTTTTTTACATAATACGAGAACATATGTTCTCTTTTATTTCCCAGGAAATAAGTCAAGAAAAGAACTTATCTTTAATCTCAACAACAATACTTTCGTTGTTGGTTCTTTCAGTAATATAGTCGGCAATTTCCTTTATAGGACCTGGAGCATTTTGCATAGCAATACCTAGACCTGCATATTCAATCATAGACACATCGTTATAGGAATCACCAACAGCTATAATTTCTTCTCTCTTAACCCCCCCTAGACGTTCAGATAGGTACTTTATTGCTAAACCTTTACTTGCTGTTTTATCTAGTACTTCCAAGTAAAAAGGCTTAGAATAGAAAATATTATACTGCTCTTTGTAGCGGCTTACTAACTCTTTACGTAGTTCTTCTAGTTCCTCTTTATTGGTGTGGTTGAATAAAACTTTTATTGATTCATCTACTTGGGTTAAGTCATTAACCACATTGGCAGGAACACCCGTTAAACCTTCATAGTGTTTGGTGCGTTCAGTGTAACGCTCAACTGTAAGTCCTTCAGTATAAAGTTGAACATCTATGTAACGTTGTCGACCTTCCATTACTAAGTCTACTAATTCATTGCCTTTAATAGTTGTATACTTAACTGGACTACCATCAAATCGATTAATAATAGCACCATTGAAAGATACTATGTAGTCCTGATCATCATGTACATCAAGTTGATGAGCATAAGGCATCATTGAATCCAATGGTCGTCCTGAGCATAATATTACATGGACACCCTTCGATCTTATTTCTTTAATGGCCACAAGATTATCTTTTGAAATCTCTAAATCCTCATTCAGTAATGTGTCATCTAAATCTAATACCAATAACTTATAACTCATAAACTCTCCTCATAATAATGGGATATCACTTTACATGATATCCCACAACTTATTTCATCATAGCATCTTTTATAGCTGTTTCTTCTTCTTTGGATAAAGCCTGTTCCGTTTTTCCATCTGTCACTATTTTGGTGTATAAATGACTACCTTCGTTGGTATGAATTGAGTTCAACAAAATACCATTATTACTCTTATTCATTAAGACAATCACAGCACTCATTTGACCACCCATACCATCAAAGGCGTTATATTTAACAACCTCAATTTTTTCAAAAGTAATCTTTAGGTTATTGTATATATGATCAATGTTGTCATCAACCCTTTTCAAATGTTGTTTTATACTTGTAATATCTTTTTGGTTATCAATAAGTACATTCTCAATATCTACAGCTGTACTAGTTGAAGTGAAATCTCTATATTTCCTTTTGAGACTTGTGATTCCAATAAGCATTACAATACACACTATGAACAATACTGCAACTACGCCAATTACTATTGGTAGCACATAAGTGCTACTGTTTATTACATCAATCATATCTTACTCCTACTATGCCTTTATTGTTTGCATTAATTCAAGAATTCGATCTAGTTCTTCTTTCGAATAATATTCTATTTCGATTTTTCCCAATTTATCATTCTTCTTAACTATAGATACTTTGGTACCAAGAATTTTCTTAACATCATCTTCAATCTTTCTGTAAACAGGATCAAGGAGATGGCTTATTGGTTCTACGATTTTTTTTCTTTTTTTGGTCTTAAGTATTCCTTAATCATTTTCTCAGTTTCACGAACACTTAACTTCTCATCAAATACTTTATTGGCAATATCATATTGAGCCGTTTGGTCATTAAGTGAAAGTAAGGCTCTAGCGTGTCCACTTGAAATCATTTCATCTATGATCATCTGCTGTACTTTGTCTGATAAGTTTAACAACCTTAATGTATTGGCTATGGCAGATCGGCTTTTGGATACTTTCTCTGCAATTTCATCTTGTTTAAGATTAAACTCATCTATAAGCCTTTGATAGGCAATAGCTTCTTCAATAGGATTGAGATTCTCACGTTGGATATTCTCAATAAGGGATACTTCAAGAATAACTTCTGGTGAAAAATCTTTTACTATAACTGGTACTGTCTTCAAGCCAGCAATCTTTGCAGCACGCCAACGTCTTTCCCCCCCTGCAATAATCTCATAGTAATCATTCTTCTTGCTAACTATCAAAGGTTGAATTATTCCATATTGAGTAATTGAATCAGCCAATTCCTGCAATGCATCTTCGTCAAATACTTTTCTTGGTTGGTCACGATTGGGTTCAACATCACTAATCTTAATATCTAATGCGCCACCTTTATTTTGTTCTACAATTTTTTTTCTTCTAAATCATCAGATATTAAAGCATTAAGTCCTTGTCCTAATCCTCTCTTCTTAGCCATACTCTAGACCTCTCTTTCTATTACTTCGTCAGCCAACAATCGATAAGACTCTGCACCCTTGGAATTTGGTTCATACAGATTAATAGGTAAACCATAACTTGGTGCCTCACCTAGTCTAACATTTCTTGGAATAATTGTCTGATATATATTAGTTCTTCTTAGCTTCTTCTTTACTTCATCTACTACCTGAATGGATAAATTTGTTCTTGCATCGTACATGGTAAACACCACACCTTCGATTTCCAAATCAGGATTCAAACGTTTCTTCACAAGATTGATGGTATGCATCAATTGTGAAAGACCTTCTAAGGCAAAGAACTCACATTGAATCGGAACCAAAACTGTATCCGCTGCGGATAATGCATTGACGGTTAATACACTTAATGATGGAGGACAATCAATAATGATGAAATCATAGTCATCACGAATTTGATCAAGATACTTCTTCATAATAAAACTGCTATCCTCAATACCAATTAATTCGACTTCTGCTCCAGCCAAATCAACATCTGCAGGTATCAGAGATAAGTTCTCGTAGATGTCATGCATAACTACATCACTTAATGATGACTCACCAAGAAGTAATTCATAGGATGTATGTTCAAGTTTCGACTTGTCTACACCTAAGCCTCTCGTTGTATTTCCCTGAGGATCAATATCTAGAGTAAGTACTTTTTGATTCTTTTCAGCAAGACATGCTGAAAGATTAACGGTGGTTGTTGTTTTACCTACACCACCCTTTTGATTAGCAATTGCTATTATTCTTCCCATCATTTGTCACCCTTCTGGTTTATTGATTTTATTATATCATATCGCATTTGACTAATCACTATGTTTCACGTGAAACATCCATTTATTTTACTAATAATGTTTCACGTGAAACATTGTTACCACAATTTATGTATTGTACCTATCATATTTCATATATTGCCAGATAATCCCATGTATATCTTATACTAGATAGCCGGCTAATTATCCAAACTATAAAATGAAAACGTTCAAATTTCATTAATTAAATTCAAAGCAATTTACTAATGTAGAACAAAGAGGCTCTGCATCGTTTGCTTCCTAGTTGTTCACGTGGAAAGTCATAAAAAAAAGAGGCCAGAGGCTCTTATAAAATCTTAAGATTATTAAAAATTTCTACTATCGAATTCTTGATAGCAAATACTGCAGCTTGAGTTCTATCAGATACTTCTATTTTCTTAAAAATGTTAGATACATGATTTTTCACTGTTTTTTCACTAATACATAACCTATGTGCTATTTCTTTATTTAGTAAGCCTTCAGTTATTAGTTTAAGTACCTCAACTTCACGTTTGGTTAAGCGTGTATTCTGAGCACTCATTGATTCTTCATTGTTCATTTTCTTAAATAACAATGAAGCCATATTAGGTTGAATATAAGATTCACCTTGATATACTGATCTGATTGCTCTAATTAATACATCTGATTCTGAATCTTTTAAGACATAACCTTTCACACCTATTTCTACAGCTTTGTATAAGTATTCAATTTCGTTATGAATTGTTAGAATCAAAACATTAGCACTGATATCATTTTGATTAAGATAACTCAACACTTCCAACCCATTCATCTCAGGCATATTGATGTCAAGTAGAACAACATCTGGTTTATACTCAATGATTTTCTCTATTGCCTCACTACCATTTCCTGCTTGTGCAACGACTATGATGTCTTCTTCAAGTTCAACTAATTGTTTAAGACCTTCTCTAACCATTGAATGGTCGTCTGCAATCAGTATTCTGATTTTACTCATGACTCTCCTCCTTATCAATTAAAGGTACTCTTATATGTATCGTTGTACCTTTACCTATCTCTGATACTATCTGCAACTCACTGTTAAGTAAATTTGCCCTTTCACGCATCATAGACATTCCGAATCCTCTGTTATCATCAAGGTTTAGTTTTAACTTACCAACCTCAAACCCAACACCATTATCCGTTACATCAAGCATAACAGCATGGGGGGGATCAAATATGAGTTCCACACTTACTTTTGATGCATTGGCATATTTCTTTATATTATTCAGTGCTTCCTGGGTTATTCTATATAATGTCAAATTAATTAGCGGATCGATACTGCTGTGATCATATTCACTGTAATCCACTACATTATAATTTATCTCATAATCTACATCATCACTAAACTTATCTATCAAACGGTTAAGTGTCGGAGATAATCCTAAATCATCAATAGACATAGGTCTCAGATTGTAAATCATTCTTCTTGTCTCGTCAATGGTGCCTCTTATATGTGATTTGAGTGTTTGTAATTCCAGCTTGGTTCTATCTATGTCTTTATCAAGTAGTTTGATACATAGTTCTGTTTTGATGATTAGATTTGAAAGACTTTGTGCTGGGCCATCATGCATATCCCTAGCAATTCTTTTTCGTTCAATTTCCTGAGCTTCTATAATCTTCAGACCAAGTATTTCTTTGTTCTGTATATCGCCAATTTTTTTCTGTCAACATTTTGAGGTCCCCCCCTGATAGGACACTATAAGCAACATCAAAATCATTGGACAACTTATCTGCTTTTTCTGATATCTTTCTTACCGACTTAAGGTGAATCTCTAATTCATTCCGTCTTTGAATCAAGTTCATTTCCCGTTCTTTTTCAACGGCTAACTCTACCCTAATACGATCAGTTTCCTCATATATATCACGCATCTCTTGCTCAGTGAAATTATCGAAATTCTTGTTAACCATTAATAGTTTAGACTTGGATACTTTGTAAGCTTTCTCAAGTTCATCAACTCTGTCAATCAAATCAGTTGCTTCAATCTTGAGTCTGAGAAATTCTTCTTCAAGTTCAAGATATTCTTGCTTTGCATAATCACTGATGTCTTTGATTTCATCGACACTATTTTTAATTGAATCTATGGTCTTATCGATAATATCGTCCAGTCGATCGAATTGCATTTTATACATAGGACATTTCCCTCATTTTCTTAGTCATATAATTATATCACTAAATGAATAGGCCTTACAAGGGATGTAATGAATAAATATGCCTATTTTTTCATTATTACTATAGATTTTTAAGCTTTTCTATTGAATTTGCTTTGGATTTAATTCATAATAGAAATGAAATGTATTTTGCCTCAGGAAATTTGGAAGGAGTCAACAACTTGAAAAAAAATTCTAGAAAAATACTGATAGTCGGCCTAATGACATTGATTGTATTTCTTGTCAATAAATTGGTCTTTGCATTGTCAGTTGTAAAGGAAAGGCTCTATCATAACAAAGCTCATTATTATCAATGGAAGTTTGGTAAAATATTTTATACTGTTCAAGGATCTGGGCCAAGCGTTTTATTGGTTCATGACCGTCTAAGCGATAGTTCTTCATATGAGTTTCATCGTATTGTCAATACACTTGCAAAAGAGTATCGTGTCTATACCATTGATTTACTAGGATACGGTCGTTCAGACAAACCGAAGATTACCTATACGGCTTATCTTTTCGTTCAGCTCATAATTGATTTTAGGAAAGATATCATTAAGGAAAAATCCTCAATCATAACTAGTGGTAAAAGCAATGCTTTTGCAACTATGGCTTGTTATCAAGATCATGACTTATTTAAGAACCTAATCTTTATCAATCCAGGTGATTTGAATGCATTAGCGAAAAATCCGAAAAGTAGAGACAAATTTGCCAAGTTCATATTGGAGCTCCCAATTCTTGGAACCAGCATTTATAACTTATACTTTGCTAAACTAAAAATTGAGAAGGACTTTAAACATAAGATTTATAACCCTCTTAATATTAAAACCAAGTATATTGAAGCCAACAATGAAGCAGCACACCTTGGTGGTAGTTCTTCCAAGTATACTTTTGCATCCGAACACTGTGCTTATATGAATGTCAATATAGCTGATACACTTTCACACATCAATAACAATATTTCTATTATTCAAGGGACAAAGAGAGAAGAAAGTTATGAAGCCATAGTCACTGATTACAAAGGCATTAATCCTGTTATTGAATGTAGTACAATTGACCGGGCAAAATCATTGCCACATCTGGAAAAACCTGAATCAACACTAGAGATACTATCTATCTATCTACACTAATCATCAATTAACACACAAATTAATACATTAATAAAAGCACTGCAATCGCAGTGCTTTTTCTATTCATCATCATAATCATATATACATCTTACAAGGGCTCTCCTTGGCTCTATTTAGCATTCTAACACCCTTTACACCCTTGACATCCACTAGCAAGTTCCTGTTGTGTTATCGCCATAGGTGTGTGTCTTAAAGTCACCTCTTCAAAAGGTTGACCAATAACTTTAAAGCCAATCTTTTTATAAAAACTTATGGCACTATCAATAGAATGGACGTAAACTGTTTTTGCCCCCCCAATTTTGAATGCTCTATCCAGTAACATCCTAACAACCAAATCACCTATTTTTTTGTCCTCTTGCCTTAGTATCTATTGCAATACGCCCAATAAGAAATTGATCAGCTTTATAGATGAGTCTTCCAGTACCAACAAGCCCACCACCATCTTCTACAATCAAATGATGACCAAATTGATCATATACATCTTTTTCCATTGATATTGGCATTCCAAGTTCTGCAGTAAATACCTCATAACGCAGTGCTGCAGATTTATCCAACCCTTCGGATCCTAAATAAAACTTACCTTGTATCATCATAACTCCTATTCTTCTATAGGTATACTAATATTGATTTCATAACTTTCTTCAGTTTGCTGTATATTGTAATCTACCTCAAGACCAGAACTTTGGACCATATCGACAGCTTGCTTAATGGTATTCGTAAAAAGTCTTATGTCTTTTAGATACCTTTTAATTACAGGTTTTTCTAATTTTTCTTCTTTTTCTATATCTTTTTGTAATAATTTGTTGATTATCTTCTCTGTCTGACTCACATTCAGATTCTCATCAATTACTTTTTGAACAATTTTCAGCTGAATTTCTTCTTTGTCTAACTTGAGCAATGCTCTTGCATGACGTTCAGACAATGTTGATTCTAATAAAATCTTTTGTACCTCATCCGATAATTGTAATAGTCTTAACTTATTAGCAATAGTCGATTGTCCTTTTCCTAATTGCTTGGCCAAATCCTGTTGCTTTAAGTCATAATCACTGATTAGATGGGCATAACCTTTTGCTTCCTCAATATAATTCAGGTTCTCTCTTTGCAAGTTCTCAACCAAAGCAAGTACAGCAGAATCTTTTTCAGTAACATTGACAATAATTGCTGGAATGGTCTCCAAACCCAGTTGCTTAACCGCTCTTAAACGTCGTTCACCCGCAACAATTTCATAGTAATTCGTCATAATCTTACGAATACTGATTGGCTGCATAATACCATATTGTTTTATGGACTGTGCCAACTCAGATAACATTGCCTCGTCAAAGACTTTACGAGGTTGACTGGGATTAGGTTTTATTAAATGCACTGGAATTTGAAACACATGATATGATTGATTCGAACTCATAAGAAGTACCTTCCCTTTTTTTTGAATATTATAGCACAAAAGTCTATTTCCTGGGAAATATTATTTGCTATAAAGGCTTTTTGGAAGGTTTACCTGATCGTCTTGGATAACGTTCAGGTGTCTCTTTTACCTTACTAATAACTACAAAGCCCCCCCTTTTGATATCCTTTGATAATTCAATCGTGTCTGTAACAGAGGTAAGTTTGCCACCTAGGACATCAATAGCATTGTGGCTTGTTTCAACTTCTTCAAGGGTTCTTGATCCCTTATAAGAAATGAAATAACCATCACATTTTATAAAAGGTAAACAGTACTCACACAAAACATTTAGTTGACTGACGGCTCTAGACACAGATATATCAAAACTTTCTCGATAGTCTGTTCTAGCTAGGTCTTCAGCACGTCCATGTATGGCCTCGACATCATCTAACTCAAGTGAATCTATTACAGTGTTCAAAAATTGAACTCTTTTACTGAGTGCATCCAGTAAGGTTACTTCTAGATGAGGAAAAACTATTTTTAGGGGGGGTATACCTGGAAATCCTGCACCAGTACCAATATCTATTAAACTACTAGCCTTATTAAAGTCATAGACTCTATAAGACAATACACTATCCACAAAGTGCTTAACTAAAACTTCATTAGGTGATGTAATTGCAGTAAGATTCATTTTATGGTTCCACTCAACCAATAATTCATAATACTGGACAAATCGACTCACTTGAAGGTCTGATAAATTAAGGCCTATGGATGAAAAAGATTCAATTACTTGATTTCTAGTCATTATCTTTTTGTCCTTCTCTTTTTTTGGCGACGTAGTTGTTCAAGGTGTACTAGTAAAACAGATATGTCTGCAGGTGATACACCTGATATTCTAGAAGCCTGTCCTACTGAATTAGGTTTTACTTCATTTAGTTTCTGTTTAGCTTCAATCCTGAGGCTATAAACATCATCATAGTCCAGATACTCAGGTATATATTTCATTTCCAATTTCTTGTACTGAGCCACTTGTTGCTCCTGTCGCTTTAAATAACCTTCATATTTGAGAGATATTTCAACCTGTTCAATGACATCATCGCTATATCCCGGTCTTTGATGGTCTATAGCTTTCATTGACTTATAGTCTATCTCTGGACGTTTTAATAGCTCGGCCAAGGTGGATCCAGATCTAAGGGCTGTACTTCCCTGTGCTAAAAGGTATTCTTGAACTTCTTTTTTTTCCTCCTATGGAAGTGGTTTTAAGACGTTTTATCTCAGCTTCGATACTTCTTCGTTTAGCACAAAATCGAGCATAACGTTCCTCACCAATCAATCCTGCTTTATAGCCTATATCTGTTAATCTAATGTCAGCATTATCCTGTCTCAGCAACAATCTGTATTCAGCTCTTGAAGTCATCATTCTGTAAGGCTCTTTTGTGCCCTTAGTTACAAGGTCATCAATCAAAACACCAATATAACCTTCAGATCTATCAATTGTTACCTGATCTTTACCTTTTACCAAAAGTGCAGCGTTCATTCCAGCTACAAGCCCTTGTGCGGCAGCTTCTTCATAACCAGAACTACCATTAAACTGACCTGAACTAAACAGGCCTTCAATGCTTTTAAATTCAAGTGTACTTTTAAGTTGAAGTGGGTTAATACAGTCATACTCAATGGCATAACCTGTTCTCATAATTTGACACTCTTCAAGACCATCAATGGTTCTTAACATGTCACGCTGTACATCTTCTGGAAGTGAGCTGGACATACCTTGAACATACATTTCTGATGTATCCTCACCTTCTGGTTCCAAAAAAAACTTGATGTCTGTCTCTATCTGCAAATCTAACCACTTTGTCTTCGATTGAAGGGCAATACCTTGGACCTGTTCCTTCAATAACCCCCCCACTATATAGTGGTGATCTATCTAGGTTCTTTGAAATAGTCTCATGGGTTGTTTTATTGGTATAAGTCAACCAACATGGTATCTGGTCTCTCGCAATATCTTCAGCTTTGTTTTCAAAAGAAAAAGGTACTACATGTTCATCACCAGCTTGTTCCTCCATTTTTGAGAAATCAACTGTATTGCCATCTATTCTAGCTGGTGTGCCTGTTTTAAAACGATACATCTCTATGCCATTATCTTCTAATGACTGAGTTAGGTTATTGGCAGCTTGTAATCCATTAGGACCTGAGTTCACTTCAACTTCACCATAGATACATTTAGCTTTTAAGTAAGTACCTGTTGCAATGACCACTGCTTCAGATTTATAGATAGCACCAGACAAAGTCTTAACACCACATACTTTTTTTTATTTTCAACAAATAATTCAGTCACTTCTGCCTGTCTTATAGACAGATTCATTTCCTGTTCAAGAGTCTTTTTCATTTCATTTGCGTATTTGTGTTTGTCTGCTTGGGCACGCAATGAATGAACAGCAGGTCCTTTACCGGTATTGAGCATTCTTGATTGAATATAAGTTTTATCTATATTCTTACCCATTTCACCGCCAAGGGCATCTATTTCCTTCACTAAGTGGCCTTTGGATGTTCCACCTATACTTGGATTACATGGCATCATAGCAATGCTATCGAGGTTTACCGCAAACACAAGGGTCTTTTGACCAAGTCTTGCTGCTGCTAAAGCTGCCTCACATCCTGCATGGCCGCCACCTATTACAATAACATCATAATGTCCTTCTATATAGCTCATAATTTCTCCTTCATTACAACTATTGTGCTTTACCTGCCGCCTTAACGTGGTCTTTGGCTCTTTCTTTTAGCCTTTCATCGAAGGAATGCACTTCGACTATCGGCTTAACGTGACCTAGGCTTTCAGCGAAGAAAAGCGCTTCGCCTATCGCCTTAACGTGACCTAGGCTTTCAGCGAAGAAAAGTGCTTCGCCTATCGCCTTAACGTGATAACTTTCATGAAAGTTATCACTTACCTAAACAAAATCGGCTAAATATCTCACTTATCATGTCCTCATTAACAGAATCACCTGTAACGACACCAACGCGCTCGTAGGCGTTTTTAAGGTCTATTGACCAACAATCTTCTGGCATCATACCCTTTATAGATGAAAGTACCTCATTTAGGCTAATTAGAGCTTCTTCTAGGGCATTCTTATGACGCACATTGGTAATATACACATCATTGTTAATATCAATATCACCAATATAGAACATTTCTTTTATACAATGTTCTAGGTTGTCAATACCATCATAATTCTTAGCAGAAATATCAATCATGTGACATTCGTGTAATAGTTCACTAATATGTTGCCTATCAATTTTTTCCTCAAGATCTATTTTATTAAACAAACAAATGACCTCGCGGTCTCTGATTAATTCCATAATATGAACATCTTCTTCATCTACTTCTCTAGAAGCATCTAATACAAATATAATTAAGTCAGCATCCTTTAACTGTATCTTAGAACGCTCAACGCCAATTTTTTCTACGTGATCATCTGTTGATCTTATACCAGCTGTATCTACAAGCTTCAGTGGTATACCATGTATATTCATATACTCTTCTAATACATCACGAGTTGTGCCTGGAATTTCAGTAACAATTGCCCTGTCTTCCTTAAGCATAGCATTTAGTAATGATGATTTCCCCCCCACATTTGGTTTACCAATTATAGCAGTTTTTATACCATCACGTATTAACTTACCACTCTCATAAGTTTTCATTAGGTCATATATTTCTTTGATAATGACTTGTACTTCTTCCATCACCTTATCATGGGATAATTCTTCAATATCGTATTCAGGGTAATCTATAGATGCTTCAATATGAGCAATAATCCCTATCAGTTTTTCTTTAATCCCGTTTAGTTTACTAGTAAGGCGCCCACCTAATTGATTAACAGATGACTTTAGTGATAACTGTGTTTTTGAATTAATGATATCGACGACAGCTTCTGCTTGTGATAAATCAATACGTCCATTAAGGAAAGCTCTTTTTGTAAATTCACCAGGATCTGCTAATCTAGCACCCATACTCAAAACTAACTTGAGAATATTTTCCATCATCATAACACCACCATGACAATTGATTTCAACAACATCCTCTTTGGTATAAGAATTTGGACTTTTCATGACAGATACCAATACTTCATCCAATACTTCATTTGTTTTTGGCATAACAATTGAACCATAATTAATGGTATGTGTAGCAACTTGTGAAAGCCGTTTCTTATCAATATTAGATGAGAATATTCTGTCTACAATTGAAATGGAGTGATCACCACTCAACCTTATTATACCTATACCAGAAGGAGAAATGGCTGTTGCTATAGAAGCAATTGTATCTGTATGCATAAGAACTCCTTATAAATAGAACCCAAGCCAAGGCATGGGTTCTAAATTATTATTTAACATTTTGTCTTTTTCTATTATTATTGCTGTTGCTATTTCTTTTTTTGACTATTAGGTCTTTTATTACCTGATTTATTAGAGTTTGGTCTATTTGAACCTGACTTTTTGGCCGGTGTAATAACAACTTTTCTGTAAGGTTCTTCACCTTCACTATGAGTTTCCACATTATTATTATTCTGTAGAGTAGAGTGTATAATTCTTCTCTCGTAAGGATTCATAGGTTCTAATGTAAACTTTTTACGTGTAGCCTTTACTTTATGTGCCAAATTCTTAGCAAGTGTTTCAAGGGTTTCTTTACGACGATCTCTATAATTCTCAGTATCCAATTTAACCCTAATATAATTCTCAGTCTCTTTATTAACAACTAAACTAACTAGATATTGCAATGAATCTAATGTCTGACCTCTTTTACCAATAAGAACACCCATGCTTGGTCCACTTAAATCAATGGTCATGTTGTTTTGCTCATCTACTTTAATATCAATTTTAACATCCATGTTCATTTTTTCAAATATCTCTTCTAAAAAAATTATAAGCAATTTGTTCAGGATTAATTTTCTTATAAACTCTTACTTTTGCTAGTTTACTACTAAATATACTCATTAAGCCACTAGGACCTTTGTCAATAACTTCAACAGTAACCTGATCACTGGTCGTTCCCATCTCAACCAAAGCTTCGGTTATTGCGTCTTCTACAGTCTTTGCCTGTTTTTCAACATACTTCATGAAGACAAACCCTCCTATATTCTATTTGCATTCACCCTATAACAAACAACTTACTTAGCGTTGTCTTTATGAAGGTGATTATTTATGACGATTTGTTGTACCCATTGGAATAAAGAACTTGCAAACCAGTATAAACCAAGACCGGCTGGCATTTGTGTTACGAAAAATGCGGTTACAAGTGGCATTGTATACATCATTGACTTCTGTGTTTGATTTTGCTCTTGTCCAGATGATGTCATACTTGTTTTTGATACCATAAACTGTACCAATACATTAAGAATTGGAAGTAAAACACCTATAGACATAAGGTCTGGTCTATCTGATAAGTTAATACCAAGGAACATATATATCTCAGTTATCTTATCATAACTTGGCTCAACAACGTCTTTTATAACACCAAAAACGTTCATAAACTCTACCCAAGTCTCAGTACTAAGTTTTCCAACTGTATCAATCACTTTATCAATATTCGTTAAATCAAAATCTTTAACTTGATTCTTTGACGCTATTTCTGTTAAGAATTCTAAGCCACCTTCAGCGCTACCACTATTAATTGCTTCAACAGCTTTTGATGCAATACCACTATAGATTTCCTTAACACTACCTATGTAGGCAGGTAAATTTCTAAGTACTTGGAACAATGAAAATATAATTGGCATCTGTACCAACATTGGCAAACAACCACCAAATGGGCTTACACCATGTTCTTGGTATAATTTGTTCATCTCCATCTGTTGCTTTTGCTGTGATTCCGGATCTTTCTTATTCTTATACTTATCCTGAATCTTCTTAAGCTCAGGTTGTATCTTTTGCATTTCTTTCATTGATTTTTGCTGTTTAAAAGCTAGTGGCAACATCAATGTTCTTACAATCAATGTGAAAACAATAATACTAATACCTAGCGACTCAATACCCATACCACTAAATACATTGTATATTTGATCCATTATGACTCCAAATACCTTGGCTATAGGGCCAATGATAAATGTTTCACTTTGAGTCAGGAATACGAGGTTGTTCATCATTTATAAATCCTCCTGTAAAGGTTGTTATTCAAGATATCATTTTACTGGGTCAAATCCACCTTTTGCAAAAGATGGCACCTTAATATTCTCATTATAGACATAAAACCACCTTTAAAGAACCCATACTTCTCTATAGCTTCTATTGCATACTGAGAACAGGTTGGCATATAAATGCAACTTGGTTTCGTTAGAGGTGAAATAAATTTCCTATAAAATTTGACACAGTTAATTGCAATTCTTTTTAACACATTATCATCTCTGATTCTCTAAAATAATCGATTAAACACCAATTAATCCTATTATATCTGATTACATTAGGATTTTAAAGTATTAATATCTTATGAAGTTTCCCTAAGTGCAACAGAGCACTTTCAATCTCAGCATATGATTTGCCTTTGGCTGTATTTCTCGCCACAACGACTAAATCATAGCCTTCACCGAATTTTTCCATATTCAAACGATACGATTCTTTAATTAGTCTTTTTACACGGTGCCTTACTACACTATTTCCTACTTTTTTACTTACAGATATACCAATACGTTTGGCTCTATCAGTCTTTCTCACATACATGATTAAGTACTTATTTGCCTTAGAATGACCTGATTGATAAACATTCAAAAATTCATTGCGTTTAAGAGATACTACTTTATCTGCCATATTATTCTTAATAAAGAATAAAAGGCCACATAAATGCGGCCTATGCTGACAATGTCTTTCTTCCTTTAGCTCTTCTTCTAGCTAAAACACTTCTTCCGCCTTTAGTTTTCATTCTTTTTCTAAAGCCATGCTCTTTGCTTCTTTGACGTTTCTTTGGTTGATAAGTCATCTTTGCCATTATCTACACCTCCTTAATTATAGTATAAAAGATAATTAGAGAAGATTTATACAATCATTATCTTTATCATTCTTCCAAAAATTAAGTAAAAAAAATAGTTGCCTTCATAGAATATACTTCCATCTCTAAAAGCACCATTACTATTATAGTCATATAATTGCCAACCGTCAAGAAAAAAAAGACAAAAATATTTTTTATTTTATTTATCCACAATTTCGCTTATAATTAGACGCAGTATTGTGGATAACTTGTTCAAAACCCTTTATCCACAGACTATTGACTTTTTGTGGATAAAGTGGGTATTTCTTCCAATAATTTTGTGAGTTAAATTTGACTTTTATGTCGACAAAGCCTTTAAACATCAATATTTAATAGTATTAATAATATTTATCAACCTATTGTGTATAAGATAATATTTAAAAAGTTATCCACAATGTACACAGATTTATACAAATCCTCTATTCACAAAATCCTTGATTTCCAGTGCCCGCCAGTGATTGAAAAGATTTTTTTTAGATAGTTTATTATAGTGATTAGACTCGAATTTTATGCTATAAAATAGAGATAATACGCTATAATATGAAGGGGGGGGATTTTTAATGGATCATCCGATAATGCACAAATGGGATGACATAAAAAATCTTTTGAGATATGAATCAGACATTTCCATCATATCCTATAAGACATTCTTAGAAAAATTAGAACCAGTCAAGGTGGTCGACGACCTTATAATCATTGAAGCTGATGATCAAATGGCCATTAACGTTATACAAAAAAAAGTATGTTAAACCAATCCAAATCGCTATTAGCGAAGTTATGGGATCTGTCTATAACATACGTTTTGTTTTGCCTAATCAAGACTTAACCATTGACAAACCAAGACCTAATCAAACAGGTTTTCCAAAATATGGTATTAATGAAGAAACGAACCTTAATTCTCGTTATACCTTTGATACCTTTGTCGTTGGAAATAACAATAAGTTTGCTCACGCTGCATCACTAGCTGTTGCAGAAGCGCCAGCTGAAGCTTACAATCCACTATTTATTTATGGTGGCGTTGGACTAGGTAAGACTCATCTAATGCATTCAATTGCTCATTTTGTTCTTGATGATGATAGTGAAGCTAAAGTCCTTTATGTATCATCTGAGAAATTTACCAATGAATTAATCAACTCTATTAGAGATGATAAAAACGAAGAGTTTAGACAAAAGTACCGTAATATTGATATACTACTTGTTGATGATATTCAATTTATTGCAGGTAAAGAAAGAACACAGGAAGAATTCTTCCATACTTTCAATACTTTATACGAAGCCAAAAAACAAATCATCATTCATCGGATCGACCTCCTAAAGAGATTGAAACCTTAGAAGAACGTTTACGATCACGTTTTGAATGGGGGGGACTTATAGCAGATATCCAAGCACCGGATTTTGAAACCCGTGTTGCCATATTAAGGAAGAAAGCCGAACTTGAGAACATCGATTTACCAGATGATGTGATGCAATATGTAGCAAACAATGTCAAATCTAACATTAGAGAACTTGAAGGTGCCGTTAATAAAATACTTGCTTATTCTAGGTTGTTATTACCTCAAGAAATCACAAAAGAAATGGCAGAAGCAGCACTTAAGGATCTTATATCACCCCCCCAGGAACAAACACAGGTTACTTATCAGCTCATTCTTGAAATCGTATCTGAACATTACAATGTAACACCAGCAGACATTGTTTCAAAGAAAAGACCAAGAGAAATAGCCTATCCAAGACAAATAGTCATGTACCTTTGTCGTAAACTTACAGATATGTCTTTGCCTAAGATTGGTGAAGTTATTGGTAAAAGAGACCATACAACAGTCTTACATGGCTATGAGAAAATAAACAATGAGTTAAAAACAGATAATACCCTAAAAAATACAATAGAAATACTAACAAAAAAAATTACAGGAAAATAATTGATGGATTTGTCATGTGGATAACCACTGGGTAACCATCTTAATTACCTGTTAGGGAATCTTTGATAACTATTGGCATGTGGACACATATGAATAACTTTTTTCATCGTCAACAAGCTTATCCATAGTCATCAAACCTTTATTTATCAGGGTATAGACCCCCCCTTATACACAAATCCCCCCCAGCCCTTATTACTGTCATTATTATAAAAAAACATATATTATATCTTTTACACAAGAGAGGAGTTATTCACATCATGAAAATAAGTTGCCAAAAAAGCGATTTGCTCAGTGGTGTTAACACAGCCCTAAAAGCAGTATCAACAAGAACCACTTTACCAATACTTCAATGCATCTTGCTACAAGCGACACCAGACGAGTTCAAGTTAGTTAGTAATGATTTGGAACTTGGTATTGAAAGTCACGTAGAAGCTAACATTGTTGAATCAGGAAGTGTTGCACTAGATGCCAGGATTTTTTCTGAAATCGTAAAAAAAGTTACCAGATGCCACAGTGGATATTACAGTAGACGAAAGCAACCTAACAACCATTGTTTGTCAAAAATCAAGATTCAACATACCGGGTCAACCTGGTACAGAGTTTATACAATTGCCACAAGTAACCAAAGACAAAAGTATATCTATGGCACAAAGTGTTCTAAAAGATATGATTCATCAAACAATTTTTTTCAATTGCTGTCAAAGAGATTAAGCCAATTTTAACAGGTGAGTTGGTTGAAATAAGGCAAAATAAGTTAAGTATTGTGTCTATGGATGGCTATAGAATTTCAATCAGACAAGTGGAGTTTAACGATGAGTTTGAAGATATGGCTGTTGTTGTTCCAGGTAAAACATTAAGTGAGATTAGCAAAATATTGTCTAGTGATGAAGCAGAGATGATGTCAATTTATTTTACAGATAAACATATTTTGTTTGAACTAGAAGGCAGTATTGTTGTATCTAGATTACTTGAAGGGGGGGATTACCCTAAGTATGCAAGTCTATTCTCTGCTGATTATGATACCCTTATAACAGTGGATCGAAGAGAGTTGATGCAAAGTATTGAAAGAGCTGCACTTATTGCTAGAGAAAGTAAGAAAAGCCCTATCAAACTAGAAATAAAAGAAGATACACTAGCTATAACATCCAACACAGAACTGGGTAATGTTCATGAGGAAATAGGGATCAAAAAAGAGGGACAAGCCCTTGAGATTGCATTTAACCCAAGATATCTTATTGATTCACTCAAAGTCATTGAGGATGATGAAATATGTTTGCAATTTACCAATGCCCTAAACCCATGTATTATCCGACAGACTGAAGCTGAAGAGTTTAAGTATTTAATATTGCCCATTAGACTTAACGGCTAGGACTTAGTCATAGCTTAGTAAAAAGGAGAAAGTATGACTGAAATAGTAATCAACACGGAATATATTAAACTTGGTGCGGTACTTAAAATGGCTGGCATAGCTGATTCAGGAGTCCACGCCAAGATTATGATTTTGAATGAAGAAGTAAAATATAATGGTGAAATAGAAGTGAGACGTGGAAAAAAAAGTTTATGACGGTGATATTGTCGAAGTTATTGGCTTTGAGCCATTCAAAGTTTTATCAGAAGTAAAGTAAAAATATGAGGTGACAAGTGTGTTCATCGATCAGTTAGAGTTAAAAAGTTATAGGAATTATGACGAAGCTTCTATCAGATTTGGCAAGGGCGTTAATATTATTTATGGTGATAATGCCCAAGGTAAAACCAATCTGATAGAAGCCATCTATTTGTGTGCTACTTCTAAGTCTCATAGGTCAACATTTGATAAAGAGTTGATAAGGTTAGGTGAAAAAGAGGCACATGTCTTTATGGAGTTTTATCGAAATGATATAAAGGAATCCATTGATGTTCATCTCAAAAAAAAGTGGAAAAAAGGGCATAGCATTAATAAGAATCCAGTAAAGAAGCTCAGTGAATTGTTTGGACTTATTCATGTTATCATGTTCTCACCAGAGGATCTTGGACTCATAAAGAATGGACCTAAGGATAGAAGAAGGTTTATAGATATTGAACTCAGTCAATTAGAGCCTATATATATGCATTATTTGGCCAAATATCATAAAGTACTAAAACAACGTAATGGCATATTAAAAAAATAATGGTTCTAAAGAAGAGATGGATGCCCTATTGGATGTTTTTGACCTACAATTGATTGAAAATGGCAGTAAGATTATATTGTATCGTCAGAAATTTATAGAAGAATTAAACCCAATATTTTATGAAAAACATTTTCATTTGTCTGGTGAAAAAGAAAGTATACATCTCATATACGAAGATAATGTGTCTATAGACGATTTTCCAGATAAACTTAGAAAAATGCGTGATAAAGATATATTTAGAAAAACAACCAGTGTAGGTCCACATAGGGATGATATCAAATTTGAAATAAATGAAATAGACATAAGAAAGTATGGATCCCAAGGTCAGCAAAGAACAGCAGCCCTTGCTCTAAAATTATCAGAAATAGAACTGGTTAGAAATCAAATAGATGATACACCAATATTATTACTGGATGATGTCTTATCAGAACTTGATCATAATAGGCAGAAATTTTTAGTCGATCATTTAAAGGATGTGCAGACATTTATAACCTGTACAGGTATAGAGGATTTTGTCAAAAGGCAGATGAAAGCATATAATTTATATGAGGTAAAAGAAGCCATAATCCATAGGGTTTAAGCTATTTGCATAAAGGGATGTACTAAGCTATAATATGAATGATGTGCATACAGTATAAGTGTGTATTTTAGGAGGTCAATAATGAGTGGTAATCAAGAATATAATGCAACCAATATCCAAGTACTTGAAGGATTGGAAGCTGTAAGAAAAAGACCAGGGATGTATATTGGTAGTACATCATCTAGAGGTCTACATCATCTAGTATATGAAATCGTTGATAATGCGGTGGATGAGGCTTTGGCAGATAGATGTGATGAAATTAAAGTCGTCATTCACGAGGATAATTCTATATCAGTTCTTGATAATGGAGAAGGTATCCCAACAGGTATGCATGATAAAGGAATTCCTGCCGTTCAGGTAGTATTCACAGTACTTCATGCAGGTGGTAAATTTGATAATGAAGCTTACAAAGTATCCGGTGGTCTACATGGAGTAGGGGGGGCATCGGTTGTTAATGCCTTATCTGAATGGCTAGAAGTTACGATTTATCAAAAAGGCAATATATATAAACAACGTTATGAACGTGGTCAAGTAATGACTGATCTTGAAGTTGTAGGTAATACTAGAAAACATGGTACTTTTATACACTTCAAACCCGATGCTGATATATTTGATGAGTTAGTATATGATTACGATACACTAAAAAAAACCGTTTCCAAGAAATGGCTTTTTTGACTAAGGGTCTAAAAATAAGCATAGAAGATAAACGTGAAGGTGAAAAGCAATTAGAAGAATTCCACTATGAAGGTGGTATTAAAGAATTTGTTGCTTACAGAAATAGAAATAAAGACAGTGTATACAATGAAATCATGTATGCTGAAGGCGAATCAGAAGGTGTTTATGTAGAAGTAGCTTTCCAACATAACACTTCTTATGTAGAAAATGTTTTTGCATTTGTTAATAATATTAATACGCCAGAAGGTGGTATGCATTTAACTGGATTTAGAAATGCATTGACCAAAACTATGAATGATTATGCCAGAGCCAATAAAATGATCAAGGATAATGAGAAGAATCTTTCAGGAGAAGACGTTCGTGAAGGTATAACTTGTGTTATCTCGGTAAAAATAGGAGATCCGCAATTTGAAGGTCAAACAAAACAAAAACTTGGTAATTCAGAAGCTAGAACAGCTGTTAATGATGTCTTGTCGGAAAAATTAACCTATTTTCTCGAGCAAAATCCTCATGTGGCCAAAGTTATTCTTGAGAAATCAATTATGGCTGCAAGAGCAAGAGATGCAGCAAGAAAAGCTAGAGACTTAACAAGAAGAAAAACAGCTCTTGAAAGTACATCTTTACCTGGTAAGTTAGCAGACTGTTCAGAGAAGGATCCAACAAAATGTGAAATATATTTGGTTGAGGGTGACTCAGCAGGTGGTTCAGCCAAATCTGCAAGGTCAAGGTTTACTCAAGCAATATTACCACTTAGAGGTAAGATACTTAATGTAGAGAAAGCAAGACTTGATAAAATTCTTGCTAATAATGAAATCAAAGCAATGATTACCGCTTTTGGTACTGGTATATCTGAAGATTTTGATATTGAGAAACTAAGATATCATAAAATAATTATTATGACAGATGCCGACGTGGATGGTGCTCATATTCGTACATTGATTTTGACTTTCTTCTATCGATATATGCCTCATTTGATAGATACTGGTAAAGTATATATTGCGCAACCACCACTGTATAAAGTGACAAAAAATAAAAAATCACAATATGTCTATAATGACCGTGGCCTTGAGCGTCTTCTTGATGAGATTGGTAAAGACGGCATTACACTTCAACGTTATAAGGGTCTTGGTGAGATGGATGCCAACCAGTTATGGGATACAACAATGGATCCTGAGCGAAGAATACTTCTAAGAGTTGATATAGATGATGCAGCGACAGCTGATGAAGTGTTTACAACGTTAATGGGTGATAAAGTAGAACCTAGAAGACAATTTATTCAAAGTCATGCTAAGCATGTTAAGAATCTTGATATATAGGCATAGTGGGAGGAAACAATAAATGGATCAAAATAATCAATTCGATAAAATAATATCCGTCGATTTACAGGATGAGATGAAAAAATCTTATATAGATTATGCAATGAGCGTTATAGCATCACGTGCTCTGCCTGATGTACGTGACGGTCTAAAGCCAGTACAAAGACGTATATTATATTCAATGAGTGAGTTGAATCTGACACCAGATAAACCATTCAGAAAATCAGCCGTATTGTTGGTGATACAATGGGTAAGTATCACCCTCATGGTGACACTTCAATCTATGACACTATGGTTAGAATGGCACAAGATTTCTCATACCGTTATATGTTAGTTAATGGTCATGGTAACTTTGGATCAGTCGATGGTGATAGTGCCGCAGCCATGCGTTATACAGAAGCAAAAATGAGTAAGATATCAATGGAATTACTTGCTGATATTGGTAAGGATACTGTTGATTATGTGCCAAACTTTGATGAGTCATTGAAGCAACCATCTGTACTGCCAGCAAGGTATCCAAACTTATTGGTTAATGGTACCTCTGGTATAGCTGTTGGTATGGCAACCAATATTCCACCACATAATATGGGGGGGGAAGTTATTGATGGTGTTGTAAAGCTTATTGATAATGAAGTTATGGAAAATAGGGAAACAGATATTGATGAATTACTAGAGATCATCAAAGGACCTGACTTTCCAACAGCTGCAAGAATTCTTGGTACTGCAGGTATAGATCAAGCATACAGAACAGGTAAAGGTATTGTTAAAGTAAGAGCCGTTGCTGACATAGAGTCAATGGCACAAGGTAAAAGTCGTATTATAGTGACGGAACTACCTTACCAAGTGAATAAAGCCAAATTAATAGAAAAAATTGCAGATTTGGTTAAAGAAAAAAAAGGTTGAAGGTATTACAGACCTTCGAGATGAGTCTGATAGAAAAGGTATGAGAATCGTTGTTGAGCTTAAGCGTGATGCCAACGCCAATGTTATCTTAAACCAACTCTATAAACATACTCAATTACAAGATTCCTTTGGAATTAATATGCTTGCATTGGTTAATAATGAACCAAAGATTCTTAATCTTAAGCAAGTACTTGAACTATACCTAGATCACCAAAGAGAAGTTGTTACAAGAAGAACGAAGTATGACTTAAGAAAAGCAGAAGAGAGAGCCCATATACTTGAAGGTTTACTCAAAGCTCTTGATTTTATTGATGAAGTTATCAAGGTTATTAGAGCTTCTAATTCAACTGCAGAAGCGAAAATCAACTTATCAGAACGATTTGGTTTCTCAGAAGTTCAGTCTCAAGCTATTGTAGATATGCGTCTACGTGCATTGACTGGCCTTGAAAGAGAAAAACTTGAGAATGAATACAACGAACTTAAGGAGAAAATCAAAGAGTTAAAAGCTATTTTGGCAGACTCTAAGTTACTTCTTCAAGTTATAAAAGAAGAGATTCTAATTGTTAAAACTAAGTATGCTGATGAGCGTCGTACGGAGTTGACATTTGATTCTTCAGAGATTGATATTGAAGATTTGATTAAGAAGGAAACAACTGTTATCACTATGACCCATCTTGGTTATGTCAAACGTATGCCAATTAATACTTATAAGAGTCAAAATCGTGGTGGTAAAGGCATCAAAGGTATGAAAACACGAGAAGATGATTTCGTCAAAAATGTCTTCATTACAACAACCCACCATTACATTTTGTTCTTTACCAATAAAGGTAGGGCATTTAGACTGAAAGGTTACCAAATTCCTGAAGCTGGTAGAACAGCTAGAGGTACTGCCATTGTTAATTTACTTCAACTAGATCCTGAAGAGAAGATAACAGCTGTTATCCCACTGTCTTCATATGAAGAAGAAGTTTATATTCTTATGGCAACAAAAAAAAGGTGTCATCAAGAAATCTTCTATTATGGAATATCAAAATATTCGTCAGAATGGTCTTATTGCTATTGGCCTAAAAGAAGAAGATGATTTGATTGAGGTAAAACTCTCTAACAATGAAGAAGAAATCATTCTTGGTACAAAACATGGCCAATGTATACGGTTTGATGAAAAAGAAGTAAGAATTACAGGAAGAACATCTCAAGGTGTCAGAGGAATGAACCTTAATGATGGTGATGAAGTGATTGGTATGCAACTTATTTCTCAAGGTGAAGATTTGCTGATTATTTCAGAAAATGGCTTTGGAAAACGTACTAAGATGGAACAATTCACACCTCAAAGACGTGGTGGTAAAGGTGTTAAATTCTACAAGATAATGGGTAAAACTGGTAATGTTGTAGGAATGAAAGCTGTTCACCTTGATGATGAGATGATCATCATTTCTCAAGAAGGCATTATCATTCGTATTAGAGTTGGTGAAGTATCACGTTATGGACGCATTACATCAGGTGTGAAGATAATGAATGTTGATAAAGACATTCATATTGCAGCACTTGCTAGAATAAAGGAAATCATTGATGAGGAAGTTGAAGATGAAGTGATTGATATCAAATCATCAGAAGTAGAGTCGACTGATATATCAAAAGATTAAAATAAAAAGTAATCGTAGAATAAGTTATTTAGGAAGTCATTCAACAAGAATTGGATGACTTCCTTTTTTAATATCCCTGTAATATCCTTGAAATCTAGGCTTGCTATAATGATAAATGGTAAAGTGACAATCTATGCAGAAAAGAGGTGATTTGATGAGAAAGATAAGTTTATTTTGCGTTATTCTATTATTATTAGTAAACACAAGCCTATATGCCAATCCAACTGAAGACACACTTATTCAAAGTGATGAAGTCCTTAGAACCGTTGTGTCAATTAATAATGATAGACAAGCCCTAAATCTGGATCCTCTTTTTATAAAAGATGAGCTTAAGGAAATGTCCTTAACCCATTCAAAATATATGTATCATAATGACAGTGTGTCAAGTATCGAAGAAAGTGATTTGCTTTATTATAGGGGGGGAAGGTATCCTTGGGATAGAGCAGATTATGCCATGTATGATAAGAACTTTGTCTATGAATATGTTGGTATAGATTATGTCAATTACTTAGAAGGTTATAGTGAAATGATTTCTAATCCAGTAACCCGTTATGCAGCACTTAATCCAATGTACACAGATATAGGTATGGGTGTTTATGAGAATTGTTTACATTTGATTTTGGTGGTAATCAGTTAGAGACTGAACAAGCTATTATATACCCTTATGATGGACAAACAAATGTTGAGGCAGATGGACAGGTGATTTACTGGATGTGGTCAACGATGACAACAGTACTTCTGTAACAGAAGTAGGACTACCCATTACATATACCCATTACGGTAAAGACATTGAGAGTATTGAAAGCAGATCATTTAGTATTTTAAACACATTGACTGAAGAAACAGTGCCACGTAAGGTAATTGAACCATCAACTAAGTATCAGCTCAAAAACAGTGTAACGATTATTCCTCTTAGCTCATATAATTATGGTACAACTTATGAAGTGACTATGTCCTTTAGACTAAATTTTGAAGATGGCACATCAAAATCTATTAATGAAACGGTGAGTTTTAGTACTTCAGGTTTTATGGCTAAGCTTGTAGAAAGTAAATATGTAACCAGGGCCTATCTAACTGAAAAAGTTATGACAAATAGCAGATTTGGTTTTACCTTGGTTGATCCACTTGAGTTAGCATTTAAGGATGTAGATATTCAATCGAATAATAGTATTTATATACATACAGCCAGTGAACTTGGTATTATCAATGGTATAGGGAATGATTTGTTTGGACCAAATCTAAACATTCAAAAAGAACAAGCTTATAAGATATTTATAGAAGCATATGAAAGAGCAATAGAAGACAATGTCGAAGTAGCAGATGTTATTTTGCCTTATGTAGATTATGTAGATGTATCAGATTGGGCAAAGAATTATGTGAGAAAAGCCAAGAAACTTGATATATTACTGATTGAAGATAATTTGATAAATCCTAAAGATTATGTAACAGAAGATGAATTTAATAGTATGATGGAACGTTTGAACAGTGTTTTGGAAGAAATGTCAAACTAAAGGCGCAAGGCGCCTTTTTTTTGTCCTAAATTCTCATTGACGCACTATGGGTTTAATAATAAAATTAGATAAGAACAAAGAATAGGAGTCCATAATGAGAACAGTCGATGTCAGTAAAGTCACAAAAGAAATTAGAAGGCTTTGTATTGAAGCTAACTATTATTGTAATGAAGATATTCTTAAGGCATTGGAAGTAGAAAAAGCCAATGAAACATCACCAATAGGTGAAAACATTCTAAATCAAATTCTTGATAACGCTCAAATAGCAAAAGATAAAAAAAATGCCAATATGCCAAGATACAGGTATGGCTATAGTTTTTATGACTATAGGGCAAGAGGTTCACTTTGAAGGTGGCTTAATTGAAGATGCAATTCAAGAAGGTGTTAGACAAGGCTATAGTGATGGTTACCTTCGAAAATCCGTTGTAAAAGATCCTTTTGATAGAGTGAATACAGGGGGGGATAATACACCAGCAATCATTCATTATGATATTGTTGATGGTGATCAGGTCAAAATAGAAGTTGCACCAAAAGGTTTTGGGTCTGAGAATATGAGCCAAATACATATGCTTAAACCAGCGGATGGCATTGAAGGTGCTAAAAAGGTTATAATTGAAACCATTGATAGAGCTGGTGGTAATGCTTGTCCACCAATGATTATTGGCGTTGGTATTGGAGGAAGTTTTGAGAAATCAGCCATACTAGCAAAAAAAAGCATTGCTTAGAGATATTGAAGACCACTCTGAAATACCTTATGTTAAAGAACTTGAGATTGAATTACTTGCAAAGGCCAATCAACTGGGCATAGGACCTCAAGGTCTTGGCGGAAATACAACAGCTCTTGCTCTACATATAGAAACCTTTCCAACCCATATTGCAGGTTTGCCAGTGGCAGTGAATATAAGTTGTCATGTAACAAGGCATGCCAAAGCAGTAATCTAAAGGAAGGGGGGGGTAAATAAGATGATTAGAATTACCACACCATTAACAAAAGACAAACTTAAGGCATTAAAAGCAGGTGACCAAGTATTGATATCAGGTCACGTATATACATCAAGAGATGCAGGACATGCAAGGATGATTGGCCAACTTGATAGAGGTGAAAGTTTACCTTTTGAAATAAAGGATTCAATAATCTATTATGTTGGGCCATCGCCAGCAAAGCCAGGCGCAGTTATTGGATCTGCTGGTCCTACAACCAGCTATAGAATGGATCCTTTTGCACCAAGATTACTTGAAGAAGGTATGAGTGGTATGATTGGCAAAGGTAATCGAAGCGATGAAGTCATTAATGCAATGAAAAAAAATGGCGGCGTCTACTTTGCAGCAGTGGGTGGTGCAGCAGCCTTAATTGCAGATCGAATAGTGGATGCACAAGTATTGGCATACGAGGACTTAGGATCTGAAGCTTTAAGAGTGCTAAAAGTAGATGAATTTCCATGTATTGTTGTAATAGATAGCCAAGGCAATAACTTATATGAAAGTGAGAAAGCAAAATACAGGACATTAAATTAATAACAAAAACAACATATGTATTTAAATAATTACAAGATGAGATCATATTGTGTTGTATGAGATTATTTGTTGGATTATACTATTAAAGGGCACTAGTATTAGATGTAATTAGTCTATATAGATAAAGGCCCTGTGAAATGTAAGGGGGGGAAGTTATGATGCATCAAGAATTATCTAAGCGTGAAAAAAAATATCGATGGCTAAACTAGGATTAACGATTTTGCTAGCAGCTACGTTGTTGATTTTAATCAATACTTTATTGGTGAAGTTTCAACTAAATTCATCTCTAACTGATTTGATTATTTTAGGATCAACTGCCATACTAACTTACTTATTTATGAAACAGAATATGATATCTTATAAGTACAGCTTGATTGATGACGAACTGATTATTCATGAAGTGCTTGGTTCCAAAGAAAAAAAGAATACTCAATATGAATTTGAATCAGATTATGAGGTTTGCACATGTGAAAGAAGATACATTTATTACAGATAAACAAATGGATGTTGTCTCTAGAAAGAAGCTCTACAATTGTGTGAATATACAAAAGCGACACTACATTTTATATGAAGAAGGTACAATAAAAAAAATGGGTGACTATCCAACCTAGTGATTGTATGATAAATCTCATAAATGATAGGCTGAATCAATAAGAAGAGAAATACTATATTTGTACACTTTTATATAGCTAAGATATTGGCATGTTATTTTAATATGTGATAACATAGTTATGTAATGAGGTAATAGACAAACATAAATATTTAGGGAGGTCAAATTATGTTCAAAAAAAAGTATTAGCATTAATGATGGCTTTAACAGTAATCACTGCATTGGTTAGTGGTTGTGGTCAAGCCAGCAACAAATTTACAGTAGGTCTTGTTACAGATGTTGGTGGAATTGATGACAAATCATTTAACCAAGGTACATGGGAAGGAATTGTAAAATTCGCGGAAGACAATGATGTTGAGACAAAATACCTTCAATCAGAATCGGATGCAGATTATATTCCTAACCTTTCAACATTCTCTGATGAAGAGTTAGATATTATCATTGCGCCAGGTTTCTTATTTGCAGAAGCAATGGCAGAGGTATCAGCTAACTTCCCAGACCAGCAATACTTGATTATTGATATGGTTGTAGGTGAAAGAGATAACGTAGCAAATGCTGTATTTGCAGAAGAACAAGGTTCATTCCTAGTTGGTGTAGCAGCAGCGCTTAAAGCTCAAGAAGCTGGTATGGATACTGTTGGATTTATCGGTGGTATGGACTTTGACTTAATTCAAAAGTTCGAAGCTGGTTTTGAAGCTGGTGTAGCAGCTGTAGATGCTGAAATGACAGTACTTATTGAGTATGCTGGTTCATTTACTGACACTCAAATTGGTCAAACTTTAGCAGCAAAAATGTATGACCAAGGTGCTTATGTAATCTATCATGCAGCTGGTGGTACAGGAAATGGATTAATTAAAGAAGCGAAAGACCGTCGTACAAATGGTGAAGACGTTTGGGCAATTGGTGTTGATAAAGACCAATATGATGATGGTATTTATGAAGGCGATAAGTCAGCAGTATTAACATCAATGATGAAACGTGTTGACGTTGCTGCATATGATGTGGCTGAGCAAGCACTTGCAGGCGAGTTCCCAGGTGGAGGAATCCTTGTATACGACCTTACTAATGGTGGTGTAGGAATCCCAGCTAAGAACCCTAACCTTTCAGATGCAGTTGTTTCAGAAGTTAAAGCTTTTGAAGATAAAGTATTATCTGGAGATGTTAGTGTTCCTCTAGTACCAAATCGTTTGAAGTAGTTATTGTAGAATTTAAAAGCCAAGACTTAGTGTCTTGGCTTTTTTTTACCAAACCATATGTCATGACATATGAAGTTTCACATGAAACATATCATATAAAAGATTTTTGAATCAAATTGTAACAAACAGTATACTTGTTTGATATAATGATTAAAAAGACAGGAGATGTGTTATGGAATACGTAATTGAAATGCTTAACATTACAAAAGAGTTTCCAGGCATAAAAGCGAATGATGATGTCACTCTAAAAGTTGAGAAAGGTGAAATACATGCCTTACTTGGTGAAAATGGTGCTGGGAAATCAACACTGATGAGCGTTTTGTTTGGATTGTATCAACCTGAGCAGGGGGGGACGATTAAAGTACGTGGTGAAGAAGTAGATATTAGTAATCCGAATGTTGCTAATAAGTATGGTATTGGAATGGTTCACCAACATTTTAAGTTGGTGCATAACTTTACTGTGACAGAAAACATAATACTAGGAATGGAGCCCAAAAAAAATCATTTAATCGAATAGATATTGACAAGGCTTCAAAAAGAGTAAAAGAAATTAGTGAACGTTATGGATTAAGTGTAGACCCTAATGCCAAAATTGAAGACATTACAGTAGGGATGCAACAACGTGTTGAAATTTTAAAAATGTTATATAGAGATGCAGAAATTCTTATATTTGATGAACCAACAGCAGTTTTAACACCTCAGGAAATAAATGAGCTCATGTCTATTATGAAGGAATTAGTGAATGAAGGTAAATCCATTGTTCTTATTACACATAAATTGAAAGAAATTAAGATGGTAGCCGACCATTGTACTGTGCTCAGAAGAGGACGTTATATTGGGACGGTTGAGGTTGAATCAACCACTGAAGAGCAAATGGCCGAGATGATGGTTGGTAGGGAAGTCAGTTTTGAAGTAGAAAAAGAGGAAGCAAAACCTACAGATGTAATATTAAAGGTTGATAAGCTAAATGTCAGAAATTCTAGAAATCTTATGGCGGTTAATAACCTAAATATGGAAATTAAGTCTGGAGAGATATTTTGTGTGGCTGGAATTGATGGAAATGGCCAGTCTGAATTAATTCAGGCAATTACTGGATTAACGAAAATTGAATCCGGACACATCTATTTCGAAGGTAATGATATTATCAAAGATTCAATTAGAAAAAGGACTCTTAGTGGCATTGGTCATATTCCTGAAGATAGACATAAGCATGGCCTTGTATTGGATTTTTCTTTAGAGGAGAACATGGCTCTTCAAAGTTATTTTCAGGAGCCACTATCCAGTAATGGAATTTTGAACCCAGAAGCCATTCGTGAGCATTCAGATGGTTTAATTGAGATGTTTGATGTTAGATCAGGTCAGGGCAGCATAACTGCTGCAAGAAGTATGTCAGGCGGTAATCAACAAAAGGCGATTATTGCCCGTGAAGTAGAAAGATCACCTAAGCTACTAATCGCTGCACAACCAACAAGAGGTCTAGATGTTGGGGGGGCAATAGAATACATTCACAAAAGATTAGTAGAAGAACGAGATAAAGGTAAAGCAGTCTTATTGATGTCACTTGAAATGGAAGAAGTGCTTAATGTCTCTGATCGTATTGCAGTTATATATGAAGGTGAGATTGTGGGGGGGATTGTTAATGCCAAAGAAACAAATGAAAATGAATTGGGTCTAATGATGGCTGGTTCAAAGAAAGGAACGGTAAACTGATATGAATAAAGCGTTAGCGGTTATAACGAATGAAAAAAAATCATAAAGTTATTATTCCTGCAATTGCCATACTTTTGGGATTTATAATTGGATCCATAATTATGATTATAACAGGTATCAACCCAATTAAACTGTTCTTATCCATTATTAGAGGTGTTCTTGGAATAAATATTGAAAAAATAGGGACAGGAAAAACTGTTTTTAATCCAAGATATATTGGTGAGTATTTTGTTTTTGCCATGCCTATTACTTTAACAGGACTATCGGTTGCTTTTGCTTTTAGAACGGGGGGGCTATTTAACATAGGTGCTGAAGGACAAGTAATGGTGGGATCATTTACGTCTATTGCTGTAGGTGTATTAGTGCCAGGCCCTACATTTCTAATTATGTTATTAATGATTCTATCAGGCACATTAGCGGGGGGGGCTCTATGGGGGGGACTTGTTCCAGGTTATTTAAAAGCCAAATTCAACGTTCATGAAGTTGTAGTCACCATAATGATGAATTATACTGCCTTTTTCCTTACTAACTACTATATAAAACAGTTGCCGGGAAGCACCAATTCAAAAACAATAGAATTAGAAGAAGGGCTTACACTTAAAAGTGAGTTTTTAGCTTCTATTACCAACAACTCCAGATTACATTGGGGGGGATTTATATTAGTGGCTATTGCCATTGTTATTTTTTTTGGTTCATTATAGAAAAAAAACAACTTTTGGATATGAATTAAGAGCTGTTGGTTATAACCAGCACGCAGCTAAATATGCTGGAATGAAAGTTGAACGTAACGCGGCTCTTTCAATGATGATTGCAGGTGCATATGCTGGCCTTGCTGGGGGGGTTGTTATTGCTATTGGTACTTTTGGTTATGGAAGAGTCTTGCCATTCTTTGAGAACTATGGTTTTGATGGTATTGCAGTAGCTCTTGTTGGTGGAAACACAGCTATAGGATCCCTATTTGGTGGATTATTATTTGGATCACTCAAAGCAGCCCAACCAATTATGCAAACTACAGGAATTCCAAGAGATATTGCCATTATAATTAGTTCAATGATTATTCTTTTTGTAGCAATGCAAAATGGTATCAAAATTGTACTTAACCGTATAAAGGGGGGGGCAAATAGATGAGCTTTGATATTATAGCTTCAATGATTTCATTGACACTTATATTTTCGACACCAATTATCATTACAGCGATTGGTGGTATGTTTTCAGAAAGAAGTGGTGTTGTCAATATTGCTCTTGAAGGATTAATGATGATTGGTGGATTCTTTACAGCCACAGCCATTGTATATTTTGAACAAGGGGGGGATGCACCATGGTTTGCCTATATAATTGGTATACTACTTGCAGGTCTTACATCAGTAATTGTTACTAAGGTGACCAATAAGTTGAAATACTGGATGGTTATTACTATTAGTGCGATTGTTGGTTTGGTAGTTGCAGTGATTATTGGTAGCTTTTCGACTGGATGGATGGTTTCATCTGCTCCATGGTTAGCTCTATTAGTTGGTGTTGTGGCAGGTGGTACGATTTCAGTTATACATGCATATCTTAGTATTAACCTTGGATCTGACCAAGTAATCTCTGGTACAGCCATTAATATATTGGCTGGAGGATTAACCATATACTTATCTCAGATTATTTTTGGTCAACAAAGAACTCAGACTTTTCAAGAAGGTTTTATAAAAACAACTTATGATGGTCTTAGTGATATTCCAATTATTGGACAAATGTTTTTTTACCAACATCTATCCAACGGTATACCTTTCATTACTATTGGTACTGATTAGTTGGTATGTGCTCTATAAGACACCATTTGGCCTTAGACTACGTGCAACAGGTGAACACCCTCATGCAGTGGATAGTATGGGTATTAGCGTCTACAAGATGCGTTATATTGGCGTTATCTTATCTGGGTGCTTTGCAGGTCTGGGCGGTGGTGTTATGGTTCTTACTTTTGACACACAATATACAGCAGGCAGTATTCATGGTATTGGTTTTATAGCGCTTGCAGCATTAATATTTGGTAAGTGGAAGCCAGCAGGTTTACTTGGAGCTAGTTTGTTCTTTGGTTTCTCACAGATACTAAGTGTATATTCAACATCATTTGAGCTTCTTGCAAAAGTACCGATTGAATTCTTTAAGACTTTGCCATATGTATTGACTATTATTGCACTTGTTATCTTTAGCGGTAAATCTGTTGGACCAAAAGCTGCAGGTACACCTTATGATAAAGGTCAACGCTAAATGATTACTTATTAACGACATATAATAGGAAAGAACTCAACACCTTGTCATTTTGACAAGGTGTTTTTACTAATATTGAATTATAAAGACAATATGAAATGTTTTAGAGGATTGAGAGAGTATTGTAAATTGAAAAGATGTTGCTTTGATAAGCTTACTATATATAGTAGAGAAAAACGTATCGCATACCATATATGGGATAAAATAGAATTGGGCTTAAAGCCTTGATTTTACTGGCTTAAAGCCACTTGATAAATAATGAAAAAAAAGTTGTTAAAATGTGTTGACATGTGTCTCATGCTTTAGTATAATAACTCTTGCGCCTGTGAAGTATACAAGGCGTTTTGATTGTCAATTACATACTTTTTGAAGGACGATAGAAATTTCATGAAATGAAATCTTCTAACATCCTAAACTATGTTAATTACCACACGGTGGAAATTAACAATGACTTAAGCTAGAAGATATGGTCGTTTGAACATAGTTCAAGCCGACGCATGGAGAAGTACTCAAGTGGCTGAAGAGGTGCCCCCCCTGCTAAGGGTATAGATCGTTTACGCGGTGCGAGGGTTCAAATCCCTCCTTCTCCGTTAGTTTTCATTCCGTTTTGACACGATATACCCACTGGGTATTGACGGGAAAAATTAAATGAAAAAAAAGTTTTAAAAAAAGTGTTGACATGATGAGTTAGACATGGTAAGATAGTCTTCGTTGCTCAATAAGGCAACGACAGAGTAAAACAAGCTAGAAGCCAGTAATTTCAAGGGTTTCAGCGATTGGAAGATCTTAGAAAAAAAAGTTGAAAAACTTCTTGACAACATCATTCAAACATGTTAAATTACTCTAGCGGCTTGTTACTGACGAGTTGCGAAAATGAAAAAAAACAACTGGAACAGATGATTTTCGTCTAACGAAATTAATCACTTCCAGATAAGCGAACTGTCACCTAGTGACATTT